>Ga0307986_10001431_pt1 | contig 17256 bp, 19 predicted proteins | sample EllFjometageno82_FD_203170 | JGI IMG/M metagenome (GOLD analysis project Ga0307986, IMG submission 203170) | Marine microbial communities from Ellis Fjord, Antarctic Ocean - #82 | ecosystem: Environmental > Aquatic > Marine > Unclassified | place: Southern Ocean | collected 2014-10-09
CAAGGGTCTTTGCTGCAACCATCATTCCTTTGTTTCCAATGTCAGTACCCCCTGCAGCAACGGCTTGCCAACTATGAGCTGATGTGCCAGGAACCCAAGTAGCTGCTCTAAATCCAACCGTAGGAACAGCAAAACTTACGTCACCTACATCTGTTGATCCTCCTGCTTTTCCTGTATCATTGTATGGTTCAATACCTTCTGTAAATTTTGTATCTAAAACAAGCCCAAGACTTTCTGATATTTTTGTTGCAAATACTTTTTCTGCAGGTGTGTAAGAATAGCCCCCAACGGTTTCCAAGTTTTTGTGTACTATTTTCTGAAGAATTTCATTGTGTAAAAGTTCGTGAGTGCCTCCGATCATTTCATACTCCATAGAAGTTCCTGTTCCTAATGCAGCGCCTTTTGCAGCATTAATAATACGATCAAAAACATTAACTACTTCATTTCTAGTAGAGTGACGGGCATAGTAATAAACCTCTGCAAAGTCTGGCACAACATTAGGTGCTTCTCCTCCTTTTGTAATTACATAATGAATGCGTGTACTTTCCGTAGTATGTTCGCGCATCATATTTACCATATTATTCATAGCTTCAACGGCATCAAGAGAGGAACGTCCTTTTTCAGGGGCACCAGCTGCATGTGCAGAGACACCATAAAAACGAAATTTAGCTGATTTGTTGGCTAAGGCAGGTCGTATTCCGGCAGAATTCTTACTATCTGCATGCCAATGAAGTGCTATGTCAACGTCATCAAAAAGACCTGCACGTGTCATATATACTTTTCCTGAACCACCTTCCTCTGCGGGGCAACCGTAAAAACGTATAGTTCCTGGCATGTTTTGTCCAATTAAATAATTTTTCAAAGCTATTGCAGCTGCAGCTGAGGCAGTTCCAAACAAATGATGGCCGCAAGCATGTCCCGCTTTTGTATCATTAGAAACTTTATATGGAAGCGCTTTTTGGGACAATCCAGGTAATGCATCAAATTCACCTAAGACCGCAATAACAGGTCCTCCTGATCCATAACTCGCAATAAAAGCGGTAGGAATTTCGGCGACCCCTGTAGTTATTTCAAATCCCTCTGCCTTTAATGTTTTTTGAAGTAACGCACTACTCTGTTCTTCTTGATAACCCATTTCTGCGTAAGACCAAATTTGCTGAGCAACAGTTGTATAAACTGATTTATTTTCTTGAATTGATTTTAAGATTTTTGTATACTTCTTCTGACCAAAATTTAAATTTAATGTTAGAAATAATAAACTTGTAAATAAATAGCGCATAGCTTAAATGTTATTGTTATTCTCAAATATATTAAATAAGGCAGGGGTTTCCTAAATTTGATTTTCTTTATGGATAGGAAAAATGATTTCTAGAAGTTTGTTGAACGAGTCTACTCTTCTTTTTTAATTTTTTTTTTATCAGTTACTAAATAAACACCCCATAGAATAAAACCACATCCAACCCACTGAATTATACTAAAATTTTCACCATCTAAAATTCCCCATCCAATGGCTACAATAGGTAAAAGATAGGTGATGGATATTGAGAAAACGGGCGTAGAGATTGATACCAATTTATTAAACATCACTTTTGCTAAAGCTGTTCCAAAAAAAGCGAGAATAAAAACATAGCCCAAGGAAACAGTTACTTCGTCGTTCTTAGTGAGTTGATCAAATGGAAAATCAGAAAACAAGAGCACTAAAGCTGCAGGAATTGAAATTGATATGAAATTTCCTAAGGCAATTCCTAAAGCTGAAACACCTTGTAGTTTATACTTAATTACATTTACATTTATGGAATAACATAAAGCTGCTAACACTACAAGAAATGCATACCAACTTTCAGCTCCAGTTTTAATGGTAAATTGATTTGAAACTAAAATTAATGTTCCTCCAAAACCAATTAGAACACCCAAAATTTTGGTTAATTTTGACTTAGAGTCAAAGATAAAAATCCCCATAAGTATAGTAAAAAGTGGGGTCATTCCATTTAAAACTGCAGCAACAGAACTATCAATAACTGTTTCCGCAAAAGCAAAAAGATAACTTGGAAAAAAAGTACCAAAAAATCCTGTAAATACCACCCAACTCCATGCTGATTTAGGAATTTTCTTGAGTTGTTTCCATCCAAAAACAGAGAGAATAATAGTAGTCATTAAAATACGGACACTCCCTAATTGAAGAGGAGTTAAGCCAATCAATCCTTTTTTAATCAAAATATAAGAGCTCCCCCATATAATTGATAATAAAATAAGGAAAGTCCATTTTTTAATTGTGTTATTCATAGAGATACAAAAATCAACATTTTTAATAAACATGTGCTGATGAAAATTGTATTTTTATAAAAATATTTAGTGTGAAAAATTCTTTTTTCTTTTTTATCATTTTTAGCATTGTTTTTTGGGGGGGGTGTCAAAATAAATTAAAACCAAAGGTTATAGAGATTCAAATATCTCAAGAGATTCCTAAAAAAACTGAAGCTCTTGGAGAAGAAGCATATGCTAAATTAAGTATTGATGGAATGACCTGCGCTATTGGCTGTGCGGCAACTATTGAGAAGAAATTACAAAAGACCTCTGGTATTATTAGTGCAAAAGTAGATTTTAAAACTAATACTGGATGGGTAACCTATAATGCTACTATGCTAAATCTAGACGAAATAAGCTTAGTTGTAAAGTCAATAGGAACTACTTATTCAGTATCTGAAATCATTAGTTTAGAAAGTACTATTCATTGAATTTTATTTCCATTTCAATGTTTCCATTAAATGGACAATATCCTTTTCCAAATACACAGCCGCGGGGTAAATAGAATCAAAATTTGGGCGCGCATAAAAATATAAAGAACCTACTAGAAAATGATCTACACTGTCTGTCAAAAAAAACTGGTATTGTGATGCAGCATTTCCTACCACAGAAAATAAAGTTCCATAAACTTTATTTCTTTCATTAATAAAAATCTTTTCAGGTATTGATTCTGCTTTTGAAATATGTTTATATGGAAGTTTATACGCATCATTTAATAAGGAATCTAAATTATTATCCACCGTTGCGTAGTTCAAGTAAAGTGTTGCTTTCATTCCAGGATATACTATTCTTGGAATGGCCTGATTTCTAACTTTCACCTCTGACAGTGAATTGTATTCCATTGAAAAATTAGTGAGTGAAGTGAAAGGTGCATAAGAGGGTGTTGGATATTCCAAACGTAAATAGCCATTTGGTTTAGGTTGACTTTCTGAATCACACCCTAAAATTAAAAATACCACTAAAGCATATCCTAATCTCATTATTTTTTTTATTTAGGCAATATAACTTTTACTTGTGTGATTCGCATTTCATCTAATTCTTCAATACTAAAAGAATAACCAGCATAATTAATACGCTGCTTCTTTTTTGGAAATTTTTTAGCAATTTCAAGTAATAAACCTGCTAAAGTCTCTGCATCTCCTTTAACGGATTCAAAATCTTCTGATTCTTCCAAATTAACTATTTTAAAAAAGTCTTTTAAATTGATTTTTGCATCAAACACATAGGTGTGATCATCTAGTTTTGAATAACTTAAATCTTCTTCGTCAAATTCATCACTAATGTCCCCAACTATTTCTTCCATAATATCTTCCAAAGTAATAAGTCCAGAGGTTCCACCGTACTCATCTACTACAATGGCTAAATGAATTTTCTTTTGTTGGAATTCTTTTAATAAATCATCTAGCTTTTTATTTTCTGGAACGTATATTGGTGGTTTTAATAATTTTTGCCATTTATAATTTTTTTCATGAATATTGGGAAGTAAGTCTTTAACATATAAAATTCCTTTAATGTTGTCTTTTTTTTCTGTAAAAACAGGAATTCTTGAAAATCCTTGCTCTAATATTATTGGAATAATTTCTTCAACAGTAAGGGTATCTGATAGAGCAAACATATCCATGCGAGGGCACATAACTTCTCTGGTATCTGTATTACCAAAGTTCACTATTCCTTCTAAAATTCGCTGCTCATCTGAGCTAGTTTCATCATTATTTGTAAGTTCTAATGCCTGTGAAAGCTTGTCTACAGAAAATTGATTTCCAGATTCTCCAAGACGCCGTTCTAGAAAAGAAGTGATTTTACTCATTGGATAGGTAATCCAAAACAGTAAATAAGAATCTAAAACGGTAATAACAGGTGCCATTCTTTTTGAAAATGACAATGCGTTTCTATTTGCATATACTTTAGGCAAAATTTCTCCAAAAATTAAAATAAGAGATGTAATAATACCCACCTCAATTAAAAGCACAACTAGTGTATTCTCTATAGTTGATAAAAAAGTGTTACTCAGGATTGAAAAAAGCAAAACTATAGCAATGTTGATGAAATTATTAGCTACTAAAATAGTTGCCAATAAACGTTTAGGCTTTTTTAATAATTTAATTACTCTGGTAACTTCTATTTTATTTTCTGTTTCATTAGACTCTTCCAAAGACTTAAGTTGTAAAGAAAAAAAGGCTACTTCTGCACCTGAAACAAGAGCCGAACAAAGTAGCAAAAAAATCGCCAATCCAAATTGAAACCATATTATGTTTGAAAGGATTAGTAATGAGCTCAACAAGGGTAATGGGTCAGGATCCAAAAAAATAATTATTAAAAGGGTAAGTCATCTGTTGTAGGGGGAGTTTCTTCTGTAGAAGTGGTTTTTAATGGTGGTGAAGGTGGACCTTGCTCAGCCTCTTTTTTAGTTGAAAGAAAGGTAAATTCATTCACATTGATTTCCGTTGAATAACGATCGTTCCCATCTTCTCCAGTCCATTTTCGATTTTTAATACGCCCTTCAATATAAATTTTATCTCCTTTGGATAGATATTTTTCACATACTTCAGCGGCTTTATTTCTTACAACTATGTTGTGCCATTCGGTATTTGTAACTTTTTCTCCACTTGTCTTATTAACATATGATTCATTTGTAGCCAAGGGAAAGCGACCAATGGCACCTCCGCCGTCAAAATAATGCATTTTCACATCATCGCCTAAATGTCCAATTAACATTACTTTATTTAATGTGCCGCTCATAGTTTTAATAATTTAAGTTGGTTACATCAGTAAATTTAATCAATCAAGAAGCAAAAGAAAAAAAAATCTTCATAAAGTTTTGAATTACAACTGGAACTGGAAGGGATTCCAATTGTTTTAATGAGAGCCCTTTTTTAAAAGAATCACTTGTCGGTAGTATCCAGAAATTTACCCATAAAATTTGATGACTTAATTTATGTAGAATTGGCTCAGAATTCCAAAGTATCATTTCACTTTCTGACAAGGCTTCAATAGAAGGGAAATTATGATGATTAATCAAGGAGTTTGTATTATTTATTTCTTGATCACTTTCTAATAAAGGAAATTGATATAATTGCTGCCAGATTCCTTTCTGTGTTCTTTGTTCTATTAAATATCTATTCTTTTTATCTGAAATAACCAAATAGTTAAAATGTCGCTTTTTAATTTTAGTCTTTTTAATTTTAAAAGGAAGAGTTGCTATTTTATCTTGATTATAAGCAACACACTTTACAGAAAATGGACAACCTTGACAACTTGGGTTTTGAGGAATACATTGAATAGCTCCAAATTCCATCAAGGCCTGATTAAAATCACCTGGTTTCTGCTTATCAATTAAATCCATTGCAATAGCCTTAAATAATTTATGTGCTGGACTAGAATTTATTGGAGTATCTATACCGAAATAACGAGCTAAAAAGCGGTATACATTTCCATCTACAACAGCCTCAGGAATATCATAACATATAGAAGCAATTGCACTTGCAGTGTAGTCACCAACACCCTTAAGTTTAATTAGATCATCAAAAGACGAAGGAAAAATACCTCCGCATTCAAAATGAATATATTTAGCAGTTGCATGAAGATTTCGTGCTCTAGAATAATAGCCCAATCCTTGCCAAAGTTTTAAAACTTCGTTTTCATCTGCAATTGCTAAGTCAGATAGTACTGGAAAAGCTTTTAAAAAATTTTTATAATAAGGAATTCCCTGTGATGTTCTTGTTTGTTGGAGAATAACTTCAGATATCCAAATATTATAAGGCTCCTTGGTAGTCCGCCATATAAAGGATCTTTTATTTTCTGAATACCATAAAAGAAGTTTGTCTGTCCAATTCAAAGTTAAATAACTTGATACTATAATTATTAAATAAAGTCGAGCAAGTATAATATAAAAACTTTACTCAGAGCATTTTATAATTTAAATTTATATATTTGCGAGCCTTAAATTTTAGAAATAAAAATTAAAATTATGACAAAAGCAGATATTGTATCAAACATTTCTGACAAATTAGGGATTGACCGTGCTGATATTCAGGCTACCGTTGAAAAATTTATGAAAGAAGTGAAAGTTTCTCTTGAAAAAGGTGAAAACGTTTACCTCAGAGGATTTGGTAGTTTTATAATCAAAACTCGTGCTGAAAAAATTGGCCGTAACATTTCACAAAATACAGCCCTTAAAATTCCTGCACACAATATACCTTCGTTCAAGCCTGCAAAGATTTTCGTTCAAGGAGTTAAATCTAAAGTCCCAGTTTCAAAATAAATTAGTAACATTTTAATACATAATCTCATATGCCAAGTGGTAAAAAACGTAAACGACACAAGGTAGCAACTCACAAACGTAAGAAACGTAGTAGAGCAAATCGCCACAAAACTAAAAAATAGTGTTAGGCTAAACACTTAAAAAAATACCTAAAAGTTCATTGAAACGCAGCTACAAAAAGTTTGAAAGCTGCTACAGGAAAATCCTGAAAATATTGTTTAATCCGTTATTGCGAGCCTAGCTTGTAATGACACAAAAATAATTCAGAGTGAATAAAGAATTAATTATACGTTCGCATTCCTCTGCTGTTGATTTTGCACTGCTCAAGGATGGAAAGTTAATTGAGCTAAATAAAGAAGTAGAAGACAATAAATTTTCTGTAGGCGACATATTTGTCGGTAAAATCAGAAAAGCTATACCTGGGTTAAATGCCGCATTTATTGATGTTGGCCACGAGAAAGATGGTTTTTTACACTATCATGATCTCGGTCCCAAACTTCCTTCACTAGTTAAATACATTAAACAGATAAGCACAGGTAAAAACAAAGATTATCTTTTAAAACAATTTCGTTACGAAAATGACATAGATAAAGACGGGAATATTAGTGATGTTTTATCGCCTAAACAAACCGTTTTGGTTCAAGTAGTAAAAGAGCCTATATCTACGAAAGGTCCTCGATTAAGTTCAGAGATATCATTAGCTGGCCGTTACATGGTCCTAATGCCTTTTTCTGATCGAGTATCTATTTCACAAAAAATTGAAGATAGAGCAGAGAAAAACCGCCTCAAAAAACTAGTACAGAGTATCCGTCCAAAAGGTTTTGGATTAATTATTCGTACGGTGGCTGAAGGGCAAAAAGTAGCCTCTCTTGATGCTGACATTCAACAACTTTTAACTCGTTGGAAAAACTTATCTGCCAAATTAAAGCAGATTGATAAATATCCAGCAAAAGTATTGAGTGAAATCAATCGTTCTTCAAGTATTTTACGTGACATTTTTGATGACAACTTCACAGGCATCCATGTGGATGACGCTGAAATGCAAATCGAAATTCAAGACTATATTGAAACCATAGCCCCTGATAAAAAATCGATTGTAAAATTGTACGATAACCACCTCCCCATTTTTGAAAAATTTGGGATTGAAAGGCAAATTAAATCTGCATTTGGAACGACAGTTTCAATGTCAAAAGGTGCCTATTTAGTTATCGAACATACAGAAGCGCTCCATGTAATTGATGTCAATAGTGGAAACCGATCAAATCGTTCTAAAAGTCAAGAACAAACTGCCTTAGAAGTCAACATGATTTCTGCAACAGAAATTGCTAGACAATTGCGCTTGCGAGACATGGGGGGAATTATTGTAGTAGACTTTATTGATTTAAATTCTAACGAGAATCGGAAGAAACTTTTTGAACATCTCAGTGAGGAAATGAGTACCGACAGAACTAAACATAAGATTCTGCCACCTAGTAGATTTGGACTCATTCAGATCACGCGACAACGTGTGAGACCTGAAATGAATATCAAAACTAAAGAGCCTAATCCGAACCAAAATGGTGAAGTAGAGGCTCCTATTATTTTAATTGACAAAATCAACACAGAGCTTAGTAAAATTACTATGAACAAGCACAACCAAAAGGAAAAAATACATTTACATGTACATCCTTTTATTGCTGCTTACCTTTTAAGCGGGATTCCATCCAAGCGTTTAAAATGGTATTTTGAATATAAAAAGTGGATTCGTATTGTTCCACGCCATGCTTATCAATATTTGGAGTTTCGTTTCTTGAATAAAGAGCGAAGAAGACTCCGTAATTAATACTCAAAAACCGCCTAGTCTTATGATTAGGCGGTTTTTTTATTTCATAATTTTGTGAAAAATAATTTTGATCCTAAAGCAGACACTTCAATAGGCTAAAAATTCTATATTTATAGAAATGAAAAAAGTAATTACTTTTGGAGAAATCATGCTGCGTTTAGCGCCTGCTGATTTTTTACGTTTTTCACAAGCCAATAGCTTTGATATAGTATATGGCGGAGGGGAATCTAATGTTGCCATTTCTTTAGCAAACTATAACGTACCCGTTGAATTTGTAACACGATTACCCATAAATGATATTGGCCAATGTGCACTAATAGAGCTACGAAAAAGAGGTGTTGGCACGCAACACGTTATTGAAGGAGGGGATCGTCTAGGGATTTATTTCTTAGAAACTGGAGCAGTAAGTCGAGCTAGTAAAGTGGTGTATGACCGTGCTCATTCTGCAATGTCTGAAATTACTCCAGGTATGGTTGACTGGAAAGAAGTGTTTAAAGACGCTCAATGGTTTCACTGGACAGGAATCACTCCTGCCATTTCTCAAAGTGCAGCAGAAGCTTGCCTTGAAGCTGTTAAAGTTGCTAGTGAAATGGGGATAACTATCTCTACAGATTTAAACTATAGATCTAAATTATGGAATTATGGAGGCAATCGAGAAAAAATAATGACCCAACTAACTTCCTATTGCGATATTATTTTAGGAAATGAAGAAGATGCTGAAATGCATTTTGGCATTAGGCCTGAAGGCATAGATATTTCTACTCAGGCAGAACATTTAAAAGCAGAAGCTTTCCTCTCGGTTTGCCAACAAATGAAACGTAAATTTCCGCGTGCTAAAAAAGTGATTACGACCTTACGAGGATCTATTTCAGCTTCTCATAATACTTGGGCGGGTGTTCTTTATAATGGAAAAAAATTATATGAAAGTACCGAATATCAAATCACGCATATTGTCGATAGAGTTGGTGGTGGTGACTCATTTATGGGAGCTCTTATTTATGGCCTAATTCATTATCCAGATAACGATCAAAAGGCGTTGGATTATGCAGTAGCTGCTTCGTGTTTGAAACATACCATAAAAGGAGATGCTAATTTGGTAACTATTGAGGAAATTGAAAAACTAATGGGAGGAGACGCCTCTGGGCGTGTCACTAGATAATTTTTTATGGCACAATACACAAGATTACACGTTGTAAAACAAATGGAAGAATCAGGAATGGTTCCTCTATTTTATCATCATGATACTGATGTAGCAAAAGCAGTACTAAAAGCTTGTTATGAAGGCGGCGCACGATTAATGGAATTCACAAGTCGTGGAGACTTTGCGTTAGAAATATTCAATCAGTTGATTAAATATGCCATTGCTGAACTACCTGGGATGATTCTTGGAGTAGGTTCTATTACCGATGCTGCAGCTGCTTCACAGTACATGCTTTCTGGAGCAAATTTTGTTGTTACTCCAGTATTCAGAGAAGACATTGCAGTGGTTTGTAATCGAAGAAAAGTTTTATGGTCTGCAGGCTGTGGTTCTTTAACTGAAATTGCAAAAGCAGAAGAAATGGGATGCGAAATTATTAAATTATATCCTGGTAGTATTTATGGTCCTGAGTTTGTTAAAGCCGTTAAGGGTCCTCATCCTTGGACCTCAATCATGCCTACAGGAGGTGTATCGACCGAAAAAGAAAACCTTAAAGGTTGGTTTGATTCAGGTGTAACCTGTGTTGGTATGGGGTCTAAACTTATTTCAAAAGAAATAGTTTCTGCTAAAGCATATGATGAGTTAACCTTAAAAGTGAAAGAAACCTTATCGCTGATTAAACAAATAAGGAGAATCTAAAATAGATCTATCATTTTTTAGCTTACGAGCTCAGGACTAAAAAAATAGACATACTCAACATAAGGGCATTTTCAATTAAAGTTGCTTCAGTCATCGGTAATTTTAAAGCTGTCCCTAAACAAGCACATTGAATATTTTTTTTATTCGTAAGAGCTTTAATTACACCAACTGTTGTAATTCCTAATATAATAATTGTTATAACTACTGCGCTTAATAGTTTGATTCGCATCAAAAAAAGTAGTCCGAGCAATGTCTCTATAAAAGGGTATATCCAGCCATAAAAACGTATTTTTTTGGCTAAAGGATCATACATACTAAAAGATGTTGGGAAATTCTTTAAATCAAGCATCTTGAAAAAACTAAATACAATAAAAAATAAGCCCATAAAATCAAACATCATTCCCCTAAGGTCCCAATCTTTATAATTTAAAAAAATAACAGCTATAGATAGGTAAAAAAGGATAATAAATAGAGGTTGGAGTTGTTTCGCTTTTGAGACCTCTTGTCCCTTTTCAAAAATTGAATTGATCTTATGAGTACTGCTTATATTTGGCTTTTCATACAGGCTGAATTTTTTAGGCAATATCTTCTTAAATATATCAATAGAAACTGGATGCTCAAGAGTAATCATAACCTCTTCCATTTCAAAAGAAACCTCAACATTTGTAACTAATTCAATACTGCCTATATATTTTTCAACAGAAGTTTTACAGCCTCCACAGGTCATGCCTTTAATTGTATATTTCTGTTTCATTTTATAGTAAATTAAATGGATTATAGTTACTAAATAAAAGTTCAATCTTAATTCAAATGTAGTGTAAATTGTTTTTACTAATCATAAAAAAATCTGTTCCAAAGGCTAGATCAATTTATGTTATATTTTTATCTTAGAGGGTGCTAAAAAAAAACTCATTTACACTTGAAGAAGCTCAAAAAAGGCTTGAACACTACTGTGCCTATCAGGAACGTTGTCATTATGAGGTAGAGCAAAAATTAAGAGAATTAAACATGATTTCTTCTGCACAAGAAATTATTATAACTAAACTTTTAGAAGAAAATTATTTAAATGAAACTCGTTTTTCTCAAAGTTTTGCTCGGGGAAAATTTCGAATTAAAAAATGGGGTAAAATGAGAATAATTCGAGAATTAAAAGCCCGAAAAATTTCTGATTATAATATCAAAAAAGGGTTGAAAGAAATCTCTGATGAAGATTATAGTGAAACATTTTATACACTTTTTAAAAAAAGAGAAGCAAGTGTAAGCCACTATCCATTTTATGAAAGAAAAAAAAAGATCTTAGATTATATGGTCTATAAAGGTTGGGAAAAAGAAAAAATTTATGCAAGCCTAAATGACTTAAAAACATAAAGTGAATCGAATTAAGTTATAAGAAGTCTAATCCGTTAATAAAATCACTTTATTATCTTTCATCTCTAATGCGCCTGCTTTAATTTCAAAATAAGTAATTGACCCTTCTTGCTTAAATAACGATTCTTGACCCTTTTCAACGGTTATATTACCTACAATTTTAACTTTTCCAGCAGTTAATGTAGATACAATTGGAGCATGATTATTTAACACTTGAAATGACCCAGAGACACCTGGAACTGTGAGGCTTTCTATTTCACCACTAAATAATTTAGCTTCGGGAGATACAATTTCGAGATTCATAGATTTATACTTCAGCTAACATTTTTTCTCCAGCTTCAATAGCTTCTTCAATCGTTCCTTTTAAGTTGAACGCTGCTTCTGGCAGGTGATCTAACTCACCATCCATAATCATATTAAAGCCCTTGATAGTTTCTTTAATATCCACTAAAACTCCTGGAATTCCAGTAAACTGTTCTGCAACATGGAAAGGCTGTGACAAAAATCGCTGTACACGTCTTGCGCGTGATACAGCTAATTTATCTTCCTCAGATAATTCATCCATTCCTAAAATGGCAATAATATCTTGTAATTCCTTATAGCGTTGTAACAATTCTTTTACATCTTGAGCACACTTATAATGTTCCTCCCCTAAAATATCTGCTGTTAAGATTCTAGAAGTAGAATCTAATGGATCTACTGCAGGATAAATTCCTAGCTCAGCAATTTTACGCGAAAGAACTGTAGTTGCATCTAAGTGAGCAAAGGTAGTGGCCGGTGCAGGATCCGTAAGATCATCTGCAGGCACATAAACCGCTTGAACCGATGTAATTGATCCTTTTTTGGTAGATGTAATTCGTTCTTGCATGGCACCCATTTCAGTGGCTAGTGTAGGTTGATATCCTACCGCAGAGGGCATGCGACCTAAAAGGGCCGAAACCTCTGAACCAGCTTGAGTGAAACGGAAAATATTATCTACAAAAAATAATACGTCTTTTCCTTGACCATCTCCAGCACCATCTCTAAAATATTCAGCTATGGTGAGTCCCGAAAGTGCAACACGAGCACGTGCTCCAGGAGGTTCGTTCATTTGACCAAATACGAAAGTGGCTTTGGATTCTTTCATTGCAGCTTTGTCTACCTTAGTTAGATCCCATCCACCTTCTTCCATGGATTGTAAAAAATCATCTCCATATTTTATAATTCCAGATTCTAACATCTCACGAAGCAAGTCATTTCCCTCACGAGTACGTTCTCCTACTCCAGCAAATACTGAAAGTCCACCGTGACCTTTTGCAATGTTATTAATCAATTCTTGAATCAATACTGTTTTACCTACTCCAGCTCCACCAAAAAGTCCAATTTTCCCTCCTTTGGCATAAGGCTCGATTAAATCAATTACTTTAATTCCTGTAAAAAGTACTTCCGTTGAAGTCGAAAGGTCTTCGAACAAAGGAGCATCTCGGTGAATCGGAAGACCATGTTCGTTTTCTTTTGGAAGGTTTTCCATTCCATCTATGGCATCACCAATAACATTAAACAAACGTCCATAAACATCTTCACCAATGGGCATCTGAATCTGACTTCCTTTTGCCTTTACTTCTGTTCCTCTACTTAATCCATCTGTAGAGTCCATAGAGATAGTACGGACAGTTTCTTCACCAATATGAGATTGAACTTCTAAGATAAGCTTAGAACCATTAGAATTCGTTATTTCTAAAGCGTCAAAAATTCTTGGAAGTGGATTATTTTCTCCACTGAATTGAACATCAACAACGGGTCCAATAATTTGTGAAACTGTACCTATACTTTGAGCCATTTTAATATACTTTAACGTTTATTTCTAATGTTTATTTTAAGCTGCAAATATATGTGGTTCCTACTAAATACAGACTAATTTTTAATGCTTTTTTAAAAGAAATTTATATTGTTTTAATACCCTTTAAGCTTTGCTAATTGGTCTAAATGATAATTATAATCTCCGAAAAGTTGTTGCGCAACTCTTGCTCGTTTTAAATAAAATCCAATGTCTGCATCATCAGTAACTCCGATTCCACCGTGTAATTGTATAGCTTCATTGGTGACTAATTTCACCGTTTTACCCAATTTTGCCTTTGCTAAATGAGCATATTTTAAAGCCTTAGGGTCATTATTGTCTATGGCTTGAAGTGCTTTTAAAACAATTGACTTACATAATTCGATTTCAGAAAAAAGAATTGCAGCCCGATGTTGAAGGGATTGGTATGTCCCAATAACTACTCCAAATTGCTGGCGTTCTTTTAAGTACTGAATAGTAACATCAAATGCCTGTTTACAAATTCCTAGAAGTTCAGCAGAAATTCCTGCATAAGCAATTGCCATGAGATGATCTAAAAGTAGGCGACCCTCTAATTTAATATTTAGTTGATTTTCAGCAGGAACTTTAACATTTTTAAAAGTTATGTCTGCATAGGTTCCTGCATCCATCAATATTTTTTTTGAAATTGAAATTCCTTTCGAATTAGCATCTACAATAAATAAATTAATATTAGCATCAAGTTGGCATACAACAACAAGTTGATTGGCTGTTGTACCGTCAATTACTATTGTTTTTGACCCATTAATAATGTAGTTTTCACCTTCTAAAACTGCTTGAGTTTTAAATGACGTTGTTTGATGGTACTTCCCTTCTTGAATCGCAAAAGCTAGTTGAGAGGTTCCTTTCATTACTCCAGGAAATGATCTTATTTTTAAAGCTTCATTATCAGATAATCTGAGGGCGGAAGCCCCTAGTAGTATCGAAGAAGTCAATGGTGATTTTGAAAGATTTTTCCCTGCTTCTTCTAAAATCTGCCCCAATCCTATAAATCCAAAATCCAATCCATTATAACTTTCTGGAACAGTCAATGCAGTCCATCCCATTGCAACCATTTCTTCCCATAATGATTGATCAAATGGAGTATATTGAGTGTCTCTTAATTGTCGCATCTGACTTACAGGTGCTTTTGCCGTAAAAAGTTCTGAGGCAGAATCCTTAAGCATTTTTTGTTCTTCTGTTATAATTAATGCCATAATAATGTTATTTAGTGGGCAAGCCCAATATGAGTTTAGAAATAATATTTAATTGGATTTCTGAAGTTCCTCCTTCAATTGAGTTTCCTTTAGAACGACAAAATTTTCGAGCTAAATCCCCATCTGATTTTTCATTTTCACCCCAAAAAAGAGCTTCTGATCCTCCTATAGCCATCAATAATTCATGCCGTGATATATTGAGCTCAGTTCCGTAAAATTTGAAAAAGGAGGATAGTGCTCCTGAATTATTTCCTGTTTTAGCCTCATCGGTAACTCGCTGAATTGTTAAATCAAAAATCTCTTCATTCATCTCAAAATCAGAAATTTGATTTCTTAAAATACTATCTGAAATTAATCCATTATTCACAGGAAGGTTTTCGAGTGCTATAGAATGTACCTCTTTTTTTACATCTGTTTCTCCAATACCACCGATCATTTGACGTTCATGAGTCAAAAGATGTTTTGCTATGGTCCACCCTTGGTTTAAGTTCCCTATTAAATTTTCTTTTGGCACTTTAACCCCGTCAAAAAACGTTTCACAAAAAGGTGATTTACCACTAATCAATTTTATCGGCCTAGTACTTACTCCGTTTGAAGCCATGTCAATTAATATAAAGCTAATTCCGTTGTGTTTTGTAGCTTCAAAATCTGTGCGAACTAAACAAAATATCCAATCTGATTTATCGGCGTAGGAGGTCCATACTTTTGAACCTGTGATTTCATAATGATCTCCCTTGTCAATTGCTTTTGTTTGTAAGCTTGCCAAATCACTTCCTGCATTAGGCTCACTATAGCCTTGACACCACCATATTTTCCCTTCTACAATCTGTGGAAGGTAATGTAGTTTTTGGTCTTCTGAAGCAAATTTAAGTAAGGCAGGGCCCAACATAGAAATTCCAAAACTATAGAGAGGTTTTCTACATCCCAAACGGGTCATTTCTTGAGTTAAAACATTGTTTTCATCAGGAGTTAATCCAGCTCCACCGTATTTAGCTTCCCAATATGGAACAACCCACCGTTTTTCAAGCATGCGTTCAAACCAAAGTCTTTGATCTTCCGAAATAAATTTAGAATTACGTCCTCCCCAGAACAAATCAAAAGGATCTTTTACTGGTTCTCGCATACTAGCTGGACAATTGGCCTCTAGCCAAGCCCTTGTTTCTGTTCTAAAATCATTCAAAGAGATACTGATTTTCGTTTCCATCTATTATTATTTAATATAAATTATCTATTTTATTTTTTTGAAAGGCTTGTACTCCCATCTTGCCATACATTTGAACAGCTTGATTTAAGTTTTTAAAGCGTATATCAGTTGTAAATCCCTTTTTATATCTAGAATAGATTTGCTGAATAATCACCGCAATTTTAAAAAGACCAAAAACATAATAAAAAGGAATATTAACCATTTCAATATTACTTTTCTTGGCATAGAACTCTACCAACTCACTACGAGTTAAATTACCTTTTACAAGAGTAATATTCATGCTATTTTCTTTCACAAAATCAGGATCTGATTCTTGAATCCAATATCCTAAAGTTGTACCCAAGTCCATTAAAGGATCCCCAAGGGTAGCCATTTCCCAATCTAAAACTCCTTTTATATCGAAGCTTCCATCTTGAGAAAGAATCAAATTATCGTACTTAAAATCATTATGAATAAAAGCGTTTCTTTGCTCGGTTGGTATGTTATTATTAAGCCAAGTATACACTTTTTCTATGGACTCAAAGTTATCGGTTTTGGCATTGATGTATCGCTTAGTCCAACCCTCGATTTGCCGCCGAATATAGCCCTTTGGTCTTCCTAAAGTTTCAAGTCCAGCAGCATGATAATCCAATGAATGTATTTCTGCCAATGTACTCACAAAAGCTTCAGATAAATTTCGCATTTGATTTGGCTCTGGTAGCTGAACTTTTGGAGTATGACCTCTAAATATTACCCCTTGCATACGTTCCATAATATAAAATGGAGCCCCTATAATAGTCTGGTCATCACAGTATAAAAAGGGCTTTGGAGCTTTATTATATATAGGATGTAATCCCGAAAGAATTCGGAATTCTCTTCCCATATCATGTCCCGATTTAATTTTTGCTCCTTTTGGAGGTCTTCTTAAAACTAACTCTTGTTTTCCGAATTTTAATAAATAAGTAAGGTTGGAATAGCCCGAGGGAAATTGTAAGACTTCTAAATCAGCCTCGGGAAGCTCCATAGCATTTCGCAGATAAGCTTCCAAAGAATCAATCTTTAAAGATTGTCCTTCTCTAATTTCAATGGCTTTGTCTAATTTAATTAACATTTATTTAGTGCTAAATACTCTTTCAAAATAATCCCCCAATTCATTAATTACTGTATTTTTATCCTTATAAATAGGGATTCCAGCTAATACTTTTGAATCCATCTTTTATTCCTATTTATACTTTTTTAAAATGCTTTTTGCTAATCTGCTTTTATGAACTTCATCTGCTCCATCATATATTCGAGCAGCTCTTTCATGACGGTAATATGCAGCAAGAATAGTGTCATCTGTTACCCCTTTTGCTCCATGAACTTGAATTGCACAGTCCACAACTTTTTGAAGCACTTGTGCGCAATAAAATTTAATGATTGAAATCTCA
>Ga0307986_10001432_pt1 | contig 17256 bp, 21 predicted proteins | sample EllFjometageno82_FD_203170 | JGI IMG/M metagenome (GOLD analysis project Ga0307986, IMG submission 203170) | Marine microbial communities from Ellis Fjord, Antarctic Ocean - #82 | ecosystem: Environmental > Aquatic > Marine > Unclassified | place: Southern Ocean | collected 2014-10-09
CAATGTTATTAGATGAAATGAAAAGCTATTTAGATTTAGGATTTACTACTGTTAAAATGAAAATTGGTGGTGCTTCATTAAAAGAAGATTTAAAAAGAATTGAAAGTGTTTTAAAATTAGTCGGTGATGGTAAAAATTTATGTGTAGATGCAAATGGTAGATTTAATTTAAAAACAGCTATTGAATATGGGCAAGCTATGGAATCTTATAATCTTAAGTGGTACGAAGAAGCAGGTGATCCTTTAGATTTTAAATTAAACTCAGAATTATCTAAGTCTTATAAGAATGGATTAGCTACAGGTGAAAATTTATTTTCAATGCAAGATTCTAGAAATTTAATTCGTTATGGTGGAATGCGAAAAGATATTGACTGGTTGCAGTTTGATTGTTCATTAAGTTATGGCCTAGTTGAATACTTAAGAACTTTGAATATGATGAAAAAAAATAACTGGAGCCCTACAAGAGTTATACCTCACGGTGGCCATCAAATTTCCTGTAATATAGCAGCTGGATTAGATTTGGGTGGTAATGAAATTTATCCAAGTTTATTTCAACCTTTTGGAGGATTTCCAGACTCATCGTTGGTTGAAAATAGTTATGTAACATTTCCAAAGTTTGTTGGAATGGGGTATGAAAAAAAACAGAAGTTAAATGATTTATTTAAAAAATTATTTAATTAAATAGTCATAATCTAGCTAAGAAATAACGGCTTGTAATGATATTGTTTTAATTCTTTTTTACTATTCTGGTTAAACAGAAGCATTAAAAATTTGTAACTATGGTAATGTAAATCCATGTTATTTAGACAATTATTTGATAAAACATCTTTTACCTATACTTATCTCTTAGCTTCAGGAGAAGGTAGAGAGGCACTAATCATTGATCCTGTCTTGGAAAATGTTGAAAGATACATATGTTTATTAAAAGAACTAGATCTAAAGTTAGTTAAAGTTATAGATACCCACATACATGCCGATCATATCTCTGGTATTGCAGAACTAAGAGATCAAACAAGTTGTGTAACAATTATGGGTGATAAAACACCTGCAGATGTTGTTTCCATGCAGGTATCAGATGAGGAATTAATCAAAATCGATGGTCTAGAATTTAGAGCTGTATTCACGCCAGGTCATACATCAGAAAGTTTTAGTTTTTTAATGAATGATAGGGTTTTTACGGGTGATACTTTGTTAATTAGAGGAACTGGAAGAACTGACTTTCAAAATGGTGATGCACAGGATTCTTATAATTCTATTTTTAATAAATTATTAAAATTGCCAGACGAAACTTTGGTGTATCCTGCTCATGATTATAAGGGAGATACCGTAAGCACTATTTTAGAAGAGAAAAGATTTAACCCTCGACTTCAAGTAAAATCAGCTGACGAATATATAGAAATTATGAACAATCTTAATTTACCTGACCCTAAATTAATGGATGTAGCAGTTCCTAATAATTTAAAACTTGGAATAGATCTTGATAAACAAAAGGTTAATAATGGTATTGAACCTAATGAATTTAATGATTGTTTATCAGAACAAGATGTAATCTTAATCGACCTTAGAGAGCAAAATGAACTAGATAAAATTGGAAAAATTAAAAATAGTATGAGAATTTCCTTTCCAGAAATAAATGATTACTTAAATAAAAATAAGAGTGAATTACGAAATAAGAAGGTTTTATTTTATTGTGCTATAGGTCAAAGATCTACTTTAGCCGTTCAAATATCTAAATCTTATCAATATAATAAATGCTTACATCTAATAGGTGGTTTAAAAAACTGGCTACATGCTGGTTTAGATTTGGTTAAATAAACTCAATTATGATAACTGATACTTTTAATTGGTCGTGTAAAGACACATGGGGAAAAAGTGCTAGAAACACTATGTGGTGTGTTATTGGGTGTTCAATTGGAGACTTTGGAACAATACTATTTTTTCAAATATCTCAAATTCCACTTCCAATAACTGGTATAATGATCTTAGCCATCATTAATGGTTTATTAACCAGTATCATGCTTGAGACTTTTATTTTAATTAGACAAAATTTTAAATTTATGAATGCTTTAAAAACAGCTTGTGGAATGAGTTTTATCTCAATGGTTAGTATGGAAATTTCGATGAATTTGACTGATTATTATTTAACAGGTGGTGCTCAGCTTACTTATTGGGTAGTTCCAATTATGTTAGTAGCAGGTTTTTTAACTCCATGGCCTTATAATTATTGGAGACTTAAAAAATTTAACAAAGCCTGTCATTAAGTATGAATGTATTCATAATTTTATCATTACTTATAATTATAATTGGAGTTATCTTATTGATAGCTTCGCCAGCTGTATTATTTAAATTGAATTGGGAAGAAAAAACAGGAAAAGAAAAAATCCTTATGTTTATGTTTTACGGTATTATAGTTTATATAATAAATATCATTTTTTGGATTATCAAATAAACATTGATAAGTCTTGTTATTTGAGATTATGATTTTATGAGCTTGTAGATTTCTGATTTCTTAGTTTGACCTATGCTTCTAGCTATCTCTTTATTGTTTTTATAGACGACTATTGTTGTCCAGTATTCAATGCCTAACAATTTAGCAATTTCTTTATTCTTGGTTTGTTCAAAACTTAAAAACAAAATATTATTAAATTCTTTTTCAGCCTGATCTAATATTTTAACTTGCTTACCGCATGTAAAGCAGGTTTTGTTCCATGAATTAATAACAACAGTTTTGCCTTCAGACTGGGCTTTTTTAAAAACTTCACTGGTAAAAGTTGTAGTTTTTTCAACTGCAAAACAATTAAAAGAAATTAAAGCAAATATTAAAATTAAAATTTTTTTCATAAGTGAATCTTATTCAATTTTTCTTAAAAATAAAAGAATATTAAAAACCAATATGAAATAAGGCCTGCAAAAATTGTCGCAATTATATTTTTACTGAAATATCCAACAATTATAGCAAATATTGCTGCTAGAATTTTGGGATTATTCTCTAAATCGACGGTACCAGCATCATCTAAAAAGATTGGTGGAAAAATTATTGCTGGAAAAATTGCAGCTGGAACAAAAGATAGTATTTTTTTTGCTTTATTGTTTAATATATCTTTCTTAAGTAAGAAAATCATAGAAAATCTTGTCATAAAGGTAATAATACCTGCATAAACTATAAGTGACCAATGCATTATTTTTTTTCTACATCAGTTAAGGTTAATAAGGCAGCAACAACTAAGGCTGTTAGTGCAGCAACAATTATATAAGCTTTAAAAGGTATTATATTGAAACCAATTGTTGCAGTTAATCCAGACACCAACATCACAATAATATTTTTAAATTTTCTAAAATCACTAATTAATAGAGCAAGAAATGTTAAGGAAATTGTAAAACTTAAACCTAACTCTTCAGGCACTACGGAACCCAAAACTATACCTAAAATTGTTGATATTTGCCAAATTATCCAACAAGTAAATCCCGAACCAAGTAAATGATAATGTTGATTATTATCTTTATTATTTTTTTTAAAATAATCATTTGAAACAGCAAAGGCTTGATCCGTCATTACGTAGGATAGAATTATTTTCCAAAAAAGTTTCAAATCAGATAAATGTTCTGATAAAACTGCACCATACAGTACATGTCTAGCATTCACTGCGCCTACAGAGCTTAGAATAACTAAAGATGAGGCACCTCCAGAAAATAATTGTAATAAAACTATCTGAGAAGCTCCACCAAAAATTATAATCGATAAACCTAAAGTCATGTAAGGGCCAATGCCTAAGTCCATTCCAATAACACCATATATAATTCCAAAAGGAAATACAGGGATCATTAAAGGGCTCACATCCATTACTCCCTTGATTAAAAATTTAGATTTATTGTTCATATTTAAATAAAATTTTGTATTAGAAACAAACTATATGATCAATATTTATAGGGCATTTGATACCGAATTTCTCATCAATTTCATGTTGATGAATATGATGAGAGTGTACAAACACTGGAATTAATTTATTACTTTGAGTCTTAAGAGTGTAGATAAAATTAGTTCCTCTAAATTTTCTATCAACTACTTCTAGTTTTAAATTACTTTGATCATCGTGCTCTAGATCTTCTGGTTGTAATAAGAGCTGAACCTCCGAACCTTTTGAGTAATGTTTAATAAAATTACCTGTTATTGTACCTAAATCAGCACTCTCTAAACTGTTTTCACCTGTAACTTTTGCAGGAATCAAAATTCCTCTATTTAAAAAATTAACCACTTCTACTGAATTTGGAAAGTGATAAACATTATAAGGATCATCAAATTGTTTTAATTGTTCGTCTAAGATTATTCCACATTTTGTACCTAGGTAAAAGGCTTCATACGAGTCATGTGTAACAATTATAGTTGTTATTTTATGTTCGGTTAATATTTTTTTTAATTTAACCTGGATTTCCTCCTTAAAACTTTGATCCACATTTGATAATGGTTCGTCTAATAATAATAAATCTGGCTTTGTAACTAATGATCTTGCCAGGGCTGCTCTTTGAGCTTCACCCGCGCTAATTTGGTGTGGAAATTTATCTTTAATTTTTTCAAGATTTAAAAATTTAATTATTTCTTCAGTGGATATAGTTTGTTTATTTTTTTTATTTCTTTCAGCACCAAATTGAATGTTTCTTAAAACATTATAATGTGGAAATAGACAATTATCTTGGAATGATAATGATATATTTCTATTCTCAGGTTCTACGTGAATTTTATCTGAGGATATAACTTTATTTTTTAACAAAATTTCACCTGATTTAATATTTGTTAAACCAGCAATGGATCTTAGTATTGTAGTTTTTCCAATTCCAGATGGTCCTAATAAACAGACAATGTCTCCTTCTTTTTCTATATTAAAAGAAACATTGCGAACTTTATTAACTTTACTTGCCTCAAAAGTTACATCTTTAATTTCTAGAAAATTTTTACTCATAATTAATCTCTTAAAGTATATCTGGATGTAATTAAAATAAAAGAGCTTGTAATTAATATAAGAAATAAAGATGGAACTGCAGCAGCCTCTAACAAATCTTGAGAAGCATAAATATAAGCTGTTGTAGCAAATGTTTCAAAATTAAATGGTCTCATGATAAGCGTAATTGGCAATTCCTTAATTATTTCAATTGCAATTATCAATCCAATTAAGAGAATAGAATTTCTTAAGTAGGGAAAGTGAATATTTTTGAATGTTTTAAATTTAGAGTATCCTAGCAAATAAGCACTTTCATCTATTGAATAATTAATCTTAAGGTAACCAGACTTTATGCCATTACAGGCTAAAGAGTAAAATCTAACAAAATAAACACTTACAAGTCCTAAAATTGATCCAATAAATAAGGTTTTAATTGTTTTAAAACCAAAATACTGAACTACTGTATTATCAAACCAGGCTACAAAGCTTATAAAAGCAACAGCTAGAATTACCCCAGGTATTGCATATCCAGAAATTGAGAATGTAGTTAAGGCTTCTAGTAATTTGCTTTTTGTAACTCTATTTCCATAGTTTGAAATGAAAGCAAATGTTATCAATACAGAGCTTGCTAATAAAACCAATATTCCAGTGTTGATGAATAAACTAATTATATTTAAATCATTAAAATGTTTTGGAAAAATTATTGTCCAATAAAGCATTTGTAAAACAGGAAATATAAAACTAGCAAAAAAAATAAAGCTACAAAAAATAACCGCTAAAGTTGACTTTGATCTATTTAAATTAATCAAAGTTTTAGATTTAAAACCACTTTTTGTTGGAGAGTGATATTGAGCTTTTTTCCTAGAAAAATTTTCAAGGACAAATAATCCTAAAATAAAAATTAAAAGAAAAAACGATAGTCTATTAGCTAAAGATAAATCATCGAAAGAAATCCATGCATTATAAATTCCTGTAGTTAGTGTTGATATATTAAAAAAATCTACTGTTCCAAAATCTGACAGTGTTTCCATTGCAACTAAAGAAAGTCCAGCAACAATTGCTGGCCTTGCTGAAGGTAAAATAATTTTAAAAAATGATTTATTTTTTGAAAATCCTAAATTTTTACCTAAATCAATTAAGTTTTGAGATTGGTAATGGAATGATGCTCTTGTTAAAATATAAACGTATCCAAATAATGAGAATGATAAAGAAATAATTGCACCGAACATACCATCCATTTTAGGTATGTGCTTATTGTAATCGCCCTCCCCAAATATATTGGTTAGTATTGAAAAAGCTGTACCGTAATTTTCAAAAAAAGCAGTTAACGAATATGCATATATATAAGGTGGTACTGCAAATGATAATATTAATACCCATTTAAAAAAATTTGAACCTGGAAACTTATAGAAAGATACAAGATATGCAGCACCCACTCCAATAATAAAAGTTAAAAATAGCACACCCATTAATAAAATTAGTGAGTGATTAATGTAGTCAAATAAGAAGGTATCTTTTAGTATCGAATAATAATTACTAGTGTTATCAAAAAAACCTGCACAGATAGTAAGTATTGGGATTGCTACAGCTATAGATATTAAAAAGCTACTTATATACCAAATGTTAAAATTTTTAATTCCCATAATTTATAATACTCTAATAATTATATTTAAGAAACCTCCCCTGCTTCCAGGAGAGGTTAATACTAACTCTGAAACCAATTTGGAGAGAGATTACGAGAGTTAATTCCTAAATTTTTTTATAAATTATTTATTTTTTCATATTACTTGCTTGACAGATATTCTATACAATTTTCTGGAGTTGTTTGCTCATACGGATCAGGATCACTTCCATCATTATTCATGCCATCCTCTTGCCACCATTTTTCAACAGTACCATCATTAATTATTGCACAATATCTCCAACTTCTTAGTCCAAAGCCTAAATGTTTTTTATCAATTAACATCCCCATTGAGCGCGTAAAATCTGCATTTCCGTCAGGTAATACTTTAACTTTTGTTAGTTTTTGTTGATCCGCCCATGCATTCATTACAAAACCATCATTGACGCTAATGCAATAAACTTCGTTAACACCAAGAGACAATAATTTATCATAATTTTTTTCAAAACCTGGTAACTGCTTTTCAGAACATGTTGGTGTGAATGCACCTGGTAATGAAAATAATATTACCTTTTTATCTTTAAAGATTTCATCAGTACTTACATCAACCCATTTACCAATTTTTCTTGTTTTTAAAATTACACTTGAACATTTTTTTCCTTCAATCATTTTATTCCTATTATTTTTTAAATGTTTATTTAATTGTACTACTTTCATTGTGATTTTTTTTAATATTTTTTGGATTGTTCTTTACGTTTTATATCTAAATAATTCTAAATTTTTTTAGTGCTCATAAACAAATTAGGTAGGGTAAATACCTTGTAAGAGATTATGAGCACAATCATTAAAAAGAAAATTATGTATTAAAAGGAAAAAGGATATGTGCAACCTCTTCATCTTTAATATCTGATAACTTTCTGTTATTTATTTTTCTATTGATTTTTTTACACTCTGCTGCACATGGATCACAAGCTTTCAGAGATTGCGACCCATACACATCAGAAGAATTATGTAAATCAATATTAAATAAATTCTTTTTCACTTATTACTTACTTCCACTTAGCAGCTAACATTACTTCTAATGCTGCAGCTTGGTTTTTTCCGTAATTTGCTACTTTAGTTTCTAAATCTTGTTTGAATCCAAGACCCATTTGTTTAACTAATGCATGAGGCTCTACACCAGCAATCATTGGATATTCAAACGTATTATTAACTATGTGTTCTTGTGCTTCTTTAGTTAATAAAAACTCAAGTAGTTTAATCGCATTAGCTTTGTTCGGAGCATTTTTTAATACCCCACCACCACTAATGTTCATGTGAGTTCCTCTATCTCCTTGGTTAGGAAAAAATGGTAGAACTTTTTTAGCTGCTGCTTGTTGTTCTGGACCTTTTTTTCCAGATAACATCAAAGCTAAGTAGTAAGTATTAGCTACAGCTATATCAGCTTCACCAGCTGCTACAGCTAAAATTTGAGCTCTATCGTTTCCTTTAGAATCTCTAGCCATGTTAGCAACTATTCCTTTAGCCCATTCTGCAGTTGCTTTTTTTCCATTATTTTTAACTAATGAAGCAACAAGAGATTGGTTATAGATGTTGTTAGATTTTCTTATAACAACTCTACCTTTCCATTTTGGATCAGCAAGACCTTCATAAGTCATACCGTTAAGTTCTTTTGCACTAACTCTTTCAGGTGAGTAATACATAATTCTTGCTCTCTTAGCTATTCCAGTCCATTTAGAAGTTCTAAAGTTTTTTGGAACCGCAGCTTTAATTGCTGGAGACATAGAATTTTGGAACATTCCTTTTTTAGCGAACGCGCCTAATCTTCCTGCGTCAGCAGTAATATAAAGGTCAGCTTTTGAGTCTTTACCCTCTTCAGTTATTCTTTTTTGAAGAGCCTTATCTTTACCAGATACAATATTTACTTTAATTCCAGTTTTAGCTGTAAATTTTTCGTAAAGTTGAACATCTGAATCATAGTGTCTTGCACTAAATACATTAACTTCAGCTGCAAACGTCATGTTTGCAAATAAAGCAAAGAAAAATGCAATAATTGTAAGTTTTTTCATTATTATCTTCCGTTTATGTTAATTTAATTAGATTAGAATGCTTACTATTTGCATTGCGAATGATTATCAATCGCATAAGTGTCGCACTATACAGAATTAATTACTGTAAAATGAATATAAGTAAATTGCTTACAAAGGACATCAACACAACAAAGCCTAGGAAAAAATTGCAGTACATATATGTGACTGTACGGTTTCTAATTCTTCTTTTCCTTACAAATGGCTTGTCATCTAGATCTGAAATATCTCTATGTCCTACTACTTTATAGTCATAAGTCCAACGCCAGATAGAGTTACCAAAACGTTTATCTGAATTATTATAAAAATTTATCCATGCAACAATATGTTTGTGTGAAATATAAAGAATGATTAAAAAGAAACTACTTATAAACATCTAAATATTTAATCATATTTAGATGACGTATTAAAGGCTAATTAAAATTGTTCAGACTCTGTTGAGCCTTCCATTGCAGTTGTGGAGCTTTTACCACTACTTATAGTATTTGAGACTGCATCAAAATAAGATGTTCCAACCTCTCTTTGGTGTTTAACACTTGTATAACCATCTTTCTCTCTAGCAAATTCAAGTTCTTGAATTTTAGAATACGCAGTCATACCTTCAGTTTTATATTTTTCAGCAAGTTCAAAAATTGCAATATTTTGCGTATGAAATCCCGCAAGTGTAATAAATTGAAATTTATAACCCATTTCACTAATTTTTTGTTGGAATGTTGCAATCTCAGCATCTGATAAATGTTTCTTCCAATTAAAAGACGGCGAGCAATTATATGCAAGTAATTTGCCAGGAAATTTTTCATGGATTGCGTCTGCAAACTTTTTAGCTTCTTCAAGGTTAGGCGTTGCAGTCTCACACCAAATTAAATCTGAATAAGGTGCGTAAGCTATGCCTCTAGAGATTGCTTGCTCAATTCCTTGTTTAACATAATAAAAACCTTCTGGCGATCTTTCACCTGTTAAGAAAGGTTTATCATTTTCATCAAAATCATTCGTAATTAATTTTGCAGCATTTGCGTCTGTTCTTGCTAAAATTATTAATGGTACATCGGCAATGTCAGAAGCTAATCTTGCAGCTTTTAAATTTTTAATCATAGTGGCAGTTGGCACTAAAACTTTTCCACCCATATGCCCACATTTTTTTTCACTAGCTAATTGATCTTCAAAATGAACTCCAGCAGCACCAGCTTTAATAAATTTTTTTGTTAATTCGAAAACATTTAATGGTCCACCAAATCCAGCCTCACCGTCTGCAATAATTGGAAGCATGTAGTCTGTTCTATCCTTTGACTGCATATCACCATCGATAATTTCCATATGCTGAATTTGATCAGCTCTAACTAAAGCGTTGTTCATCGACTCAACTAATTTTGGAGCACTATCGTATGGATATAACGATTGATCTGGATACATTTCACCAGCAGTATTAGCATCTGCAGCTACTTGCCAACCACTTAAATAAATTGCTTTCAATCCTGCTTTTGCATGTTGAATAGCGTGATTTCCAGATAATGATCCTAACGTATTGATATAAGGTTCTGAATTTAACAGATCCCACAATTTTTTAGATTGATGTTTGCACATCGAATATTCAATTTTGATAGAACCTCTCAATCGTTCTACTTCATCTGAAGTGTAGTCTTTTTTAATTCCTGAAAATCTTTTTAAATCGTAGGAAACTTTAGCTTCTGAGCTCATAAGTGAGGCTTTCTAGGTTATATATTAAGAAAATTAAATCGTACGTAAACTAACAATAAAAGGGCCTATTTGTCTTCACTATATTCTTGAGTGAATTCATTCATTCCACTTGAACCCCAATCACAATGGTCATCTCTAAGGTAAATACCAGATTGACTAAACTGATTCTGAGTGTTGTTTTCGTTAATTTCACTTTGATTTTCTAAGTTTTTGTTTATGTTTTTGTTGATCATGTAAACTTTATAATTGACTAAATTTACAAAATCCAATTAAATCTTTAAAAACGTTGTAAAACAAGGAAACTTATTGTAAATTTAAATTTACAAAATTTACAAATTAAGCATATGAGTCAAATAGATTTAAAAATTGGTCCAAAAATAAAGGCTTTTAGAAGACAGTTGGGACTACAAGCTAACAAGCTTTCGGTAGAACTTGGTATCTCTCCAAGTTATTTAAATTTAATTGAAAGTGGAAAAAGAAAAATAGATGGAGATCTACTACTTAAGGTTTGTGAAAAATTAAATATTCAACTTTCAGACTTAACTTCAAAATCGGATGTTAATTTAGAAAATACTATCTCTGAAATTCTTGATGATAAGTTGTTTGAAGATTTGGATATACTTGGTCCTGAGGTTAAAGATCTAGTTGGAACTAATCCAAAAATAGGCAGAGCACTTGTTCGATTGGGAGATATTCTTAAAAAAAAAGATCATGAGCTTATTAATAAAATAGAAAAAATATCAGGAAAAATAGTTGATAATAGAAAAAACTCTTTTCCAGGTGAGGTAATTTCTGATTTTCTTCAAGAACATAAAAATTATTTTCCAAAACTAGAGGAATTTGCAAATAAGGTTTTTGATAAAATTCAAAAAAATAATAGAACAAGGTATATCGCTCTATGTGAATATTTAAAAAAAGAATATTCAATTACAGTTAAGGACATACTTCCTGATGAAGGAAAACCTTTTTCAAAAATTTATAATAAAAACAAAAAAGAACTTTTGTTAAGTGATTACAGTTCTTTAGAAACCAAAAAACTTCACGCTGCTGCACAAATAGCTCAAGAAGGAGCTATGCAAGAGATAGATAATTATTTATCAAAATTTTCTTTTCCCTCTGAGGAATCAAAAAAATTAACAAAAGTTGCTCTATTAAATTACTGTGGTGCAGCAATTTTAATGCCTTATAAGTATTTTCATACTGAGTGTAAAAAGTTAAAATATGATTTGGAACTTCTCCAAAATACTTTTGCTACATCTTTTGAACAGGTGGCTCATAGAGTTACATGTCTACAAGATCCAAAGCTACCAGGAATACCTTTTCATATGTTGAGAGTTGATATGGCTGGCAATATATCTAAAAGGTTTTCTTTATCTGGAATTGAAATCCCAAGATACGGTGGTGCTTGTCCAAGATGGAATGTTTATTCGGCCTTTACTAGGCCTGGTGTTATTCAGGCTGCTGTTAGTAAAATGACTAATGGTGAAAAATATGTTTGCATCGCTAGAACAGTTGAAAAAGGCGTGGGCAGATTTGGGCAATCAAAAAGTATTTTATCCATTGGGCTAGGTTGTGATGCAAAATATGCTAAAGATTTTGTATACACAGAAAATATTAATGTAAGTGACAAAACATCAGAAATTCCAATCGGCGTGTCTTGTAGAACTTGTGATCGTTTAGATTGTCCCCAAAGAGCCTTTCCACCTTTACACAAAAAATTTGATGTAGATATTAATTCAAGAGGTGTTTCAGTTTATGTTAACGATAAATCAAGCTAATCAAGATTTCCAATCACCAATTTTACTAAACAAAAAATTCCTAAAAGTAGTAATTCTCGCAGTATTTTTAAGTGACTGAGGATAAACAAAGTGTGCCTCTGTTATTGGTCCTTCAGAATTAGGAAGCACCTTAATAATTTTATTTGAATTTGAAACTAAATACTCCGGAAGAGCCGCAAGACCAACGCCAGACTCAACTGCTAAAAGTAGACCCATAACACTGTTAACCTTCATTACTGGTTTTCTTTTTTTAGTATCTTTAATTCCAAGTTTCAGTGCCCAATCTGGGTCATAAACTGGAGATGGCGCTCCCTTGCCAAATGAAATAAATTTATGTTTATTTAAATCTACAACAGTTTTGGGCATTCCATGTTTTTCTAAATACTTGTTAGAGCCATAAATATAATATTTTATATCTATTAGTTTTTTTTGAATATAATTAAGTTGTTTAGGTCTTCTCATAAAAATTCCAATGTCAGCTTGCCTTGTACTCAAATCTAATTCCTTGTCATCGAAAATTAATTCGATCTCGATTTCAGGGTTCAAAGTCATAAACTCCTGAATTCTAGGAGTAAGCCAGTGAGTTCCAAAGCTTCTGACTGTAGTAATTGTTAATTTACCAGTAGGTTTATTTTTTTGATCACCCAATGAAGTTTCAACTTCTTTTAGTTTACTAATGACATCATGTGCGGTCTTAAAAACGTATTCACCATGTTCTGTTAAAGTTAAACCTCTTGCGTGTCTTTCAAATAGTTGCACTTTAAGGTCTTGTTCAAGTGATTGAATTTGCCTACTAATTGCAGATTGACTGAGGTTTAGATTGATCGTTGCATTTGTAAAACTACCAGCTTCTGCAACTGCATGAAATATTTTTAGCTTATCCCAATCCATTTATTTATTAAGATCAACAATATATCTTCCTGACGTTTCGCCTTTTAGCATTTTTGGATAAATTTCTATTAAATCTCCTAGGGCAACTATTTTGATTGATTTTTCTAACTGTTCAAAATCAATAAGATTTTTAACTTCACTCCAAACAAACTCTCTTCTTTTAATGGATGCGGTAACAGAGTTAATTCCCCAAAGTTTAACACCTCTAATAATGAATGGCATTACTGTTGTGTTTAATTTGTAATCAGAAGCATTTCCACACGCTGCAACAATTCCATTATCTCTAGTTTGAGCAAGTGCATTAGAAAGAATTTTTCCACCCACAGTATCAACAACACCGTCCCATAGACCTTTATCTAATGGTCTTGCATCTTTATCTAAATCTGCTTTATTTATTATATTTTTGGCACCCAATGATTTTAAGTATTCTTCATTTTCAGTTTTACCTGTAACTGCTGTTACATTATAACCAAATTTATTTAAAATCATTACCGCAATACTTCCTACACCACCAGAAGCTCCCGTAACTAAAACATCTTTAACTTTTTCTCCTAATAAAAGTTCTTCTCGTGCTTTAATTGCAAAAGAACATAGTAAAGCTGTTAATCCAGCAGTACCTAAAATCATAGCTTGCTTAGATGTAATGTCTTTGGGTTTTTTAACTAAATAATCTCCATTAACTTTTGCAAGTTGTGAATAGCCACCAAAATAAATCTCTCCTACTCTCCATCCCGTAAGAATTACCTCATCTCCTTTGACAAATTTAGAATTATCACTTTCTAAAACTGTTCCAGAAAAATCTATACCTGGTATATGTGGAAATTCTTTTACTAATTTTGCACCATTATTTAAGATAAGTGCATCTTTATAATTTAAGTCTGAATAATCTACTTTAACTAAAACATCACCATGCTTTAAGAAAGATTTGTCTATTGATTTTACTTCTCTAGTGAAATTTTCACCATCCTGATTTAGTACTAATGCTTTAAAATTATCTGACATGATTTTTTCCTCCTTGGGAAATATTACTTACTAATAAATCTTAAATACCTATTCTGAATACTTAAATCTTCTTTGAATTGTCCTAAGAAGTAATTTGTAACAGTTGTTGCGTTCTCTTTTTTTATACCTCTCATTGTCATGCACTGATGAGCTGCATCAATTGTGACAGCAACACCTTTTGCATCCAATGAAGTCATTAATGCTTTTGCAACTTGCATTGTAAGTCTTTCTTGAGTTTGTAGTCTTTTTGAAAAAACTTCAACCACTCTTGCTAATTTACTTAAACCTACAACTCTTTCATTAGGTATGTATGCAACATGAGCTGTTCCAACTATAGGTGCCATATGGTGTTCACAGTGACTTGAAATTGAAATATTTTTTTCAACTACCATGTCATCATATCCTTCCACATCACCAAAAGTTTTTTCTAAAATTTTACTAGCATCTTTGGTGTATCCACCAAAATATTCCTTAAATGCTTTTACAACTCTCTTTGGAGTTTCTAATAACCCTTCTCTGTTAGGATCTTCGCCTATCCAAGTTAAGATTGTTTTAAATGCATCTTCAGCTTCCTTATCAGAAACTTTTTTAGCGTCCGAAATTTTATTATCTGTCTCTTTAACTAATTTCATACGCCAAGTTTATACAGTAAATCACTGATTTTAAAATATTTAATATATTTATCAGTATGCTACATAATTACCTAGATATGTTTAAAAAAAGAGAAAATATAGTAGAAATTGAAGAGGGAAAACTCCTTTCACCAAAATTTGACAATGATGGCCTAATACCAGTCATTACTTCTTGCTTTAAAACTAAAGATATTCTTATGCATGGCTATATGAATGTTGAAGCTTTAAAAAAAACTATAGAAACTAAAGAGGCTCATTATTTTAGTAGGTCTAGACAGCAACTTTGGCAAAAAGGTATGACAAGTGGCTACACTCAAAAAGTTTTAGAGATAAGAATTGATGATGATCAAGATTCAGTTTGGTTAACTGTTGATATTGGAGATGGTGCGAGCTGTCATGTTGGCTATAGGTCGTGTTTTTATAGGTCTATTCCATTAGGTCCAATTAAAAATGGAAGACAAATTGAAATGATATTTGAAGAAAAAGAAAAGTCTTTTGATCCAGAAGTTGTTTACAAAGGAGAACCCAATCCTACAAAAATTTAAATGACTAATAAACAAAAAAATGTTCTTGGTGAAGATTTAGAAGAGTGCTCTAAAGATCCTTTAACAGGATGGCATAGAGATGGCTGTTGTAGTACAGATGAAAATGATCACGGTGTTCATACCGTATGTGCAAAAGTTACAACTGAATTTTTAGAATGGTGTAAGGAGGCTGGTAATGATTTAATTACACCTCATCCTGAGTTTGGTTTTCCTGGTTTAAAAGATGGAGATGGTTGGTGTGTATGCGCAAGTTGGTATGCAAGAGCTGTTGATGCTGGCAAGGGTTGTCCTGTATATTTAAAGAAAACACATGAAAAAACATTAGGTCTTATTTCAATGGATGCTTTAAAAAAACATGCAATTGATCTTTCTTAAGATTTGTAAAACGGGTTATACAAGCTCTAATAGAAAAATTTGGATTTTCTCTTAAAAACTAAGTATATTAGCTGACTATATCCTTGAAGAAATTTTTGATACGTTTAAATCAATCAATATAAAATTTTAAAAAAATTAATAATGGAAATTGTTACTAAAATAGCTCCGATAGGTTTAGCTTTAATTATGCTCGGACTTGGTATGAGTTTAACAATTAAAGATTTTTTAAGAGTATTAAAAACTCCAAAAGATTTTTTAGTTGGCTTTATTTGCCAGTTAATTTTACTACCGATAATAGCTTTTGCTTTAATTAAATTATTAAATACCCCTATAGAGCTTGCTCTTGGAGTAATGCTGGTTGCAGCTGCACCTGGTGGTGTAACTTCAAATGTACTAACTAAATTTGCTAATGGAGATGTTGCTTTATCTATATCACTTACAGCAATTATTAGTTTGATTAGCATTATATCAGTTCCATTTATTGTTTTTCTTTCAATAGATTTATTAAATATAGATTATGTTTCAAAAGATATTTCTATGCTTGGTATTTCTTTAAAGATGTTTTTTGTAGTAACTATTCCTGTGATAATCGGAATGATTACAAGACATTTTGCAAAAAATTTTATAATCAAAAATGTTTTAGTAATACAGCGAATATCTATACTTTTATTTGCCTTAATATTTATCGCTATTTATATTGAAGAATGGGATAATATTGTTAGTTTTATAGCGCGTGCTGGGCTAATTGTGTTAATACTTAATGTTGTGATGATGGTTGTAGGTTTTTATATTGCAAAATTTTTTGCATCAGGTGTTGCTCAACAAAGAAGTATCTCGTTAGAATGTGGGCTTCAAAATGGAACGTTAGCGGTATTTGTTGGAACTCAACTATTTGATAAAATGGTTTATATAGTACCTACTGCTGCATACGCACTTGTAATGATGTTAACTTCATTAATATTTTTATTTATTATCAAAAGAAATACTTAAGTTTTTTTAATCAACGATATCTGCGCAGAATTAAAAACTTTAGATGAAAATTTTGCTAAATGATCTAGCACTTTTTTTTGTGTAGGCAAAAAATTTAATAAAAAATCACCTGTTAACCTATAATGTTTTTTTTTATCAATTGTCAGATTATTATTTTTAACTAACGTTTGTAATTTCCTAATAACTGTTGCTCTAGGTATGCCTGTAATATCTGAAATTGACATAGCGTTAATTCCTTGGATTTTTTTATTTATAATACTCCCTAAATAATTATTTCTATCCATATTTGATGTATCAATTATTTTATTGTATGAGTGATGATTAACGACAATAGAACCAAAAATATGAAAAGTTTCCAAATCTTTAAAAGCTTTTTTATAATTAAGTAACATAGGGATTTGCATTTCATAGTAAATTTTCCATATATAAGAAAAATTATTTTTTATGATTATTTCTAAATTGCCTGATGTTATTTCTTTTGACATAAGGTTTTCTCTTTCACAAAACTTTGAAAGAGCTGTTAAAAAACGAGCCATTCTTTTTATTGTATTACTTGGTCTAATATGAACAAAAGAAGATATGTCTAGGATAAGTTTTTTTCTACTTTTTTTTATAATACCTAAATCTTCTAGTTCATTAATTTTTCGCCTTGCGGATTCCTTGGGTATGTTGAGTTCTTTAGAAATTTCAGATATATTGAATTTTTC
>Ga0307986_10001434_pt1 | contig 17251 bp, 14 predicted proteins | sample EllFjometageno82_FD_203170 | JGI IMG/M metagenome (GOLD analysis project Ga0307986, IMG submission 203170) | Marine microbial communities from Ellis Fjord, Antarctic Ocean - #82 | ecosystem: Environmental > Aquatic > Marine > Unclassified | place: Southern Ocean | collected 2014-10-09
ATCAAAATTTTACAATTAAAGACTATGGAATAAACTTAGTAGAGAAAAATAGTAAGATAATTATTGATAAAGTTACTTGGGACGGTCTAGCAAAAAAATCAGGAGTTAAAACCGGAGATATAATTAGCGATTTTAAAGTTGAAAATCTAGAAAGACCAAATAAAGCAATAGTATATCCTTTTTCACTCTTGCTTCTTTTTGGCTTTGGTTACTTGAACTATAGAAGAAAAGAGAATTAAAACGCTGTAACTAATGCATTTAAATTTGTATATTAAGTTATGTCAAATACAGTAGTAATCACATCTGCAACAAGAACAGCCGTTGGATCCCTTGGCAAATCATTAAAAAATATACCTGCTAATGAATTAGGTGCCTCTGTAATTATTGAATCTATCAGAAGATCAAAATTAAAACCGATTGATGTTGATGAAGTTATTATGGGTCAAGTTCTTACTGGTGGCGCGGGCCAAAACCCCGCAAGACAAGCTGCGGTTAACGCGGGTATTCCAAAAGAAAAGCCTGCTTATATTGTAAACCAAGTTTGTGGCTCAGGGATTAGATCTGTAGTTTCTGGATTTCAAAGTATTTTATCTGCAGACTCAAATATAGTAATAGCGGGTGGGCAAGAAAATATGTCACTAGCACCACATGCAATTCATTTAAGAGATGGGAAAAAACTAGGAGACGCACAAATAATAGATACCATGATAAAAGACGGATTATGGGATGCTTTTAATGGTTATCATATGGGCATAACCGCTGAAAATGTTGCAACAAAATTTCAAGTGACAAGAGATCAACAAGATAAATTTGCTTTTAGCTCTCAAGAAAAAGCTTTAAAAGCACAAAAAGAAAATAAGTTTAAAGATGAAATATCGAACTTTAAAATTAAATTAAAAAAAGCAGAAGTAGATTTCAATAAAGACGAACATCCAAGAGAAGGAATAAGTTTAGAAGCATTGACAAGATTAAAACCAGTTTTTCAAAAAGATGGAACTGTTACAGCAGGAAATGCCTCAGGCATAAATGATGGTGCTGCTGCAGTAACCTTAATGTCAAACAAAGAAGCAGACAAAAGAGGATTAGATAAACTGGTATCAATTAAATCCTGGGCAAGCTGTGGAGTAGACCCAGCCTTAATGGGAACTGGACCAATTCCTTCTGTTAAAAAAGCCTTAGATCTTGCAGGTTGGTCAGTTAAAGACATAGATCTTTTTGAGGTTAACGAAGCATTTGCAGCCCAAAGTATTGCTGTTTTAAAAACACTTTCAATTCCAGTAGAAAAAGTAAATGTTAATGGTGGTGCTATCGCTTTAGGACATCCTATTGGTGCTTCTGGAACTAGAATACTTGTAACATTAATACATGAAATGATTAAAAGAGACGTGCGTAAAGGCTTAGCAACATTATGTATCGGTGGTGGCATGGGCATTGCTATGTGCATTGAGAGATAAATTATTTTAATTCCTCTAAATCTTTAAAGAAATTTAAACTTTCAGGATTAGCTATTGCTTCTAAATTATTTAGTTCTTCACCATTAATTACCTTTTTGACTGCAAGTTCTACGATTTTACCACTTTTAGTTCTTGGTATTTCTGGAACCTTTATAATAATTGAAGGGACATGTTTAGGAGAACAGTTTTTTCTAACTTTAAATTTAATTAATTTAATTTCTTCTTCATCTATTTCTTTATTATTTTTTGTTGTGATAAACAGTATTATTCTAACATCATCATTATAGTTTTGCCCAACAACCAGTGCTTCTGTAATGAAATCAATATCCTCAACCTGCTGATAGATTTCAGATGTACCTATTCTAACACCTCCTGGATTTAGTGTGGCATCTGACCTACCTCTCATAATAAATCCATTATTAGAAGTTCTTTCTATAAAATCCCCATGATGCCAAATATTATTAAATCTAGTAAAATATGCTTTGTGATATTTTTTTCCATCACCATCTCCCCAAAATTTAATCGGCATAGATGGAAAAGGTTGTTTTACTACCAGCTCTCCTTTTTCACCATCCTTAGTACTGTCTCCGTTATCTTTAAATACATCAACATCAATACCTAAACTCTGTCCTTGAATTTCTCCCTTGTAAACAGCTGAGTATAGATTTCCTAAAACTAAACAGCCCACCATATCTGTACCGCCAGCAATAGATGATAAGTGAACATCTTTTTTAATATTATCGTATACATATTTAAAACTTTCTTCAGCTAAAGGCGATCCAGTTGACGCAATAATTCTAAGTGAGCTTAAATCTAAACCGTTACTGTTAAATTTTTCATTTTTGAGATGGTCAATATATTTTGCACTTACACCAAATAAATTGATTTTTTTATTTTGACAGTGTTCTAAAAGGATATTTATTTTTGGATAAGTTGGCGCACCATCAAATAAAAAAATTGAAGATCCAGTGGCAAGTCCACCGACTAACCAATTCCACATCATCCAACCAGTTGTTGTGTAGTAAAATAATTTATCATTGTTTTTAATGTCACAATGAAGCATAAATTCTTTATTGTGCTCAATTAGAACGTTACCAGTTCCATGTGTAATACATTTAGGCTTACCAGTAGTACCACTTGAATAAAGAATATAAATTGGATGATTAAATGCAAATCTCTCAAAAGTTTCATCAAAATTTGATTTACTTACCGCATCTTCAAAATTTATAAAACTTTCGGTAACTAATTTTTCATTTTGATTGTACGGAAAAACAATAACTTTTTTAATAGAAGTTATTTTACTTAATATGTCATTCGCTTTTTCCAGTATATTAATTTTTTTTCCATTGTAAAAATAATAATCACTTGTAATTAATACCTCAGGGTCAATTTGTTTAAATCTATCAATAACACCTTGTGTTCCAAAATCAGGAGAGCAAGATGACCAAATAAATCCATTCTTAGCGCATGCTAAGAAACTAACAACTGACTCAATTTTATTTGGCACATAAGCAGCTACACGGTCACCTTTTTTTAAATCTAGTGATTTTAAGTAGGAAGAAAATTTACAGACTTTTTCGTATAGCTGTTTCCATGAAATATTTTCTTGAAAACCGCTTTCAGATAAAAAATTAATAGCGATTTCATCGTTTCTTTTTCTAAGAATATTCTCAGCATAGTTTATTCTTGAATCAGGAAAAAATTTAGTTTTGTTAAAAATCTTATCCTTTCTAATTATCTCCTTACCTTTATCTCCAATTATTTTTGAGTAATCCCAAAATTTTGACCAAAAAATTTCAGGGTTCGAAACGCTCCATTCCCATAATTTCTTAAAGTTGTTATCGGATTTAAAATTAATATACCTAGTGAAATCTAATAATGTGGATTCCTTAATTTTTTGTTCAGAAGGTTTCCAAAGAATTTTTTTCATGTACTCTATATTTTTTGATCGTATTCTCCAACTTTGCCGGTTTTTTGCAGTAATAAATCAATGAATTTAAATATATTTTTCATTCTATCTTTTGAGGTTGGACTCTCAACAACTACTACTAACGAAGGTTTATTTGATGACGCCCTAATTAACCCCCATGAACCATCAGGTAGCGAAAATCTTATTCCATTTATAGTTAAGATCTTTTCTATATTTAAACCATCAATTTTTATTTTATCTATTTTAATTTTTTCAATTTCTTTTATCAAAAGATCTACTACTTTATATTTTTCTTCATCTTTACAAAAAGGCGCCATAGTAGGTGTTTGAAATGTTTTAGGTATTTGAGATATTACTTCACTCATTTTTTTATTTTGATTTTCAAGTAAATGACATATTTGTATAGCTGAATTAATTCCATCATCATAGCCGTAGCCAAGAGGCCTATTAAAAAAGAAATGACCGCTTTTTTCAAACCCAGCTAGAGCTTTTTCTACGTGTACTTTTCTTTTAATGTGTGAGTGCCCAGTTTTCCAGTAAATTGTTTCACATTTGTTTTCTAAAAGAACTTTATCTTTTTCATACAAACCTGTTGATTTAACATCTACAATAAATTTAGATTTTTTATGCTTAGATGATAAATTTCTCGCAATCAACAAACCTATTTTATCTGAAAATATTTCTTCTCCCTTATTGTCAACAACTCCAACACGATCACCATCTCCATCAAACCCAAAACCAATATCAGCATTGTGTTCTTTTACTGTTTTTACAATTTCACGTAACATTTTTAAATCTTCAGGATTAGGATTGTATTTAGGAAAAGACCAATCTAAATTACAGTCTAATTCTACTACTTCACACCCAATACCTCTTAATATCTCAGGAGCAAATGCCCCAGCTGTTCCATTACCACAGGCAACTACTACTTTAATTTTTTTATTTAATTTATTTTTTGTGACTAAATCTTCAATATATTTTTTCTTAAAGTTTTTAATTTTTTTTTCGCTACCTGTACCTAATATAAATTTTTCATTTAAAGTTATGTCTTTTAATTCTTTCATCTCTTCAGGCGCATGAGTTAATCCTTTTTTGATACCCATTTTTACACCTGTCCATCCATTTTCATTATGGCTTGCAGTTACCATTGCAATTGCATCTGCATCTAAATTAAACTGGGCAAAGTAAACAGTAGGTGAGAGCGCTAGACCAATATCTTCCACATAACATCCTGTTGATATTAATCCTTTTTTTAGTGCCGCCTTAATCTCCTCACTATAGGATCTATAGTCATGTCCTACTATAATTCTTGGATTAGACTTTTTGGTGTGGTTGACTATTTGAGTTCCTAGTCCTTTTCCAAGAGATTCGATTCCTTCAAGATCTATATCCTTTCTATAAAGCCATCTTGCGTCGTACTCTCTAAAACCGTTTTCATTAATAAGCATATTTCTAAGTATTTTTAACTATTGTTTATTAACAAAACTTTCCACTTGAAAAAATAAACAAATGTTCGTATAATGTTCTATTGATGTTGTTCTCTTATAGTATATAAAATTATAATGAGCACAACATATAGTTGTTTTTACAAAAAACACCACTAATTATGAATAAAAATGTATCTTTAGCAATAAAAAAAGCTGTCAGCTCTATAGAATCAAATGGCATTAGAGACATTAAAGATAGTGGCCCAAAGAAACCAGACCTTTTCTCACTATCTGGTGAGGCAGAGCTATTTCAAAATGAAAAAGGAATAACAATTAAGATCGACAGGTCTAGAGATTCTAATTTAACCGATTTTGGTATGGCAACATTAAATGATAGATATTTAGGTCAGAATGAATCTTATCAAGACTTATTCGCGAGAGTTGCAAGTACTTATTCAGACAATAATTTACACGCCCAAAGAATTTATAATTATATAAGCAATCTATGGTTCATGCCAGCTACACCAGTTTTGTCAAACGGTGGAACAGAAAGAGGTTTGCCTATTTCATGTTTTTTAAATGAAGCAAGCGACAGTCTCAAAGGCATTACTGATTTATGGGCTGAGAATGTTTGGTTAGCTGCAAGAGGTGGAGGAATAGGAAGTTACTGGGGAAATCTAAGATCTATTGGAGAAAAAATAGGTAAAGTAGGAAAAACATCCGGTATTATTCCTTTTATAAAAGTTATGGACTCTTTAACCCTTGCAATAAGCCAAGGTTCGCTAAGACGTGGTTCGGCAGCATGTTATCTTCCAATCGATCATCCTGAAATTGAAGAGTTTATTGAAATGAGAAGACCCACAGGTGGTGATATTAATAGAAGATCTTTAAATTTACACCATGGTGTTTTAGTTAGTGATGATTTTATGAGGGCGGTTGAGACAGATGGTCAATGGGCACTTAGAAGTCCTAATGATGGAACAGTTCAATCAACAATACCTGCTAGAAATTTATGGATTAGACTTTTAACAGCGAGAGTGGAGACGGGCGAACCATATATAATTTATATTGATACTGTTAATAGGCAAATACCTCAGCACCATAAACTAGCTGGCTTAAAAGTTAAAACTTCAAATTTATGTAGTGAAATTACTTTACCAACAGGAATAGATAACGATGGAAAAGAAAGAACAGCAGTTTGTTGTTTGTCATCTTTAAATTTAGATACCTATGATGAATGGAAAGATAACGAACAATTTGTTGAAGATGTCATGAGATTTTTAGATAACGTGATGACTGATTTCATTAATAAAGCACCAGAAGAATTTGCAAATGCGAAATATTCTGCAATGAGAGAAAGAAGTGTTGGTCTTGGAGTTATGGGTTTACATTCGTACTTTCAACAAAAAGGAATTCCATTTGGATCAGTGATGAGTAAAGTTTGGAATAAAAAAGTTTTTAAAAACATTCAAGAAAAAGTTGATGCCGCTTCTGTTATGTTAGCTGAAGAAAGAGGAGCTTGCCCTGATGCTGCTGAATATGGAATTAAAGAAAGATTTTCAAATAAAACTGCAATTGCACCTACGGCTTCTATTTCAATTATCTGTGGTGGAACTTCTGCTGGTGTAGAACCGATATCGGGCAATAGCTATACCCACAAAACTCTTTCGGGCTCATTTAACGTGAGGAACAAATATTTACAAAAAGTTTTAGATAAATATAAAAAGAACAATGAAGACATATGGTCTAGCATAACAACAAATCAAGGTTCAGTGTCTCATTTAGATTTTTTAACTGTGGCAGAAAAAGAGACGTTTAAAACAGCTTTCGAGATTGACCAAAGATGGATTATTGAACTCGGTGCTGATAGAACACCTTACATCTCCCAAGCTCAATCAATTAACGTCTTCGTACCAGCAGATATTCATAAAAAAGAGTTGCATGATATTCACTTCCAGGCGTGGAAAAAAGGACTAAAGAGTCTTTACTATTGTAGATCAAAATCAATACAAAGAGCAGAAGATGTTACAGCTGGATCTTCAACAGATGTCACAAAAAATGTTTACAAGAAAGATAAAGAACCAGAAAATAAAGATAACAATTATGAGGAGTGTTTGTCATGTCAGTAGCAGAAAAAATAGTACCAGAGATAATTCAACCAAAAAAAATGGGATTACTTGTAGAAAACCCAGTTTATAAACCATTTAGATATCCTTGGTGCTACGACGCTTGGCTAACCCAACAAAGAATTCATTGGTTACCCGAAGAAGTTCCTTTAGGTGACGATGTAAGAGATTGGACAAAAAATATTTCAGCTGCAGAAAAAAATCTTTTGACTCATATCTTCAGATTTTTTACCCAGGCTGATGTTGAGGTGAGTAATTGCTACTTAAGACATTACACTACAGTATTCAAACCTACAGAGGTTCTAATGATGATGACTGCTTTTGCTTCTATGGAGACAGTACACATTGCTGCTTATTCCCATTTGTTAGACACAATTGGAATGCCAGAAACTGAATACTCAGCTTTCATGAAGTATAAAGAGATGAAGGATAAATACGATTATATGCAGGGCTTTGACGTTAAATCAAAACATAACATTGCAATGACAATGGCTGTATTCTCAGCTTTCACTGAAGGACTTCAATTGTTTGCAAGTTTTGCAATTTTATTAAACTTTCCAAGGCACAATAAAATGAAAGGTATGGGGCAGATTGTTACTTGGTCTGTAAGAGATGAAACTTTGCATTGTAATTCTATGATTAGACTCTTTAAAGATTTTATTAAAGAAGAACCACAAATTTGGACAGATCAATTGAGAAAAGAAATCTATGATGCTTGTAAAACTATAATCAAGCACGAAGATGCTTTTATTGATTTAGCTTTCCAAATGGGTCCCTTAGAAGGACTTAAAGCTGAAGACGTGAAAAAATATATACGGTTTATTGGTAATAGAAGATTGGAACAACTAGGACTTAAACCAATCTATGATATTAAAAAAAACCCGCTTACTTGGTTAGACACAATGTTGAATGGTGTTGAACACATGAATTTTTTTGAAGGTAGAGCTACTGAATACTCTAAGGCCTCAACAAAAGGTACTTGGTCAGAAGCTTTTTCTTAAGTCTTGAATATTAGATTTAAAAAATATTGGCGAAAAACAGGACTTAATGAGGAGTGGGGCAACCTTCTTCTGAAAATAATATCAGAAAAAAAGCCAAAACATTTTTTAGAAGTGGGAGTTTTTTGTGGCGTTACATCTAGAAATATTTGTGAATTGCTAAATAATATTCACCAGGGAGAATTTTCATACACAGGATTTGATCTTTTTGGAGAAAAAATAAAACATGAACTAAACGAAGTAGAGCCAGAGTATATAAAAAGTCAGAAATTCTCTAATCCCTTTAAGCACATTTATTACAATATTTTGCTAAAAGAAAATCTAAACTCAACTGAAAGTATAGAAAAATTTTTAAAAAAATTTAAAAAAAATATTAATTTAGTTAAAGGTGACACTAATAAGACTTTAAAACATACCGACCTAAACAAAATAGACTTTGCTTTTATAGACGGTGGTCATAGCTATGAGACAACATATAACGATCTTAGTATTTTATATTCATCTATGAGGAATAAATCTAAAACTATAATTTGCGATGATTATGCTGACGCTTCATATATCACGCAGGTGAAAAGGGCTGTTGATGATTTTGTAAAAGAAAAAAATTTAAATCTTGAAATAATTAAAAATAAATTCGCGCTAATTAAAACTTAGTTTTATCTTTGATTTAAAAGCACTACTTCCCTAACTTCTTTTCCTCGGTACTTTGACAGAGGTCTAATTAGTTTGTTCGAAGCATGCTGTTCCATGATATGAGCAGACCAGCCAGTTATTCGTGACATTACAAATATTGGTGTGTAGAAATCAATATCAATGCCCATCATATAGTATGTTGGTCCACACGGAAAATCTACATTTGGATGAATATTTTTCTTTTCGAACATTGTCTTTTCTAAAATTTCATACATTTCTGTATATTTTTCTTTTTTTAGTAATTTTGCGACTTTAAACATATAGTGCTTCATAGTTGGGACCCTAGAGTCACCAGTTCTATAAACTCTGTGTCCAAAGCCCATAATAACTTTCTTTTTTGCTAAAGCATTTTCAATCCATTTTTTTGCATTACTTGGTTTGCCAACTGACTTCATCATATGCATTACTGCTTCATTAGCACCCCCATGAAGCGGACCCTTGAGACTTGCTATAGCTCCAGTAATTGCACCATGGATGTCAGACAAACTACTTGTAATAGTTCGTGCGGTAAAAGTTGATACATTAAAACTATGTTCGGCGTATAAAATCAAAGATATATCAAACGCTCTTACTATTTCTTTATCAGGGACTTTATTAAACATCATTTTAAAAAAGTTTTCTGCAAAAGATAATTTTTTACTTGGGGCTATTATTTTTTTTCCTTTTCTAGCTCTAAAATATGCAGCAACAGCTGTTGGTGTTTTTGCAAATATTCTCATAGCTTTTCTCATGTTTGCTTTTGGAGAATTATCTCGTGTATCTTTATCTTCTAGACCCATTAAACTAACGCAAGTCCTAATTACATCCATAGGATGAGCATTTTTTGGCATGTTTTGAATATCTCTAATTACCTGCTTAGATAATTTTCTGTTTGATCTCTCTTCTTGAATAAATTTTTTTAATTGTTTTTTACTAGGTAAGTCCCCATGAAGCACTAAATAAGCAACTTCTTCAAAATCACATTTATCACAAAGGTCTTGAACTTTATAACCTCTGTAAGTTAAAGTACTAAGTTCTGGTACAACATGAGAAATAGTTGTCTCATCAACAACTATTCCTAGTAAACCTTTTTTTATTTCTTCACTCATTATTCATGTCCCTCTGTTGAAAAGTCAGTAATTTTATTATCAGGGGTGTTATATTTCTCATATTCCACTAATTCGTACAACCTTTTTCTCGTTTGCATATTATCAATAATATTATTTTGATCACCATTTTTAAATATAGATTTTAAGCCATCTTCTACATTCTTCATTGCTAGTCGTTGAGTTGTTACAGGATAAATAACTAGATTGTAGCCTAATTTTTCAAGTTCAGACTTATTTAATAATTTTGATTTTCCGAATTCAGTCATATTGGCCAACAAATAACCTTTCGATATCTTTCTAACTTTTTCAAATTCACTTTCATCTTTCATAGCTTCAGGAAAAATCATATCTGCTCCAGCATCTTCATAGGCTTTAATTCTATCAATAGTTTTATCTAGTCCCTCAACAGCATTTGCATCTGTTCTAGCTATAATTAAAAAATTTTTATCTTTCCTTGCACTGACTGCATTTTGTATTTTTATTACCATCTCTTCTTTGGTGATTAATTCTTTATTGTCTAAATGACCGCATCTTTTTTGTTCTACTTGATCTTCTATATGACAACCAGCCAATCCATTATCCTCGAAAGTAGAAATAGTTTTTTTACAATCTTTAAATCCAGTATCGGCATCAACTATAGTAGGTAGATCCGTTACTCTTGTAATTTGTGAGGCTCTATAACTCACCTGCTCTAATGTTGTTAAGCCTATATCCGGTAAACCTAAGTCATTAGCCATAACGCCACCTGAAATATAAACACCATCAAATCCGATTTCAGAAATTAATTTTGCAGATAGCGGATTATACGCACCTGGAAATCTTAAAAGTTTTCCTGATTTTAAAGATTCAACAAAATTGGATCTTTTTTCTAATGCTTTTTTTTTAGTGAAATGCATATGTTAATTTTTATAAGACGAGACTTAAGAAATCAAAGTATTATTTTATAAGCACAAATAAAGCTGTCAGTATCAGCAGTAAAGCTAATATATATTCAATAATTTTTTTAGTTTTTAAATTATTAACAAATATCCTTAACGTACTACCAAATAGTGCCCAAAGTGAAATAGAGGGGAAACAAATAAATGGAGCAGTTAAAGCAAGGAACATGGTCGCTTTGAAAAAACTTTCTTCTAGCGGGAAGAAACCTGCAACAGCGGTTATAGCAACTGTCCAAGCTTTAGGATTTATAAATTGAAACAAAGAAGCTTCGTAGAATTTTAAAGGTCTACCACTTTCTTTTTTAACAACACTAAAAGATCCCAACATTTTCCAACTAAGATAAACTAGATAGATAAAGCATAAAATTTTCATATAAAGCTGAAGGGTAGGAAATTTTAAGAAGATATTGCCTAGCCCATAGCTCACTAAAGTTATTTGAAAAAAATGGCCTAATGGAATTCCAATTAAATGTGGAAGTGTTTTAACGTAACCAAATTTAATTCCAGAAGCTGTAAGCATCGCATTGTTTGGTCCTGGAGTGGCAAACATTACAAAGTAATATACAATTAAAGCAGACCAAAGAGAGAAAGTTATCATAAATATTTAGATATTATTTTATCAAAACCAACATAATCTTTTATTAAGACATCGTGTTTAATTTGCTCTACTGTTTTCTCGGTATAGCCATCTGCAACTAAAATAAATGGTAGCTTAGCATTTGTGGCTGCCATTTCATCAACTTCACTATCACCAACCATGATTGTTTTTTTTAAGTCACCACCTATGATTTCAACAACATCTGTTAAGTGTCTTGGGTCAGGCTTGTTGTAATTAAAAGTATCTGATCCCGCTACATATTCAAAATAGTTAAATAAATTTAATTTTTTTAATAGATCAATAGCTAGTCTTTCCTGTTTATTTGTGCACACAGCCATAGAAATATTTTTTGATTTAGCCCAATCTAAAAATTCAAACAAACCTTCAAAAGGTCTGCTATCGTTTGCAATATTTTTACTGTAGTAATCTATGAATTCTCTTGTCATTTCTTTTTTTATCTTTTCATCTGTTACTTCCTTTTTAAAAGATCTTTGCATCATCATCCAAGCACCTTTTCCAGCCAAGCTCTTTATGTCCCTCAATTCTTTAGAAGGGTGACCAAATTTTTTCATTACATGGTTGTGGGCATTCATTAAATCTGGAGCCGTATGAACTATCGCTCCGTCTAAATCGAAAAGAATTGTGTATATTTGAGTCATATTTAAAGAATTAAAAAGAAATATTTTGTGACTTATTTAGATCCTACTTATAATATAAATAGAATTTTTTATGAAGTTAAATAATAAATTAAACAAAGCAAAAAAATATAAGCTAGAACAAGAAAAACTTAGAAATAACGCGCTAAGCAAAGGTGTAAATCTTATTGCCCCGGATACAATTTTTTTATCTAAAGATACTAAGTTTGGAAAAAATGTAACTGTAGAACCATATGTAGTGATTGGATCAAAAGTAAAAATTGGAAACAATGTTGTTATAAAATCTTTTTCCCATATCGAAGATGCTCTAATGGAAAGTAATGTTGTTGTCGGACCTTATGCAAGACTGAGACCAGGAACAATTTTAAAGTCAGGTGTAAAAATAGGAAATTTTGTAGAAGTTAAAAAATCTAAAATAGGAAAAAGCTCTAAGGTTAGCCATCTATCTTATGTTGGTGACACTATTATTGGAGAAAACTCAAATATAGGAGCAGGGACAATTACCTGTAATTATGACGGCTCCAAAAAACATAAGACAAGTATTTCAGACAATGTTTTTATCGGTTCAAACACCTCTTTGGTAGCCCCTGTAAAAATTGGTAAAAATTCTACAGTAGGGGCTGGCTCAGTTATTACTAGAAATGTTAAAAAAAACTCACTTGTTTTAACTAGGTCAAAACAACAAGAAATAAAAAACTATAAAAGAAAAAAATAAATGTGTGGAATTATAGGTATTGCGAGTAACAAATCAGTTTCAACAAATATAGTTGAATCATTAAAACGACTTGAATACAGAGGCTATGATTCTGCTGGCTTAGCAACATTAAACGATAATCAAATCCAGGAAAAAAAGTGTACTGGTAGAGTAGAGAAACTTGAACAAATTTTATTTAAAAATCCTTCCCTTGGATCAGTAGGCATTGGCCACGTAAGATGGGCAACACACGGAGTTCCAAATGAAATCAACGCTCATCCTCATTCATCAGAAGAAGTCTCAGTAGTTCACAATGGAATTATTGAAAACTCTGATGCATTAAAAAAAGAACTAGAACTAAAAGGAGCTAAATTCAAATCCCAAACAGATACTGAAGTAATCACCCTGATATTAACTGAGGAAATCAAAAAAGAAACACCCATTATTGCAGTTCAAAATACACTTAAAAAACTAAAAGGTAGTTTCGCTTTAGGAATTATATTTAAAAATTTTAATAATTTGATTATTGGCGCAAGGAGAGGAAGCCCTCTAGCTGTTGGATATGCCAAGGATGAAAATTATCTTGGCTCAGATTCCTATGCCTTAAAGTCAATGACAAATAAAATTAGTTATCTAGATGACGGAGATTTATGTGTTTTAACAAAAGATAGTATCGAATTTTATAATTACAATAATAAAAAAATTAACAAAAAAGTACTTGTCCTATCTGATGATAAAAATTTAGCAGACAAAGGTGACTATAAAAATTTTATGAGTAAAGAAATTTTTGAACAACCAACAACTGTAAAGAATGGAATTAACGAATACGTGGATAAGATAAAAAATGATATTAATCTTTACAATTTCCCAATTGAACCTAAATCTATAGAAAAAATTGTCCTCATTGCTTGTGGAACTGCGTACCATTCGTGTTTAGTTGCTAAATATTGGTTTGAGGAACTAACCAATATTGATGTTGAAATTGATGTTGCCTCAGAATTTAGATATCGAAACATAAAATTTAATCAAAAAAATTTATACGTATTTGTTTCGCAATCAGGAGAAACAGCCGATACAGCTGCCGCACTGCAACTATGCAAAGATAATAGCGTTAAAACTTGTGCGATTGTAAATGTGGTCGAGAGCACAATAGCTAGAAATTCAGATTGGGTATTACCACTACACGCTGGTCCTGAAGTTGGTGTTGCGTCAACAAAAGCCTTTTTAGGCCAAATGTTAATTCTTTATATTCTTTGTTTAAAAATTGCGTTTAATAGAAATGAAATAAACAAAGAAGATTATATAAAAAAAATAAATAATTTAACAAATCTACCTAAAGCAATTGAGGAAGTGCTTAAACAAGAAGATCAAATTCAGATTGTAGCTAAAGATATTTACCAGGCAAATGGATCTATGTTTTTAGGAAGAGGGACATCTTATCCAATAGCACTAGAAGGAGCCCTTAAGTTAAAAGAGTTATCTTATCTTCACGCAGAAGGTTATCCTGCCGGAGAAATGAAACATGGGCCTCTTGCACTTATTGAAGACGGATTACCTGTAATAGTTATTGCCCCAAAAGATAAATATTTTGAAAAGACTTTTTCTAACACTCAAGAAGTTATAGCGAGAGGTGGAAAAGTATTGCTAATAACAGATAAAAATGACCTTACAATAAATGAAAATATTAGATTTAAAATACAAGTTCCTTTTATTGAAGAAAACTTTTCTCCGTTTATTTTAACAATTCCACTTCAGCTTCTAGCCTATCATGTTGCATTGCTTAAAAATTGCGACATCGACAAACCAAGAAACTTAGCTAAATCTGTTACCGTCGAGTAGTGAACGATGAAAAAATCTTTAACATTAAGTATATTAGGGATTGATCATGGTCATATATTTGACATGCTTAATGAGATGATCAAAGAAGGTTGTAAATGTAATCATTTTTGGACCGAAGGTTCACCATTAACACTAAAAGAATTTAAAAAAAAATATCCAAATATAAAAAGAGTAGAAAATAAAAGTGAAATTTTAAATGATGATACAGTTGATATGATTTTGATTTCATCAATTCCTAAAGATAGAGCAAATCTTTCTATTGAAGCATTAAAAGCAGGTAAAGATGTAATGGTTGATAAACCAGGGTGCACTACTTTAAATCAACTTAATGATTTAAAGGGAGTAATTAAAGAAACAGGACAAATTTGGTCAGTAAATTTTTCTGAAAGATTTCATGTTGAAGCAGTTACTAAAGCAGAGGAACTAGTTAAAAAAGGTATAATTGGTAAAGTAAAACATACCATGGGCATAGGTCCACATAGACTGGGAAATTACGAAAGACCTGATTGGTTTTATGATCGTGAAAGTTATGGAGGCATAATTACAGATATTGGTTCTCATCAAATCCACCAGTTTCTTGTATTCACAAATTCAAAGGATGCAAAAATTACCCATGCACTAGCTGAGAATACAACTCGAAAAGAAAAACCTGGTTTTCAAGACTTTGGTGAAATTAATATTACAGGTAGCAGTGGTCATGGATATATTCGATTAGATTGGTTAACACCTGATGCACTTCCAACTTGGGGAGACGGAAGATTATTTATTTTAGGTGAAGAAGGTTTTATTGAAATAAGAAAATATACTGATTTAGCGAAATCTAATACTGGCAATCATTTAATTTATGTCAATAACAAAGAGGTTAAACATATGGACTGTTCAAACTTTAAACTTCCATACTTTAGAAATTTAATTAATGATGTTTTAAATAGAACAGAAACGGCTTGCTCTCAAGAATTAACTTTTCTATCAATGGAACTTGCAATTAAAGCACAAGAAATTGCAGAAAAGAAATGAAGAAATATCAAGTAGCAATTATTGGAACAAATATTGGCGCTAAACATTATAAAGATTTTCTAAAAATTCCTGATAAATTTAATATTCATACTCTTTGTGGATTAAACAAAGAAGCTATAGATAATATTTTAGTATCAAACAATGAGACACAAGTTTCATTTAACTTTAATGAAGTTTTAAAAATAAAAGAAATTGATATTATAGATATATGTCTTCCTCCTCATTTACATTTTTCTGCTTGTAAAAAATCTCTCGAAGCGGGTAAGCATGTTATCTGTGAAAAACCATTAGCATCAAGTCTCAAGGAAATTGATGAACTCGAAAAGACAAGCAGGGAAACAGGTAAAATAATCTTTCCAGTTTTCCAATATAGATATGGTTTGGGATTTTCAAAACTCAAAGCTCTTATTGAATCTGGTCTTGCTGGAAAACCTCTTGTTGCTTCATTAGAAACTCATTGGAATAGAGGGAAAGATTATTATTTAAAACCCTGGAGAGGAACTTGGAAAGGTGAACAAGGTGGAGCAATTTTAAGTCATTCAATTCATATTCACGATTTAATAAGTATGATCTTTGGTTCGGTTTCGAATGTATTTGCAAAATTAACAACAAGAGTGAATGATATTGAGGTTGAGGATTGTGCTGCTCTTACAATTGAAATGGAGAATGGTTCATTGGTTACAAGTTCTATCACTCTTGGCGCTGCAAATGATACAAGTAGACTAAGATTATGTTTTAATGGATTAACAGTTGAGTCTGCAGCATCACCGGATAAGCCCTATAATCCAGCAGATGATAAATGGAAATTTTTAGCAAGAGAGCCTATAAAACAAAACCAAGTCGATGAAGTGCTATCAAAAGTGGATAAACCAAAGTCATGGTATGCCGGAATGTTTAATGAAATAGCAAATAAACTTGATGGTAAAAATAGTGATGAAGTAACTTTATTAGATGCTCGTAAATCACTTGAGTTTGTAACCGCTGTTTACGACTCATCAAGACAAGGAAAAAATATCGGTCTCCCAATCAATAAAAATAATCCACTTTATAATTCTTGGTTACCACAAGATAAATTAGATCTATTATAAAAGACAAAAATATTAATTTTGTACCAACTTTAGAAAAACTTCAAAATCAGTTCATTTTACAAGATAAGGAATTATATTTTAAAAGAGATGGTCATCTAAGTGAATATGGAAATAAAATTTTTTTAGAAATTATATATAATCAAATTTTTGATTTATTAGCTTTAAAATAATTCATTTTAAATGATGCTCTTTGACAAAAACGATATCGTAAATATCTGTTTCTAGCATAACTGCCAGATCTTCAAATGATATTTTTCTTAGTTCCTTAGATTTACGATCAAAAATAAAAGGTGAATATTTTTTTTGCATAAAGTATTTTTTTATTTTTAAAAAAGTATTTTTATCATGGTAATTTTTATTTAACTCTATTTTAAAGATACAATTATTTTTTTCTACAAAACTCTCCATCCCATTTAAAACTTCTAACTCATATCCCTCAACATCTATTTTAATATAATAATTTTTTCCATCTTGATTAAAATATTTTAGGTCACTAAAGTTTTTAACAGATATTTTTTCCCTAAACATTTTTGATTGAAAATTTTCTTTTAATGTTAATAGTCCCAAGTCTCCTGGTCTATTTTGTTCAAACGACGGTATGCTTAAAAAAGAATTTTTATCTTCACTGCCTAAAGCAAAATTGTTTAACTCAATATTTTTGTATTCAGATAAATTTTTTTTCAAATAATAAAAATTGATAGATGA
>Ga0307986_10001438_pt1 | contig 17221 bp, 22 predicted proteins | sample EllFjometageno82_FD_203170 | JGI IMG/M metagenome (GOLD analysis project Ga0307986, IMG submission 203170) | Marine microbial communities from Ellis Fjord, Antarctic Ocean - #82 | ecosystem: Environmental > Aquatic > Marine > Unclassified | place: Southern Ocean | collected 2014-10-09
GTAAGAAAATATTTAAGAGCAAGAGGTAAACAAAACTATAAAGAAGTATATGATATTATACATCCTCTTCAACAAATGGATCAACCAAGACCTTTAAGAAGAAGTCCTTTTTATTCAAGACTTGGAGATCAAAAAGCTAAATTTTTTGAAGTCATGGGTTGGGAAAGACCTCAGTGGTATGAATCAAACAAAGATTTACTTAAGGGTAAAAATTTTCCAAATAGAACAGGGTGGTCTGCAAAATATTGGTCTCCTATTCAAGCTGCTGAACATTTAATTACAAGACAAACAGGTGCTCTTTTTGATATCACGGGTTTTGTAAAAATAGAAGTAAGCGGCAAAGGTGCTTTAGCATTATTGCAAAAAGTTTGTACAAATAACATAGACGTGAAGGTAGGTAAGGTTGTCTATACAGTCATTTCAAATATTTACGGTGGAATAAAAAGTGATTTAACAGTCAGTAGATTAGAGGTTGATAAGTTTTGGATTCTTGCAGGTGCTGGAAATGGAATGATAGATTTATCGTGGTTTAAAGAAAATGCACCAAAAGATGGAAGTGTAACTATTATTGATTGGACATCAGCCTACGCAGGTGTCGGTTTGTGGGGTCCAAATTCAAGGAAAGTTTTAGAAAGTTTATGTGAGGATGACGATGTTTCAAATGAAGCATTTCCTTTCTTTTCAATTAAAAATTTATCAATAAGTCATGTACCTTGTATAGCGGTAAGAATTTCTTACATAGGTGAACTAGGGTGGGAAATTTATACTCCAACTGAATATGGACTGACACTTTGGGATGAATTAAAAGATAAGTCTCAGGAGTTTAATATAATTTGTTCTGGTGCTGGAGCTTTTGAATCACTAAGACTTGAAAAGGGATACAGGTCTTTAGGAGCAGATATTCATACCAACTCTAATCCGTACGAAGCTGGATTAGGATTTACAGTTAAACTAAAAAAAGAGCAAAATTTTATAGGCAAAGAAGCTTTAGCTAAATTAAAACAAGAAGTTCCAAAACAAAAATTATGCTGCATGGTTATGGAGGATAGTGAAGGAATGGCACTTGGCAAAGAACCGATTTATGATGAAAGTAGCAAACCCGTTGGTTACGTCACAAGTACAAACTACGGTTATTATGTAGATAAACATATTCTCTATGGATACCTACCATCTACTCACTCAGAAGAGGGCACAAAATTAGAAGTAGATTATTTTGGTAAAAGATATCCTGTCATGGTTACAAAAGAACCTTTGCTGGATCCTGAAAATATAAGACTTAAATCTTAAAAAAAATTTATTTTTGTAATGTTTTAAGCTCCAAAACATTGCCGTGAGGATCTTCAATGAAAAAAGTTTCTTGTTGCTCTTCCTTACCTTGAAATCTTGTATAGGGTTTATCTAAATATTTAATATTTTTTTCTTTTAAATTTTCTTTAATTTTATTAAATATTTCTTTATCCAAATGCACACCAAAATGGGGGATTGCAACATTTCCCATATCTACATCGTGCCTTTCTCTAGGTAATTTCATATGAGTTTTATGAAGTGTAAGTTCATTTCCCCAAAAATCGACATCAACCCATTTTCCCTCCTCTTTATTTCCTAATTTACAGCCTAAAATATTAGTGTAAAAAGTGGTTGCAATATTTAAGTCGCCAGCTGGTATTGCTAAATGAAAAGGATTGCTCATACTTTTTTTTATACTTTATTTAAGGTTTATCAAGGATAAAAAAGTATTCGTAAAACTAATGTTTATGATTATGACTTCCACCAAGACCACATGGCATCGAAATAGAATTATTATCACCACCTTCTACGTGAAACAAAGGATTATAAGCAACACCTTGATTGTCATGTTCCCAGATTAAAATAAAAAAAAATAAAGTAATTAAAATAAAGTAAGTTTTTTTCATTAATAAAAATACTTTCTTAATTTAACTCCAACAATAGAACCTAAAAATGCAAACAAAAACCATACCCAACCATGTAAGCTTCCAGAAGCTATTCCTCCAAATAATGCTCCTATATTACAGCCAAACGCTAACCTTGCTCCGTAACCCATAAAGAGACCACCAATAATGGCCGCTATAATTAATTTTTTATTTACTGAGGAAAAATTACTAATCTTTCCTGACAAAGCGGAACCTATAAGCGCACCTAAAATAATTCCAATATTTGAAACAGTTGTTGGATCAGCTAAAACACTATTTTCAAGTGCAGTGCTAGGATATTCTAGTTGCCAATAAGACCAAGAAGCTACATCAACACCTATCGCACTCGCGATTTTTGCACCCCAAAGACCAAAAGCAAAAGTTACTGACCACGGATGTCCAGCAGCTTGCAACATTAAAAAACTAAAAAATACAAGTGAGACGGCCCCCCATAAAAGAGGCCAAGGACCTCTAATAAAATCATGAGATGAATTTGAAATAATATCACTATGCGTAATTTTATTATTACGATTAAAATCTAATTTAGAAATAAATATATATATCAAAGTTAGTAATGATAATTGAATTAATATTGTTTGAATTTTTGAAAAAATATTTAACAAAGAAATTCCACCGAAAGAAGGTAAATTGGTCCAAAATTCAAAATGATAAGAGCCTATAAGAGAACCAATAATGAAAAAGATTAAAGTGATAACCATCTTTAAATTACCACTTCCTGCAGTAAATAAAGTTCCAGAACCGCAGCCTCCACCAAGCTGCATAGCTAAACCAAAAATAAACGAACCAATGACCACGGAAGTACCAACTGGTGCTATAGCACCAATCATAGTACCATTATAAATTAAGCTTTTTGAGTTGATAAAAATAGAAAAAACAACAACAGCTAAAGCTAGCATTATTATTTGGGCTCTTAAAGATTTGCTATCTCTTTTTTCAATAAAATTTCTCCATCCTCCTGTAAAACCAAATGCAGCTTGATACAAGGAAACACCTAAGCCTAAGCCTATAAAAAATACATATAGATGCCTATCACCTACGCTATTGAATAAGATATAAGAAAAAAGAATAGAAAATATAATTCCATAAATTAATACGGGCCTATCAATTTTTAATTTTGGTATATTTAACTCAGACATATATAATAAAACTAATTAGAAACTTAAATTATGGGTAGTTTAATTCTACCCATAAAATTTAAAAATTTAACCTAAGTCTACTTTTCTTTTAGGATCATATGTCCAATGTGTCATTCCACCATCGTACATTTTTACATCAGGAATCTTTGCCATTTCACTTAGTGCAAACCACACCGTTGCTGCCCAGTGACCTGTATTACAATAACTAATATATCCTTTATAGTCATCAACATCTAGCGCTCCAAATAAAGATTTGATTTCTGACCCAGATTTTATTTTAAAATCAGAATCAATCATTGTTCCTTCTTGAAGATTTCTAGCATTAGCAAGTCTGCCTGCAATTCTAGCTTTTCCATGTTTTTTCTTTCCAGAAAAAAACGCAGCTGGTCTAGCATCAATTAGACACTGTTTGCCTTTTGCTTTTTCTGCTCTTTGAACCTCACTAAAAGATGCGAAATATTTTTTATTTAACCTAGTTTTAAATTTAGTGGGACTTAAAATGTTTTCTCCAGAAACAACACTGTTTCCTGAACCTAACCATCCTTGAAATCCGCCATTTAAAATTGAAACATTTTCATGTCCAATAGTTTTAAATGTCCAATAAATTCTTGCAGCACTTCCAAAATCTACAGAACTGACTCCACCATAAACAATAACAACATGTTTTTTATTGTCTATACCTAGTCCTCCAATTAATTCACCTAAAGATTTTTTACCTGGAAATTGACCAACCACACCTTTGACAGTTGCTCTCCATCCAGCTTTTAAATAATCAGAGTGAACTGATCCTGGGATATGCTCTAGCTTAAAAGTTTCATAACCACCACCATCTATTTTATTTCTTACATCTAAAATAAATACATTAGGGTTGTTTAGATTTTTATTTAACCAATCACTACTTACAGTTGGTTCTGCAGCGTTTGCTGAAGAAAAAAAGAGTAAGAAAATAATTGTACTAAATATTTTTTTTATCATATTACCTCCTTAGTTGTTAAAGTATATTTAACTATAGTCTATGTATGATGTACATAGCTTAAAAGTTGTGTTTTTAATTTTTTTTACTATAAAAACTACCGCTTATTTTAGATATAATTATCTTACTTTAAATTTCAAGACTTAAAAAAAATTGTGAGTATATAAAAGCATACCATAAATATATTATTAGTTATCTAGCTTAAGAGCTTTCTTTAAAAAAAAAACCTTTTTTATTTGCGGGTACCGCTATGTCCATCATTTTAGGATTTGCAAGTTTTAGATTATTCATTATTTCAATGTATTCATCGGGTGAGCTAACTTGTAATCTTGGATTATTTTTTTTTTCATTTTCAATTGTTGAAAATTTTTCCCCATTATAATCATGAGCAGGATAAACAAGTGTTTTTTTTGGAAGTTTTAACAATCTTTCAAATATAGAATTATACTGATCTTTAGCGTTTCCACCTTGAAAGTCTGTTCTACCTGATCCATTTATCAAAAGAGTATCGCCTGTAAAAACTCTATCATTCATTAAATAACTATAAGAACATTCTGTATGACCAGGAGTGTAGATCGTCGTTAATTCAATATTCTCTATCTTAATTTTTTCATTATCTTTAACCCTAATATCAATGACTTCAGATTCTGATTTTTCTCCCATTATTCTCGTACACTTTGTTTCTTTATTAAGTTCGTTTAAACCTGAGATATGATCTGCGTGAATATGAGTGTCAATCACTTTTACTAATCTTAATTCTAAATCTTTTAAAATTTTAATATATTTGTTTGTATGTTCTATTACCGGATCGATGATTAAAGCTTCTCTCCCTTTGCCTGAAGAGATAATGTAAGTGTAAGTTGAAGATTTATTATCAAACAACTGATTAAAAATCATTGTATCCCCCTTGATTACCAAATATAATTTAACAGTGTGTATGCATGATGTACATAGCCTATTAGTTGTGTTTTAAATGTAGAATACCAATAAACATAAGGTGATTAGTTGGACCAAAATAAATTAAATCAGCAGTCAGATTATTGGGAAGCTAATTTCTCTGAAAAACCTATGATGTTTGGTTTGGCACCTAGCGTAGCCGCATTAGCTGCCCTAAAAAGGTTTGAAGAAGAAAATATTAAAGAAATTGTGGAGCTTGGCGCAGGTCTCGGGAGAGATACTATTTTTTTTGCTAAAAATAAAATTAAAGTTGAAGCTTTAGATTATAGTTCAACAGCAATAAAGATTATCGAAAAGAAAGCAGTAAAAAAAAATTTTTCACAACTAGTATCTACGACGTGTTTTGATGTAAGAGATAAGCTGCCCTTTAAAGATAATTCAATTAAAGGCATTTTCTCACACATGCTTTACTGCATGGCTTTAACTTATTCTGATATAGAAAAATTAAACAATGAAATTCTTAGGATCTTAAAACCTGGAGGTATAAATATTTATACAGTTAGACACGTTAATGATGGAGATTATATGAAAGGAATTCACAGAGGGGAAGATATGTATGAGAATGATGGATTTATTATTAATTTTTTTTCAGAAAAGAAAGTAAATAACCTACTAAAAGGATTTAAAAATTTAAGTACAACTAAATTCGAAGAAGGAAATTTTCCTCGCAAGCTTTTTTTAGTACAAAATAAAAAAATATAATTAAATGTTGTTTTTTCTAAGTTAGTAATTATATATAAAATATGAAAAATTATTTAAATTCAATAAAAGCAAGAGACCCGGCGGCAAAGTCACTTTTGAGTATTATTCTTACTTATCCAGGTGTTAAAGCTGTATTTTTTTATCGAATAGCAAATTTTTTTTATTTAGCTAAGTTTGATTTAATTGCACGAATTATATCTCAAGCTACAAGATTTTTTACAGGAATTGAAATCCATCCAGGAGCGACAATAGGAAAAAATTTATTTATAGATCATGGTATGGGTGTTGTTATAGGAGAAACATCAATAATTGGAAACAATGTAACTATTTATCATGCTGTAACATTAGGTGGTATTGCACCTAGCATTGATTCAGATTCACAAAGAAATGAAAAGAGACACCCGACTATTGGTGACGACGTTGTAATTGGTTCTGGAGCACAAATAATTGGGCCGGTCACAGTTGGAAAATGCGCAAGAATTGCTGCGAACGCTGTTGTAGTTAATGATGTTGCCGAAGATACTACAATGGTGGGGGTTCCAGCCAAAGCAATTAAAGTTGGAAACAAAGGTAATTTTAGACCATACGGCGTTGATCAAAAAGTAAAAGATGAAAAATAAAGATTGGGTTTCAAAACTAACACCTGAACAAAATTATATTTTAAGACAAGAAGGAACAGAGTCGCCAGGTTCAAGCTCACTCAATAGTGAAAAACGAGAAGGATCATATCATTGCGTAGGATGCGGAGTTAAATTATTTGACTCACTCACAAAATATGAAAGCGGATCCGGATGGCCATCTTTTTTTAAATCTTTGCCAGATGTATTTGAAGAAAAAACAGATATGCACATGGGTTATCCTAGAACGGAATACCATTGTAAAAAATGTGGTGGTCATCATGGTCATATTTTTGAAGATGGACCTATACCAACGGGTAAGAGATATTGTAATAACGGTACCTGCTTAATATTCAAACCTAGTAAAAATGAAATTAAATAAAATTTATAATTTTTTTTACTATCTATTTATTAGACCTAAAATTTTTTTTCCAAAAAAGTCTTATTCATTGTTAGGTGAAGACGTAGCTATTAAAAAGTTTTTAAAAAATAAAAAAAAAGGTTATTACGTTGATGTTGGAGCTTACCATCCTTTAGAAGGTAGCAATACCCATTTACTGTTTAAAGAGGGGTGGTCGGGTATAAATATAGATGTCAGTCCTTTATCAATTGAACTTTTTAAAATGCTCAGACCTAATGACTCTAATATAAATAAAGCTATTTCAAGAAAAAAAGGCCCACTTAATTTATATTTTAAAAAAAAAATAAATATGCTTAATACATTAAGTGAGTTTCAAGCAAAAAAAAATTTCCCCAATGGATATAACCAAAAAAAAATTATAACTAGCACACTCAATTCAATAATTCAAAATTCAAAATTCAAAAATAAAAAAATTGATTTTTTAAATATTGATATCGAAGGTGGTGAGTTAGAAGCTATAAAATCATTAAATTTTAAATTATTTATGCCTAAGTTTATTTGTATTGAGCTACATAATTATACTAAAAAAAAGAAGAATTTTTATCTCAAAAATAATCAAATTTATAAATTTTTAATAAATAAAAATTATAAAATATGTTGGAATAATCAGTATTCTTATATTTTTAAGATTTAGTATTACGCCGATTCAACTTAGGGTTATAAATTAAAAAGTTATTCACCGCTTAAAGAATATTTTTGAATACAACCTGATTTAAGTTTAGAGTTATATCTGCCATGTCAAATAGACCAAGGCTACATAAATTTGTTAAACTATCTTTTCATCCGCCATGATTTATAAATTAATTCCCCGTTTAATCTTTCAAGTCACTCTGTTTTTATTTTTTATACAAAATATTTCCGCTGAAATTAATTGGTCAACATTACAAGAGGGTAATAAAATAATTTTAATAAGACACGCTTCTGCACCGGGCGGTGGTGACCCAGAAGGGTTCAACTTAAATGATTGCAAAACACAAAGAAATCTAGATAAGACTGGAATAGAGCAATCAATAAATATTGGAAACTTATTTGAAAAAAAATCAATACCTATAGATGTTGTGTTAACTAGCCAATGGTGCAGATGTAAAGATACAGCAAAATACGCTTTTAAAAATTACAATGAATTTTCAGCATTAAATTCAATTTTTCAATCCCCATTTGATAAGAATGAAGATAAGCAATTAAAACGAATTAGAAAATATGTAAATAATTGGAAGGGCAATGGAAAGAATTTGGTGATGATTACTCATTTTAGCATTATTACAAAAATTACTAACTCAACACCTAGTTCAGGTGAAATTGTAATAGTAAATAGGAATTTCAAAATTTTAGAAAGAATTCCTACTCTTGAAATGGGTTTTTTTTATTAAAAAAAAAAATAATATAAAAATGAAGTAATAATTGAATATTCTATAAAAGTTTTTATCTTAATCAATTTAATCTTGTCTGGAAATTTGGAATTTATATATAATGCCAGTCTTGAAAAACCCAGCTGAACAACAAATATACTAAATGCCAGACCACAAAAAAAATAATATAAAGAGAAAGTTTTTAAACCATAAAAACATGCTACTATAAAGGTTAACCAAGATATATTTGATATAAATAAAGTAATTAAAATACCAGATCCTTTTTTAAAAATATTTTGTGATTTTATAAAAGTGTATGACCATAAAAGAGTGAATATAAATCCTATGAATTTAAAGATCATGATTAAATATTGTAATTGCGAAGAGAATCAAAGGCAAATATAAAGATAACATGATAATTAAATTAACAATCGCTTTTGGAGCTGGACTCATAAGTTTTTTATCACCCTGTGTATTACCGATTATTCCTGGATATATTTCTTACATTACTGGAAAAAATCTTACCGAACTTGAGCAAGATAAGAGAAAAGTACTTATTAAAACAATAATATTTTCTTTGGGTTTTTCATCAGTATTTATTTCTCTTGGAATTGCGGCTTCCGCGATAGGTAATATTTTATTATTTTTTTCCAATGAACTTAGAATTGCAGCTGGATTAATTATCGTTCTTTTCTCACTTCAACTACTTGGGCTTTTCAATTTTAATTTTATGAATCAAGAAAAAAGAATTCAAACTAAATCTTATAAAGACAACTATATTTTTCCATATGTTGTTGGTGCTGCATTTGCTTTTGGTTGGACGCCTTGTATAGGCCCTGTTCTTGGTTCAATAATTGCTCTATCCGCAACTGAAGCCACTGTTGGTAAAGGAATTTTGTTGCTCTCCTCTTATTCTCTAGGTCTAGCTATACCTTTTATTTTATCCGGGTATTTTATGAATCAATTTTTAATTTCTAAAAAAGGATTTGGTAAATATTATGGAAGAATAACAAAAACAGGTGGAGTTGTTTTATTAATTACCGGCGTTTTAATTTTAACAAATCAAATACAAGTAATTAGCTATTATATTTTAACTACTTTCCCTTTCCTTATTTCTCTTGGATAATTTAAAATTTAAGCTAAAAGCTTATCTAGTTCACCATTCTTATTAGCGGCTTGAAGCTGATCGTTTCCACCCACATAGTGGTCTCCAATAAAAATTTGAGGAATGGATCTTGCACCGTTAGTTCTTTGTAACATTTCTTTAGCTTTAGCCGAGTCTTTCCAGATATCAAACTCCTCTATTTCTACACCTTTAGTTTTTAGCAAAGCTTTTGCAGCGGAACAAAAGGGACAAGGATCTCCAGAATATAATGTTACTTTTTTCATGATTAATATATAAGATCTATTTTAATTTTTTCAACCATTTTTTTTCTTGATAATTGAAATTTTTTTCTATGTTTAATACTTTTATTGTGAACTCTTTTTCTCCATAGTCTAAATGAAGATGGTTTAAGATTTTTTCTCATAATCTTAATTACTTCAGATTCATTTTTACCAGTTTTGTCTTTTATTTCTTCAAAGGTAATTCTATCCGCCCAACCAGCCCAAATAATCCAATTTTCATCTTTAGTTTCCGGCTCTGGGTTTTTAACTTTAGTGTGGGGTATAAAACTTTTTTTTTTCATTTTTTTCTGTATAATTAATTTATGCTTCCTTTAAATTTTTTAATATATCTTCAAATAATCTTATTTATGTTTATTACACCTGGTTTACCCAGAATAGTAATTGTTTCCCATACAATTAACTATGGGTTAAAACGCTCCGTTTGGACAGCTTTAGGTGATGTATCCGCTAATGTTTGCCAAGGAATATTAATGGTTTTTGCAGTAGGAACCTTATTAAAAGATAATCCTTATGCTTTAAATTTATTAAAATGGGCTGGCATATTTTATATAATATATTTAGCTTATGATACGTTTACAGCAAAGCTAGGATCTATAAAATCCAGGCTAAAAAAAAATAAATCTAAACTCTCTTTTTATAAAGACGGTTTTTTAATTGCTAGCTTAAGCCCTAAAGCAATTGTTTTTTTTGGGACAATTTTTGTTTCTTTTATTGATTTTAATTCAAACTATTATATTCAATTTTTAATTTTGATGACAACTTATGTAGTTTTAGATTTTTTAACATTGATGATATATGGACTGGCTGCTGAAAAAGTAGCCAAATGGTTAAAGGGAAACCCTAAAACTTTAAATACAATTTCTGCGTGTGTATTAGTAATAATTGCTTTATTTATCGGTGTGACAGAGCAGTTTTAAAAATTCTTCTCTATTGTTAAAAACATAGATTCATAGTTTAATATTCACATAATTAATTAATTAATAAGGGGAACAAAATGAATAAAATAACAAAACTATTTATTACATTTCTTTCTGCATTAACTCTAACATTAGCAAGCATTTCTTCATCTTTTGCAAAAGTTGAAGGAGAATACATTGTGTTAGGTGCTGCGGTATCTCTTACTGGTAAGTATTCTTCTAACGGAGTTCACACTCAAAACGGTTATAACCTAGCTGTTGAAAGAATTAATAAGATGGGTGGAGTTGAAGTTGGTGGAAAAAAATATAAGTTTGAAATTATCTATTACGACGATGAATCAAACTCTGGTAGAGCTGCTCAGTTAGCTGAAAGATTAATCAAACAAGACGGCGTTAAATATATGCTTGGACCATACAGTTCAGGTTTAACAAAAGCTATGGCGCCAGTTACAGAAAAATATAAAATACCTATGGTAGAAGCTAACGGCGCATCTAGATCGTTGTTCACTAAAGGTTATAAATACTTATTTGCAGTGCTCGCACCAGCAAATTTATATTTAGATGTAGCAATTGATTTAGCAGTTGAAAAAAATGGTGGAAAACCAGTTAAAGTTGCTATGGCATTTGAACAAGATGCATTTTCTCAAGACGTGAGATTAGGTATTTTAGATGCAGCAAAAAGAACGGGTTCTAAAATCATTATCGACGATAAATTACCCAAAGAACTTAATGATATGGCATCCACTTTAGCTAAAGTTAAAGCGACAAAACCTGATGTGCTAGTAGTATCAGGTCACACTAAAGGTGCTTTAACAGCAGTTAGACAAATTGCTGAAATGAAAGTTGATGTTCCAATGTTAGCTATGACTCATTGTGATGCTGCAAAACTATCTAAGCAACACGGTAAAGATTCAGAGTACGCATTGTGTGCTTCTCAATGGCACAAAACTTTATCTTATAAAGATAAGTTTTTTGGATCAGGCAAGAAGTATGACAAAGACTTTACAAAAGAATTTGGTTACGCACCGCCGTACCAAGCAGCAGAATCTTCAGCAGCTTTATTAGTATATAAAAATGCTTTTGAAAGAGCTAATTCTTTTGATACCACTAAAGTTAGAGATGCTTTAGCTGCAACTGATATGCAAACATTTTATGGAAACATAAAATTTGCACCAGGTGGGCAAAACGTTTCTAAGCCAATGGTATTATTCCAAGTTATTTGTAATAAAGACGGTTCTTCGTGTGAGAACAAAGTAGTTGCTCCAACAAAATGGGCTTCTGCTAAGTTAGTACACCCAGTTCCATCTTGGTCTAAAAGAAAATAGTAATTAATATATAAAGTGCCCCCTAATTTTTAGGGGGCATTTTTTTTAACTTAAGTTTAAAATTTATGGATTTTCTAATTTTTCAAGCTCCTATGCTAATGGTTCAGGCTACAATGGACGGCTTAATTCTCGGAATTATATTTGCTCTAGTTGCTTATGGAATGGCACTTCAGTGGGGTGTTATGAATATTATTAACATCGCTCAAGGAGAACTTGTAATCATGGGAGGCTATGTTGGCTATGGATTATATATTGTGGGTATCCATCCAGCTTTTGGAGTGTTGATTGCTCCTATTGTTATGTATTGCGTAGGATGGGGATTGTACAAATTGGTTATAAATAAAGTTGTAGATAGAGATTTATTTATTTCAATTTTAGCAACATTTGGAATTAGTATTTTAGCTCAACAATTAATGAATTTCGCATTTGGAGCCGATGTCGTTGTAGCTAAATCAAATTTTGGCACATTAGCTTTATTTGACAATTCAGTAACATTACCAATGTCTAAATTATTTGCAGCAGGTGTTTGTGTAATCTCCGCAATAGTACTAGTTTTATATATGAAAAAATCAAAGCTCGGTCGGGCAATTAGAGCAACAGCTCAAAACGCAAGAGCAGCTAAGATTTTAGGTGTAGATACAGAAAAAGTTTATGCAGCCACTTTTGGAATAAACGCGGCTCTTTGCGGTATAGCTGGAGCATGTGTGGCCATGACTTTAACTTTACACCCTTACACAGGTTTACCTTACACAGTTCGATCTTTTATGATTGTAATTATTGCTGGCTTAGGAAATTTACCAGCTGTAGCAATCTCAGGAATGGGCCTTGGTGTATTTGAAGAATGGTCAGATTATTTATTAGGAACTCAATTTAGAATAGCAGCTGTATTTTCATTGCTTGTAATAATTCTTGTATATAGAAGGTTTCAGCTTGCTAGAAAAAGAGAATATTTAACATAGTAATAAAAAAAAGGAGTTTAACAATGATAGAGAAATTTAATAATATTTTTTATTTAATAATTTATTTAGTTCATTTTACTGGAGTAGGAATGTACGCATTTAAAACAATTATAGACACCAAAAAGTTTATGAAAAAATTTGGGATTGATAAATCTGGAGCGATAGTGGTTAGATTTGCAGGTGCATTTTTATTTGCTGTATTCTTGATGTCAGTTTACGTGGGATTTGTGAGACCCGAAGGATTGAATGCAACTTGGGCTTTTTTCAATATAGTTTTTATTAATAATTTTTGTATACTTTTATGTAATTATTATTCAATTAAAATTGACAAAACTGGAGTTAGTAAAAAAACCAGTATGGAGCCGATATATGGGCCATTAGCTTTTACAATTATGAGCGCAATACTTTGTTATGGCCTGGCGGATAAAATTTACATTTAAATAAAAAAAGGAAAAAATGAAAAAAATATTATTAATTTTATTAGCGGTTTTTATTACTACAAATGTATATGCCCATTCTACTAAAAACATAACTCCGAACATGGACTCAAAACAGGAATGTAGAAAGAAAAAATCAGCACTTAATTATATTTCAAAGCACAAACTTAGAAAAGGTGGAGAACTAATTAAATTTAATTCATATACAGGATTTGGTCAAAGAACCGTACTTACTGATGGTATTAAAAATAACCCAATTGAAGTTACAGGATATCTTACTTTACCAGAAGGTACGGGAAAAGTTCCAATTGTAATTTATACTCACAGTAGTGGAGGGCCTTTTATGTATATCTGGAATGACTGGTTTCATCACAGTTATAAAAATCTTTTAGCTGCTGGGATAGGTGTAATGATGATTGATAATTTTTGTTCAAGAGGAGCAAGAGAAACTTGGAGAGATCAATCTAGAGTTCCACTTATTAATGGAGCAATTGATGCTATGATGGCTTTAAAATTACTAAAATCACACCCAAGATCTAATGGCAAATTTGGAACTACCGGACATTCAAGGGGTGGTACTAATTCATTTTTTTTAGCAGATGTTAAATTCACATCTAAATTTATTGAAGGAACTAAAGGCTTTGATGCAATCCTTCCAGAAGCAGCCGAATGTCGTATGTCAGGTTTTTTTGAGGAACCAGAGCTTACATCAAATACAAAATTACTTGTAGTGCACGGTGGATCGGATGACTACACAGTAGCAAAGCATTGTGAAGAATATGCTAAAAAGATTAAAGCTAAACCAGGTCAAGTTAAAATTGATATTAAAGAAGGTTGGTTTCATGAATGGCATTCAGGTGGTAAACCTAAAAGAATTAAGGGAGCACAGACTCTTCATGAGTGTCCAGCAATTAAAGTTGATAATGAGGGGAATACTACCGGTCTAATGGCAGACCTTGTGATCAATAAGTATAAACTTTGGCCATCTATGGAAGATGTTAATCAAGCTATGCAGGACGAACCAAAAAAAACATTTAAAACAATGTTTAAGGTTTTTAAAGCAGAAAAATGCTTAGCTAAAGGAGTTACAATTGGAGGGAAACATATGGATGAATATATGCCTCAGTTCATAAACTTCTTTGAGGAAAATTTATTATAACAAGGTAGAATTTAATGAATAAAAATACATTATTATACGCAGGTTTAATAATATTTGGTTTAGCGGGAGCGTTTATATTCCCAGCTTATAAACTTCAATTATCTTTTCTATATATATTAATTGTATTGGCCATGACTTGGGATGTCCAAGGAGGGCAAATGGGTTATAATACATTTGGTAATATCCTATTTTTTGGTATTGGAATGTACGTATGCTCAGGCGTTCAAATCGGGATGTTCTTTGATTTAGCTTCATGGACAGATGCAGGAGGAGAGAAAACTTTTGTTCATACACCGGAACAATTCTTTCAAGGTTTCGCAGTTGGCATAATATTAGCAGGTATAATTCCAACAATAATTGCAGGACTAATCGGTTATGGAATTTTAGGTTTAAGAGGACATTATTTTGCAATTTGTACTTTAGCGATTGGTATAGCCGCTGGAGAAATTGCTGGAGGAATTGAGTTAATCGGAGCTGGTCAAGGAATGACAGTTCCAGTTTGGCCTAAAGATTATGGTGACGTCGAGCTTTCTGCAGAGTTTTTTTATTATCTAAGCTTTGCTTTAGCTGTTGTAACTTTTATTGTTTTAAAGTGGGCTTACTCAACAAGATTCGGATTAGTACTTAATGCTATCAGAGATAATGAAGATAAAGCTGAGGCAATGGGAATTCATACAATGAGATATAAAATTATTGGTTGGATGGTTTCAGCATTCTTTGTTGGAATAGCTGGGGGACTTATGGGTCACCTAAACGGTTATATCGAACCTAATGAAATTGCTTTTGCTGGACCAACGTTTGGGGTGTTTATGGTTTTAATGGCAATACTTGGGGGAAAAGGAACTTTATGGGGACCGTTAATAGGAGCTGTAATTTTTCATTTATTTAAAGAAGGTTTCTGGACTTATTTTTTAGGCTGGCAGTATGTAGCTCTTGGAGTTTTAATTGTAGTAATTGTTGTTTACTTTCCGGAAGGATTAATGGGTTGGGTAAGAGAAAAGTATCCTGAAAGGTTTGGTGAAGTCATTGACGAAGAAGATCGAAAGGCGCAGGTAGAATTAAAGTAATGGCAATTTTAGATATAAGTAATGTAAGTAAATCTTTTGGTGGTGTGAAAGCTAACGTGGATATTTCATTGTCAGTTGAACAAGGATCTATTGTAGGCTTGATTGGCCCTAATGGTTCAGGAAAAACTACTTTGTTTAATTCTATAGTCGGAACATATCCAATTGACCAAGGTTCAATAAAATTTAATGGAAATGAAGTTTCAGAATTACCTGTTCCAGTAGTTGCAAAACTTGGTTTGCTTAGAACATTTCAACAAACAAGAATTTACTCAAAATTAAATTGTATTCAAAATATGCTTATTAGTAACAAACCTGAAAATGATGGTCTTTTTACTGTTTTTCAAAAAATACCATCAGACCTAGAAGATAAAGCCGAAAGTGTTTTAAAGTTTGTAGGACTTCATCAAAAAAGAAAATTGAGAGCAGGAGATCTTTCTTTTGGACAACAAAAATTATTAGAACTAGCAATGGCTTTAATGAATGAGCCGAAAATGCTTTTATTAGATGAGCCAACAGCTGGTATAAACCCTACGTTAATTAATGGTATTATAGATAGGTTGATCAAAGTAAATAAAGAGTATGGAATTACACTGTTAGTAATCGAGCACAATATGAAAGTAATTATGAGTTTAGCACAAAATATATTCTGTTTAGCTCACGGTAAAATGCTAGCTAACGGTACACCTGAACAAATTAAAAATGATAAGCGAGTAATAGATGCTTATTTAGGAGCGCAATAATGGCTAATCAATATGAAGTTTTAGGAAAAGCTCCAGACTCGGAAGAGTTAAAAAAACTATCGCCTAAAGAACATCATTTAACAATTAAAAAAATGTCTGCTGGCTATGGAAAAATGGAAATACTTCATGATTTAGATTTATTTGTTAGTAAAGCTCAATCGTTATGTTTGATAGGTCCCAATGGAGCAGGTAAATCTACAATTCTTCATTCTATTTATGGCTTTACAAATATTTTTTCAGGTCAAATAGAGATTGACGGAAAAGATATTACAAACTTAACTCCTGCACAAAAACTCCAATCATGTGGAATAGCTTACATTCTTCAAGACAACTCAGTATTTCCAGACATGACTGTTGAAGAAAATTTATTAATGGGTGGCTATACTAAAGATAATACGAATGAAGCACATGAAGAAGCTGAAAGAGTTTTGCAAAAATATGAAAGATTAAACAAAAGAAGAAGCCAACCTGCAAAAGTTTTATCAGGAGGCGAAAGAAGACTACTTGAGATTTCAAGAGCACTAGTTATGAAACCATCTGTACTTTTAGTTGATGAACCTTCAATTGGATTAGAACCAAGATATATTGATATGGTTTTTGAAATTTTAAGAGATCTTCAAGAAAATGAAAAGAAAACAATAATACTCGTAGAACAAAATGCAAAGAAAGGCCTAGAGTTTGCTGATATCGGATACGTTCTAGTATCAGGCCAAACTGCTATTGCAGGCAGAGGTGACGATCTTTTAAAAAATCCAGATGTAGGTAGATTGTTTTTAGGCGGTTAATGATTAATCAAAAAATATTCTTTCAAGGATTAAAATCTCTTAAAGGTTCAAGAAGTCCAGCTATTCCATTAGTCGCATGTTTTATTGCAATAGGCGCTTTGTTAAAAGATGCTGGTTTTAATCTTCAACAAAGTGCTGCTTCAAGTCTATTTACTTACGCATTACCTGGACAGCTGGTAATGGCAGAATCATTATTAGTTGGAGCCTCTTTAATAAATATATTTATTGCTGTTTGGTTAGTTAATTTTAGACTTTATCCAATGACAGTTTCTTTATTTCCTTTGCTAGAACATAAATCTCAACCTAAATGGAAATATT
>Ga0307986_10001441_pt1 | contig 17202 bp, 16 predicted proteins | sample EllFjometageno82_FD_203170 | JGI IMG/M metagenome (GOLD analysis project Ga0307986, IMG submission 203170) | Marine microbial communities from Ellis Fjord, Antarctic Ocean - #82 | ecosystem: Environmental > Aquatic > Marine > Unclassified | place: Southern Ocean | collected 2014-10-09
GTTCTCAGGATTTGTAGATCTAATTTTGTTTGAAACTAATTCAATTACATCATCCCAACTTGATTTTGTTAATTTTCCATTTTTTTTAATATAAGGTGTATCTAATCTTTGTTTTAGCAAACCATCGCAAGCATACCTCGTTTTATCAGAGATCCATTCTTCATTGATTTCGTTGTTTAATCTTGGTAAAATTCTTTTTACCTCCCAACCATATGTATCCACTCTTATGTTTGATCCTACGGCGTCCATAACATCTATACTTTCTGTTTTTTTAAGTTCCCATGGCCTGGCTTCAAAGGCATAAGGTTTAGATGTAAGTGCTCCCACAGGACATAAATCTATAACGTTAGCGGATAATTCAGATGTCATAGACTGTTCTAGGTATGTTGTAATTTCCATATTTTCACCTCTACCAATAGCTCCAATTTCTGGAACACCAGCTACTTCTTCGGCAAAACGTACACATCTTGTGCAATGTATACATCTTGTCATTTGAGTTTTAATCAAGGGACCCATATATTTATCTTTTACCGAACGTTTGTTTTCAGAAAATCTTGATTTATCAAAACCATAAAATAAAGATTGATCTTGTAAATCACATTCACCTCCTTGATCACAAACTGGACAATCAAGCGGGTGGTTAGCTAATAAAAACTCCATTATTCCTTTACGGGCTTTCTTAACAAATTCTGTATTAGTTTTAATGTTCATGCCTTCAGCAGCTGGCATTGCACATGAGGCTATAGGTTTTACAGATCTCTCCATTTCTACCAAACACATTCTACAATTTCCGGCTATAGATAATTTTTCGTGATAACAAAATCTTGGAATCTCAACATCTGCAAGCTCACAAGCTTGTAAAACTGTCATGCCTTTTTCAAATTCGATTTCTTTTCCGTTAATAATTATTTTAGGCATTTTCACTTTCTAAAAGATGTTGGTCTACTAAATAAGGTGTGTTTTTTTTCTTTTTGAATATTGGTTCACCAATGCATTTTTTTTCTATTTCTTTTCTGAAATGTCTTAATAGACCTTGCACAGGCCATGATGAACCCTCTCCAAATGCACAAATTGTATGTCCTTCTATTTGTTTTGTTACATCAGCCAACAAATTAATATCATTAAAAGTTGCTTCTCCTCTGCCAGCTCTTTCTAAAATTCTCCACATCCAGCCTGAACCTTCTCTGCATGGCGTGCATTGACCGCAACTTTCATGCTTGTAAAATCTAGCAATTCTAGCAAAGCATTTAATAATATCTTGATCTTTATTGATCACTACTATGCCTGCAGTACCCAACCCACTTTTCTGAGCTATCAAAGAATCAAAATCCATAGTTATTGTATCACAAATATTTTTAGGTAATAAAGGCATTGAAGAACCGCCAGGTATAACGGCTTGTAAATTATCCCATCCTCCAATTACACCGCCCGCATACTTTTCTATTAATTCCTTTAAAGGAACGCCCATTTCTTCCTCAACATTACATGGGTGGTTTACATTTCCAGAAATACAAAAAATTTTTGTTCCAGTATTTTTGGGTTTTCCTAAGGATGCAAACCATTTACCACTCTTTCTCAAAATTGTTGGAACAACTGCTATTGTTTCGACATTATTAACTATTGTAGGACATCCATATAATCCAACTAATGCAGGAAAGGGTGGTTTAAGTCTTGGTTGACCTTTGTTTCCTTCAATGCTTTCTAGAAGGGCAGTCTCTTCTCCGCAAATATAAGCGCCCGCTCCAAAGTGAACGTGAATGTCAAAATCCCAACCAGAACCACATGCATTTTTTCCTAAAAATTTTTTTTCATAAGCTTGATCAATTGCTTCTTGTAATCTATTGCCTTCATTAAAATATTCTCCTCTAATGTAAATATAACAAATGTGTGCATTAACAGCGTAACCAGCGATCAAACATCCTTCAATTAATTTCTGAGGTTCAAATCTAAGTATATCTCTGTCTTTACATGTACCAGGTTCAGACTCGTCTGCATTAATAACTAGATAATGGGGCCTTGAACCCACTTCTTTTGGAGCAAAAGACCATTTGAGACCAGTTGAAAAACCAGCTCCTCCTCTTCCTCTTAATTCTGAAGTTTTTATTTCATTGATAATCCACTCTCGCCCTTTAGAAATTATTTCTTTAGTATTATTCCAATCTTCTCTTTTAATAGATTTATCAATCTCCCATCCGTGCGTATTGTATAAATTTTTAAATATCTTATCTTCTTCTTTAAGCATTATTTCCTCCGTTTAATACTGGTCTATCTTTTTCTGGGGCGGTACTAGTTCTGTTTCTAAAAGACTTTGGTTTTATAGGCTTGTCATTATGCAAAGAATCTATAATTTCAATAGTGCTTTTTTCATCAAGATCTTCATAGTAGTCATTATTAATTTGCATCATAGGCGCACTAACACAAGCACCCAAACATTCTACCTCGAGCCAAGAGCACATCTTGTTTTTTGAGATTGTATTTTCTTCTTGAGAAATTTTTTCCTTACATATTTTTACAATTTTATCAGCTCCACGAATTAAACATGGACTAGTTGTGCAAACTTGTACAAAATATTTTCCAACAGGAGCTAAATTATACATTGTATAGAATGTGGCTACTTCATAAACTTTTATGTAAGTAATTTCTAAATATTTAGCTATATATTTCATGGCAGATAGAGGTATCCAATTTTCATTTTGTCTCTGGGCCAAATATAAAAATGGCATAACAGCACTTTTTTTTTTATTTTCAGGATATTTTTTCAATATCTTTTCAGCAGTTTCTTTATTATTTTTTGTAAACTCAAATGTATCTGGTTGTTGGTCGTGAATTTTTTTTAAACTCATCTGTCAACCTCGCCAAAAACAATATCTAATGATCCTAGAACTGCAGGAACATCCGCAAGCATATGTCCTCTAATTAAATAATCCATTGCCTGTAAATGTGAAAAACCTGGGGCTCTAATTTTACAACGATAAGGTTTGTTGCTTCCATCGGATATTAAATAGACTCCAAATTCACCTTTTGGCGCCTCTACAGATGTATATACATTACCTGCAGGCACTCTAAAACCTTCTGTAAATAATTTAAAATGGTGAATTAATGCTTCCATTGAATCTTTTAGATCTTCTCTGTTGGGAGGAGAAATTTTTCCGTCTATAGACTTGATTGCACCTTTGGGCATTTTAAATATACATTGTTCAATAATTTTTATACTTTCTCTCATCTCTTCGATTCTGCAAAGATATCTGTCAAAGCAATCTCCATTTTTTCCAATAGGGATTTTAAAATCTAAATTTTCATAACATTCATACGGTTGTGATTTTCTTAGATCCCAGGCTATGCCTGATCCTCTTAACATAACACCTGAAAAACTATGATCTAAAGCTTCTTGTTTGCTCACAATTCCTATCTCAACATTTCTTTGTTTGAAGATTCTATTGTCAGTCAATAAACTCTCTAGGTCATCAATGATTTTTGGGAATGTTTTACAAAAACTACCAATATCATCTACTAACTTTTGAGGGATATCTTGATGAACACCTCCTGTTCTAAAATAATTAGCGTGCAATCTTGAGCCAGAGGCTCTTTCATAAAAAGTCATTAATGTTTCTCTTTCTTCAAAACCCCAGAGTGTCGGAGTTAAGGCACCAACGTCAAGTGCTTGAGTTGTTACATTTAGAATATGACTTAAAATTCTTCCAATTTCACAGAAGATAACTCTAATATACTGCGCTCTTTCAGGTACAGTTATATTTAATAGTTTTTCAGTAGCTAAAGTAAAGGCATGTTCCTGGTTCATTGGAGCTACATAATCAAGACGATCAAAATAAGGTAGTGCTTGCATATAAGTTTTGTGTTCAATCAATTTTTCAGTTCCACGATGAAGTAAGCCAATATGAGGATCTGCTTTTTCGACAATCTCTCCATCTAACTCAAGAATAAGTCTTAAAACCCCATGAGCGGCTGGGTGTTGAGGACCAAAATTTAAAGTTAAAGATTTATTTTTTTTTGTCATTGATTTTTTTATCTCCTATTTCTTTGATATATTTCGTTCCTTCCCAAGGACTCTCAAAGTCAAAATCTCTATAGTTTTGTTCAAGTTTAACTGGTTCATAAATTACTTTCTTTTCTTTTTCGCTATATCTAACTTCGGTAAATCCAGTTAAAGGAAAGTCTTTCCTTAAAGGATGTCCTTCAAAATTATAATCTGTTAAAATTCTTCTTAGGTCTGGATGATCTTTAAATGTAATACCATACATATCAAATACTTCACGTTCCATCCAGTTAGCAGAAGGATAAATTTTTGTAATTGTTGGAATTTTTTTCTCTACTTCAAAATTAATTGACACTTTAATTCTTATATTTTTTTCATGTGAAAGCAGTAAATAGATTAATTTGAATCTTTTTTCATCATCAGGATAGTCTACACCAGCAATGTCAATTAATTGTCTAAATTTAAGTTTATCATTAGATTTTAAAAAAATAATTACATCTATTAATTCTTCTTCACTCGTTTCAATTAGTAATTCATCAAAAGTAAGTAAAGTTTTTTTTATCTTGCTCGTAAGTTCAGAATTTATTAACGTTTCAATATCTTTTAATTTAAGTTCCATAAGATTTTATCTATTTACCGAACCTTCTCTTCTAATTTTTTTTTGTAATTGAAGTATGCCATACAATAAAGCTTCCGCTGAAGGAGGACATCCAGGGACATATATGTCTACGGGAACAATTTTATCACATCCTCTAACCACAGAGTAAGAGTAGTGATAATAACCACCTCCATTAGCACAACTTCCCATTGAGATAACATATCTTGGCTCTGGCATTTGATCGTAAACTTTTCTTAAAGCAGGTGCCATTTTGTTTGTTAAAGTTCCTGCAACTATCATAACATCTGACTGTCTAGGAGAAGCTCGGGGTGCGGCACCAAATCTTTCAAGATCATATCTTGGCATTGAAGTCTGCATCATTTCAACAGCACAACAAGCTAAACCAAAAGTCATCCAATGTAACGAACCAGTTCGCGCCCAGTTAATAAGATTATCAGTAGAAGTAGTGATAAAACCTTTTTCACTAAATTCTTTTGCTAATTCTTTGAACTCTTCTGGTATTTTTTTTTCTTTTTCCGAAAATGAGTCTATTTTTATTCCCATTCTAAAGCCCCTTTTTTCCATTCATAAATAAACCCAACTGTTAAAACTGATAAAAATATCATCATTGACCAGAAACCAAGAGCCCCTATATTTCCAAGTGAAATTGCCCATGGAAATAAAAAAGCAATTTCTAAATCAAAAATAATAAATAAAATTGCTACTAAATAAAAACGTACATCAAATTCCATTCTGGAATCGTCAAATGCTTCAAAACCACATTCGTAAGCTGATAATTTTTCGGGATCAGGATTACTGGGTGCAGCTAAAAAATTTGCCAATATAAAACCAATGCTTAATGCGAGCGCAATAAACAAAAATAAAATAATTGAAAAATATTCTGATAAAAAGTTATAAATCATGTTTACCCATTATTAGTTTTTTTATCTTATATAATAAATTTTACCTAGTTTAACATCTGATAACTTAGCCACATTGTGCAGAAAACTCTTTACTATTCCAAGAAAAATGGCGGGAGTGATGGGGCTCGAACCCACGACCTCCTGCGTGACAGGCAGGCGCTCTAACCAACTGAGCTACACCCCCATTTTGCTTGGTGGGCGGTAAAGGACTCGAACCTATGACCCTCTCGGTGTAAACGAGATGCTCTACCAACTGAGCTAACCGCCCTTATTATACAGAACCGAGATATACAATAAAAAAGTAAAAATGTAAAAATTAAAAGCATATTTGCTATTTCTCTCAACTTTATTTAAAAAGCTTCTATATGTTAGTTAATTGCAAATCTTGTCATAAAAAATTCGTAATTCCAAACGCTGCTATAACTGAATCTGGAAGATTACTTCAATGTGGCTCTTGTGGGACTAAATGGACACAATTTCCGGTCAAAGAAATCATAAAGCAAGAGGTTGAAAAAACTGCATCAGTTAAAATTATATCGATACCAAAAGAAAAGAAAAAAACAGTAAAAAGGAATAAAAGAAAAATAAATTTATATACCCAAGAATACTTACAAAATAAACATGGTTTAAAAATTCAAGACTCCACTAATAATAGCAAAAATTCTAAAGCTAAAAAAGAAGGATTTGGTTTTTATGGATACTTAACTGTAACAATCGTTTTATTTGTTACAATCTTTGGTATATTAAATATCTCAAAAGATTTTCTTATAATAAATTATCCTACCTCAGAACCTCATATTATAAATTTATATGAGATAATAGAAATTATAAAAGTGTTAGTTTTCGAGCTTATTAATAATTAATTTTATAATTATAAATTATTTTAAAGTTTCTTGCTAAATATTTTAATGAGTACTTCCAGCAACTGTCTGATCTGTTTTTTTTGAAATTTTTTCAACTTCAACCCACTCTACTCTTTTAAGTTCTTTTGTAAGAGCATGTTTTAAAACTTCATCAACATTTTTAACCGGTACAATTTCAATATTTTTTTTTATAACCTCAGGAATCTCAACTAAATCTTTTATATTTTCAAAAGGAATTAAAACTTTTTTTATTCCCGCTCTATGTGCTGCAAGTAACTTTTCTTTTAAACCACCAATTGGTAAAACGATTCCTCTTAATGTAATTTCACCAGTCATTGCAATATTTTTATAAACAGGTATTTCTGTGATTGCAGATACTATTGATGTAACCATGCCTACGCCTGCAGAGGGACCGTCTTTCGGTGTTGCTCCTTCAGGTACGTGTACATGAAAATCTTTTTTATCAAATATTGGAGGTATAATTCCGTAATCAAGAGATTTAGATCTAATGTATGACTTAGCAGCTTTAATTGATTCTTGCATTACGCTACCTAACTGACCAGTGATTTCCATTTTACCTTTTCCAGGCATTACAGCGGTTTCTATTTTTAATATTTCTCCTCCTACTTCTGTCCATGCGAGTCCTGTTACAACACCTATGCGATTTTGTTCTTCTATTTCGCCATAATTAAATTTTTCTATTCCTAAATAGTTTGATAAATCTGAATCACTCATAGGATTCATAACTTTTTCATTTCCATCAATTTTTTTAACAATTTTTCTAGCAATTTTTGAGATTTCTCTTTCTAAATTTCTAACTCCCGATTCTCTAGTATAATTTCTAATTATCTTTCTGTTAACTGATTCATCTATTTTCCATTCGCTAGATTTCAATCCATTATTCTCACTTTGTTTAGGTATGAGATATTTCTGAGAGATGCTAACTTTTTCATCCTCCGTATAACCGGGCAATCTGATAACTTCCATACGATCTAAAAGTGGAGGCAAAATATTTAAAGTATTTGCTGTTGTTACAAACATTACATCCGAAAGATCATAATCTACTTCTAAATAATGATCGTTAAATTCTTTATTCTGTTCGGGATCCAGAGCTTCAAGTAAAGCTGATGATGGATCTCCTCTATAATCATTTCCTACTTTATCAATTTCATCTAATAAAAATAAAGGATTTTTCGTTCCTGCTTTTTTCATCATTTGGATAATTTTCCCTGGCAAGGAACCAATATATGTTCTTCTGTGACCTCTAATTTCAGCTTCATCACGAACTCCTCCTAAAGAAATTCTAATAAATTTTCTGCCAGTTGCTTTTGCTATAGATTTTCCCAAAGAAGTTTTTCCTACTCCTGGAGGTCCGACTAAACAAAGTATAGGACCTTTCAATTTTTGAATTCTTTTTTGAACTGCTAAAAATTCTATTATTCTTTCTTTTACTTTATCTAAGCCGAAGTGATCTTCGTCAAGTATCTTCTGCGCATTTTTTAGATCATTATTAATTTTACTTTTATTAGACCAAGGTAATTCTGTCATCCAATCTAAGTAATTTCTCACAACTGTAGCTTCGGCTGACATCGGGCTCATAGATTTTAGTTTTTTTAATTCCGCCATACATTTTTCTAAAACTAATTTTGGCATTTTTGCTTTTTGGATTGCTTTATTTAGACCGGCTATCTCATCTTTACCTTCATCTATTTCTCCAAGTTCTTTTTGAATGGCTTTAAGTTGCTCATTTAAATAATATTCCCTTTGTGTTTTTTCCATTTGATTTTTTACTCTCCCACGAATTTTTTTTTCAACTGAAATTACACTAGTTTCTTTTTCAACCATTTCATTAATTTTTTCTAATCTTTTTCTTAAATCTATAATTTCTAAAATCTCTTGTTTTTCAAAAATTTGTAAATTTAAATTTGATGCAATATTGTCTGCTATTTGACTTGGATCTTTCAATTTTTTTAAATTATTTGTAGAGTCAGATAAGTCTCTCTTGTTAAGAATTAATAACCTTTCAAATTTTTTCATCAAACTTAAAGCATATAAGTCTGATTCTTTATTTTTGCTTGTGTCTTCTATAATTTCCACATTACAACTGAGAAAATTTGAATCTTCTTTGATAATTTCATGAATTTTAACTCTTTTTTCTCCTTCTACTAAAACTTTAACTGTTCCGTCAGGAAGCTTGAGTAGTTGTAAAACTTTACTTAAACAACCGTACGCATAAATATCTTTATTTTCAGGCTCATCTATCTCTGAATTTTTTTGCGCTACCAATACTATTGATTTGTCTGTTTTCATTACTTCTTGAAGAGCTTTAATAGATTTTTCTCTTCCCACAAAAAGAGGAACGACCATTGAAGGGAACACAACTATATCTCTTAGTGGTAACAATGGTTTTGATTTTATTATTCCCATAGAATAATTATATGGTACTTAATAATGTAATATCAAGTGTGTTATTTAGCACTTAAGCAACAGATGTTGATTGTTTTTTCCCGTATGTAACAATAGGATCGGTATCTCCTGAAACTGAAGATTTATCAACTGTGACCTTAAGTACATTTTCTAGCTCAGGAAGTTCATACATTGTCTTCAGTAATATGCTTTCCAATATAGATCTTAATCCTCTAGCACCAGTTTTTTTTCTTATGGCTTTTTTTGCTATTTCACTTAAAGCTTCTTCATTGAATTCTAGCTGTGCATTTTCAAATTCAAATAATTTTTGATATTGCTTAGTTAAAGAATTTTTTGGTTCTTTTAAAATTTTAACTAAAGATTTTTCATCTAAATCATCTAATGTGGCTATTATAGGCATTCTTCCGATAAACTCTGGAATTAAACCATATTTAATTAAATCTTCTGGCTCTAAATTTTTTAGAGTTTCCGAGAGTTTCTTTTCTTCTTTGCTGTTAACCTTTGCACCAAAGCCTATGGATGTGCCCTTACCTCTCATGCCAATAATTTTATCTAGGCCTGCAAAAGCTCCTCCGCAAATAAAAAGTATATTAGTAGTATCTACTTGTAAAAATTCTTGCTGAGGATGTTTTCTTCCGCCTTGTGGTGGTACGCTCGCAACTGTACCTTCCATAATCTTTAAAAGAGCTTGTTGAACACCTTCGCCTGAAACATCTCTAGTAATAGAAGGGTTTTCAGATTTTCTACTTATTTTATCAACCTCATCAATGTAAACTATTCCTCTCTGTGCTTTTTCAACATTATAGTCAGCTGCTTGTAATAATTTTAAAATAATATTTTCAACATCTTCACCTACATATCCCGCTTCTGTTAGTGTTGTTGCGTCGGCCATAGTAAACGGAACATCTAAAAATCTTGCAAGAGTTTGAGCTAAAAGAGTTTTGCCACAACCTGTTGGACCAACTAAAAGAATATTTGATTTTGAAAGTTCAACTTCTTTATTATTTTTAGTTTCATGACTAAGTCTTTTATAGTGATTATGAACGGCTACAGATAAAACTTCTTTTGCGAATTTTTGACCTATTACATACTCATCTAAAACAGTACAAATTTCTTTCGGAGTGGGTACTCCATCTTGATGTTTTACTAAAGTGCTTTTGTTTTCTTCTTTAATAATGTCCATACAAAGTTCAACACACTCATCACAAATAAAGACTGTTGGACCAGCAATTAACTTTCTGACTTCATGTTGGCTTTTGCCACAAAATGAACAGTAGAGAATATTTTTATTATTTTTTTCCGACATAACGAATCAATGTATATTTGTAAATTACACGATTTCTGATAGCAAGTGTAAGTTGTGCGTAAAACTAGATCTTGTGTATTATTTTCTTTTTTCCACTACAGAATCAATTAAACCAAATTTTTTTGCCTCTTCTGCGGTCATAAAGTTGTCTCTTTCTAAGGCTGAGGAAATATCTTCTAGCGACTTTCCAGTATGTTTAGCGTAAATATTATTAAGCCTGTCCTTCAACATTAAAATTTCTTTTGCATGTATCTGGATATCTGTAGCTTGACCTTGGAACCCAGCAGAAGGCTGGTGAACCATTATTCTTGAATTAGGTAGAGAAAATCTTTTTCCTTTTTCACCCGCTGCTAAAAGAAATGAACCCATGGACGATGCCTGTCCAATGCACAAAGTAGATACAGGAGAGTTTATATATTGCATTGTATCATAAATTCCTAATCCAGCTGTAACTAGACCTCCAGGACTATTTATGTAAAAATAAATTTCTTTTTTTGGATCTTCTGACTCGAGAAACAATAATTGTGCAGTTACTAGAGATGCAACATTGTCATTTACTGGTCCAACTAAAAAAACTATTCTTTCTTTTAAAAGTCTAGAATAAATATCGTAAGATCTTTCTCCTTTGCTGGTCTGCTCAACAACCATCGGTATAAGATTGTTCATTTGTTCTTCAATACGACTCATAAGTAAATTTATATAACCAAAGATTACTTTTTACTAACTTTTTTTGTTTTTTCTTTATCTTTAGATAAAGTTTTGTTAGCTTTTTTTTCTTTTTTAGCTACAGTTTTGTTGCTGGTTTCTTTGTCGTGATCGTGGTCATGCTCATGCTTAGGTAAACCTGGTGCTAGTTTGTTAAATTCAGTAATTATTTTTTCAGCTTCCTTAATTGAAATATTTTTTGTTGATAAATTTATTTTTGATTTAAACAAAGTTAAAATTTTTTCTTCGTATAAAGCTCCTTTTAAGCTTTGCGCAGCGGAAGGGTTTTTCTGATAATGTTCAATGACCATCTTTTCTTGACCAGGCATGCCTTTGATTTGTTTTTGAATTTCAGCCTTAACCTCATCTTCAGAAACTTTCAGAGTGTTTTTTTCACCATATTCATTTAAAATTAAACCTAACTTAATTCTAGATTCAGCTATTTTTAAATTTTTAGATCTATGCTTTTCTGTTTCTTCTTTTTTAAGTTGATGAGTCATAGAATGAATTTCTTGCTCAACAAGGTTTTTAGGCAATTCTGTTTTATGTAATTTTTCTATTTGATCTAAAATTTCTTTTTTTGTTATTGAATCTAAAGCTTGCTTATATTGAGATGATATTTGTTTTTCTATTAAAGACTTAAGTTCCTGTAAGTCTTTGGCCCCCATATTTTTTGCAAAGGTATCATCAATCTTGGCCTCATTTGCTTTTTGGATATTGATAATTTTACAAACAAATTTAGCTTTTTTATTTGCAAGTTCTTTTTTTGGATAATTTTCTGGTAAGTTAACTTCTATGATTTTATTTTCATCTTTATTACTACCTAATAATTTTTCATCAAATCCTTTAAGAAAAAGATCTTCGCCTATAACTAATTTAGTATTTGTTCCTTCACTGCCTTCAAATTTTTCCCCATTAATGGTTGCACTGTAATCAAATATTACCAGATCCCCTTTTATTGATTTTTCTTTTTTATCAGAAAATGTTTTATTATTTTTTGCTATATCTAGAATTTTGTCATCTATTATTTTATCTTCAATTTTTACTAAATATTCATTTGCAGAGTATTTTTTAAAATCTGCAAGTTTTATGTCAGGCATAGAATCTACTTCTAAGGTATAATTAAGATCTTTACCTTCTCCAAAAGTTTTTAAATCTATTTTAGGTTGACCTGCTGCTTTTATTTTTTTTTCCTCTAGCGCTTTGTTTGAAGTTTCTTGTAATATTTTATCTATAACCTCGCCATAAATAGCTTTACCAAACTGGCTCTTTATAACTGATGCTGGAACTTTTCCAGGCCTAAAACCTTTAAGACTAACTTCAGATTGTAATTCTGATAATCTTTTTTCAAGTTTTTCTTGAATTATTCTTTTATCTATAATTATAGATAAAATTGTTGTTAGGCCTTTTTTATTTTGTATTTCTATTTTCATTTTAATCCTTGGTGGGCAAGAAGAGACTCGAACTCTTAAACCTTTCGGTACTAGTTCCTAAGACTAGCGCGTATACCAATTCCGCCACTTGCCCATTTAAACAAACCAATCTAAATATTTGTTTTTGTTGTTTATCAAATATTTTGGCAATTTGTTATCATTTATTTGAGTTAAATAAACTCTATTAGTCTTGTTCCATTTTTTTTTTAAATCTCTTTTATCTGCTGAGTGGTCATAAGAGATATATTTGTTCTTAATCATGTCTTTTATATCATTTTCATTAATGCCAGTTAAGTCAAATTCATCGTGATGCTCATCATTTTGATGTTTGGTAAATATGTCCTTAGCATTTTTTAACTCCGTAAAGTGCCACCCACCATCATCAATAATCTTTAAGTTTATATGCTTATCTTGTTTAAAAAGGGTATCTAGTCTCCACCAAGAGTATTTTTTTGTTTTTAGATTTCTTAGTTTCGAAATAGATCCTAAATCTTTCAGTCTACAAGCTTTAGATCCAAACCAATCATAGGAATCTAAAACTAAATTAAACCTATAATGAAAAATTTTCTGTTTAAATAAAACTATTTTTTTTTCTTCATTTTTAAGATCTACTTTAGATAAATCAGGTATCTCATCACTATCGCTGTATATTATCCAGTCAGTGCTGTTTGTTGTATCAAAAAATGAAGCTATTTCATTTCTCTGTTTTTCAATTCTTTTCGCAGCATTCAGTCTAAAAAATGAGTTATTAGATTTATTAGATTCATTTATTTCAAATAAATTTTCAGGCTCTTTATCTACAACTATGTGTGTGATTTTTTTTTTAAAGTTTGGATAGTTATTTTTATTAAAATTTATTTTTTTTGGTTGCCCACTATGTGTGTAAGTTGCTTCACATACAATAAACTCATCTATATATTCGTTTAAAATATTTAATCTCAGTTCAAATAATAAAGGTTCGTTGAAATAGGTTGTGCAATCAAATATTTTCATTTGTTTTTTGAATTAGAAAAAAAATAATAAATTAATGTATAAAAAAGTATTTGTAAAAAAAAATAATAACGAATTATTACTCCATTATCTTGAAAATAAATAGTAGGGAAAATCAGAATTAAATAAACTATATTAATTAAATATGATGTTGTGTAGTTTGAATTCTTAAATCTAGTTGAGTTTAATAAAAATTTATATACGAGCATATGGAGATGTAGTTTATCTGGATATAATGGAGATTTTTTTTTAACTGCCTTTCTTGTAAAAGAAAAAAAAACTTCATAAAATAAATAAAATAAAATTGACGCGTAAAAAAAAGGTGAAATTTCAGAGTTTAATTGATGTGTTTTTATTACATTTAAAACTATTAAAGAGCCAAGTAGGTATGAACCACTGTCGCCTAAAAAAATTTTAGCCTTTGGAAAATTAAATATTAAAAATGTAAATACTATAATAATTTGAGAGCTAAGGATGATTATCATATTTTCATTTTGGTTTAAATAATTAACACCTATCAAAATAAAAGTGATTAACAGAAAATGGATTGCTAAAAGTCCATTAAAACCATCTATTAAATTAGATCCATTTATAACAAATAAAAAACACAAAAGAACAAAGCATGTTTGAAATATGTTATTTTGTAACCATTGATTTAAAAAATCTAGTCCTGATTTATTTATTTGTATAGAAAAAGCATTAATACAAATTATTAAAATGATTAACATTAGAAATAAACGAATATTAGGATTAATTTTTATTTTCAAATCATCTAAAAAACCTAAAAAAAATAATAGTAGAGTAACTGTAAAGTAGTCTTTTAAGAATATATTAAATGCTGAAAAGTAAAAAAAAATAAACAAAAAAAATAAAGATAGAATTATAAATCCACCTATTCTTGCCGTGGGTTCTGTATGAAACGCTTGTGGTTTTATAAAATCTTTGTCTAGAAGAGAGCCTGAAAAAAAAAGATTAGAATTTTTTACAATTAAAAAACTTACAATAAAACTTATTAATGAAAAAATGACAAAAAAGTTTAAGTTAAATTCAAGTTGCATTTATTTATTATATTTTTTTACTATAAATATACCTGAAATTATTATCACAAGTGAAACTAGAACTTTCCAAGTAATCTGTTCGTCTAAAATTAATGCTCCAAAAATAACTCCAAATATAGGTATTAAATAAGCTACTTGGGTCTGAAAGACAATTCCATTTTTTGAAAGTATTCTAAATCTAAGCCACCATGCAAAACCTGTTGCAACCACTCCTAAATAAATCAATGATAAGGTAGATTCTAGTGTAGGAGTTGATTTGAATGGATCTTCAAATATGAGAGAGAGTGGCAACAAAGTAATCACTGACCAAATTAATGTTGACGTTGTCACGTTAATATTTCCTGATTTTTTTAATTTTTTTAAAATAAGAATACCTGAAATAGAATAAAAAGTTGAACCAAGTAAAACTATTAATACAAATAAATAATTACTTTCATTAATTATTAACTTGTCAAAAAATAAAAGCAGAATTCCAGTAAATCCTAAAATAATACCTAGTGATTTTAAAAATGTTATTTTTTCATTTTTAGTAAAAAAATGAGCTAAGATGGATCCAGTTATTGGAGTTGTGCTCATTAACATTGCTGCTAAGTAGCTGTCAATTTTATTGGTTCCAATAGCTATCAGTGAAAAAGGGATAGTAATGTTGCAAAGTCCTACTAAAGCATAAATTTTCCAACTTTTAGAAAAAGCATAAATTTTAATTTTATAAAGAAACGAAACAATCAACATAGTAATTGTTGCTAAAATTACTCTAATTAGTGCCAGTGTATAAGGCTCATAAGAGTATGTGGCTATTTTTATATTAAAAAAAGAAGATCCCCATATAGCTCCTAGGAGTAGTAGTAAAAAAATATCTGTTGCTTTTGCTTGTTTCATTACAATTCTAGATTGTATGTATGTGTTATATGCATAACTCTTATTGCTTTATATTATATTATTGAAATTAAGTATTCTGATATGTTTAATACAATTTTTAAAAACTTATAAAGGAATTATTAATGAGCGCAAAAGATATTTTCAAACTAATGAAAGATAAAGAAATTGAGTTTGTAGATTTAAGATTTACTGATCCTAGGGGAAAATTACAGCACCTAACCATGGATGCTACAATAGTTGATGATGAAATGTTAGAAAAAGGCGTTTTTTTTGATGGCTCATCTATTGCGGGGTGGAAAGCAATTAACGAGTCAGACATGATTTTAAAACCTGATTTAAGTAGACCGATTATAGACCCTTTTAATTCGCATAATACTTTGAATATATTTTGCGATATTTTAGATGCAGTTAATAAGGATTCTTACGATCGAGATCCAAGAGGAACAGCCAAAAAAGCTGAGGCATATTTAAATAAATCTGGGATTGGCGATAAAGCTTATTTTGGACCAGAGCCAGAGTTTTTTACATTTGATGATGTTAGATTTAAAAATGACATGAACGAAACTAGTTTTATGATTGATAGCGCTGAAGGTCCTTATAATACTGGAAAGAAATATGAAAATGGAAATATGGGGCATAGACCAGGAACCAAAGGTGGTTATTTTCCTGTTCCACCAGTCGACAGTGCTCAAGATATGAGAGCTGAAATGTTGAAAGCTCTAAAAGATATGGGTGTTAAAGTAGAAAAACACCATCACGAAGTAGCACCAGGTCAACATGAACTCGGTATGTATTATGGTAGTTTAACTGATATGGCTGATAACGTTCAGTTATATAAGTACGCGGTTCAAATGGTTTCACATTCATTTGGGAAAACTTCTACATTTATGCCAAAGCCAGTAAAAGGAGATAACGGTTCTGGTATGCATGTACATCAATCAATTTGGAAAGGTAACACTCCTGTTTTCATGGGTGATAAATATGCAGGACTATCTCAGCAGGCTCTCTATTATATTGGTGGAATTCTTAAACACGCAAAAGCAATTAATGCTTTCGCTAATTCAACAACTAATAGTTATAAGAGATTAATACCTGGCTTTGAAGCACCAGTAATTTTAGCTTATTCAGCTAGAAATAGATCTGCTTCATGTAGAATACCAGTTATTATGAATAAAAAAGCTGCTAGATGTGAAATAAGGTTTCCCGATGCGGCAGGTAATCCATATTTAACTTTTGCATCCATGTTAATGGCGGGCATTGATGGAATCAAAAATAAAATTGATCCAGGAAAATCATTTGATGATGATCTTTATGCGCTTTCAGAAGAAAAAGTAAAAAAACTTCCGACTGTTTGCGGTTCCTTGAGAGAAGCAATGGAAAATCTTGATAGAGACAGAGCTTTCTTAACACAAGGCGGGGTTTTCACTGATGATCAAATTGATGCTTATATAGAATTGAAGTTTCAAGAAATTTATAAATTTGAACACACGCCTCATCCTATTGAGTTTGAGATGTACTACAGTCAATAAAAAAATTATTTAAGCTCACTTTTAAAAGTGGGCTTGAAAAAATTAAACCTTAAAAGATTCTCCACAACCGCAACGCTCAGTTTCATTTGGGTTTTTAAATACAAATTGAGAAGAAAAATTTTCTTTTTTATAGTCCATTTCAGTCCCTAAAAGATACATAACAGCATTTGGATCAATTAAAACTTTAACACCTTTGTCTTCAATCACTTCCTCATTGGGTTTTATATCTTTTGCATATTCCATAATATAAGACATGCCTGCACACCCCCCGGACTCAACGCCTACTCTTACTCCTATAGTGGAGTTGTCGGCGCTAGACATAATTTCTTTAATTCTGGCTGCCGCATTATCGCTTAATTTAATTATTTGGGTCATAAATTTAGTTCTAGTTTTGCAGCTTCTGACATCTTATCTTTATCCCAAGGAGGATCCCAGACTAAATTTAAATCAACATCAGAAACGCCATCAACTTTTAGCACATTATTTTTAACGCTATT
>Ga0307986_10001442_pt1 | contig 17194 bp, 15 predicted proteins | sample EllFjometageno82_FD_203170 | JGI IMG/M metagenome (GOLD analysis project Ga0307986, IMG submission 203170) | Marine microbial communities from Ellis Fjord, Antarctic Ocean - #82 | ecosystem: Environmental > Aquatic > Marine > Unclassified | place: Southern Ocean | collected 2014-10-09
ACAGTTTTCATTGATAATTATAATTAATTTATATTTGATAAAATACATCTTAATTGTTATGTCCACAAGTGATCTATTATGAATTCAATAAATAAAAAAGAGATAGAAAAATTTTCCAGAATTGCTGAAGAATGGTGGAATCCTAATGGAAAATTTAAACCTTTGCACAACTTTAACCCTATAAGAATTAAATATATAAAAGACAATATAATTAAAGATTTCAACATTAAGTCTTTAAATAAGCCGTTAAAAAATATCAAAATATTAGATATTGGGTGTGGCGGAGGGTTGTTGTCTGAACCGATGTGTAAACTTGGTGCAAGTGTAGTTGGGATAGATGCTTCAAAAAAAAATATTGATGTTGCTAAATTTCATGCCAAAAAAAATAAACTAAAAATTGATTACATAGTAGCTTCACCTGAAATGCTAAAAACTAAAATGAAATTTGATGTAATCTTGAATATGGAGATAGTTGAACATGTAGAAAATATAGATTTTTTTATTAAAGAAAGTTCAAAATTATTGAAAAAAAATGGTGTAATGTTTATTGCAACTTTAAATAAAACATTAAAATCATATGTATTCGCAATTATTGGAGCTGAATATATATTAAAATGGCTACCAATAGGAACTCATGACTGGGAAAAATTTGTTAAGCCCAACGATTTAATAAATATTTCAAAAAAAAATAATTTAACATTTCAAAAGTTAGATGGCATGAAATTCAATATATTAAATAACAGTTGGAAAGTGAGTGATGATACCTCTATAAATTATATGATTAAATTGATAAAAAATTAATTATTTCTAAATTTTATCCAGGGTATCGTTTCGGTCTCTATCCCTTCTTCTTTTAACTCTTTAAGATTTTCCTTAGTTGCTGTTCCATAGATTCCCTTTGAGGGTTTTTTATTTTTGTAATGTATTGACCTTGCTTCATAAGTAAAATTTTCCCCAACATAATTAAAGTTTTTTTTAATAAGTTTTTGATATTCAAATATTGTTTCTTTGATTTCTCTGTATTTTTTATCTTTGATATCAATGTTTGGAATATTCTTTGACCTAGATATACTTGGTGACATTAAAGTTTTTTGGACATTTAACGAATCACAAATATGACAATTAAGAAATTTATTTTTTTTTAACTTTTCATACTCTTTAGATGAAGAAAACCAACTATCAAAAGAAATGTTGCAGTCTTTACATATCAGCTTGTATTTAATCATGATTCACGAATAATAAATTAGCTTCTATAGTCAGCATTGATCTCTATATATTTTTTAGTTAGATCCATTGTGTATGCTGTAAAATTTTTTTTACCTAGATTAAGATCTACAAATATATCAATTTTATTTTCTTCCCTCATATATACTGCCGCATCATCCTCTATATAATTTTTTGATAATTGACCTTTTTCAATAATTTTTATAGGTCCAAGTTTAATAGATAATTTATTTATCTTGATATCTAAATCTGTTTTTCCTATAGCCATTATAATTCTTCCCCAATTAGGATCATTACCAGCAATAGCAGTTTTGACTAAATTTGAATTTGCAATTGAAAAGGCAACTTTTTTTGCATCATTTTCAGTTTTTGCTCTCATAACATGAATAGTGATAAACTTGCTGGCACCTTCGCCATCAGCGACTATTCTTTTGGCTAGATTCAGTAATACTGAGTGCAAAGCAATATCAAAACTTTCAATTTTTTTATCATTTATATTTTTTATATCGGAATTTTTTACTTTCCCTGTTGAAAAAATTGAAACCATATCATTTGTACTTGTGTCTCCATCACAAGTAATTGCATTAAAAGTTGATTCAATATTTTTTTTTAGCAATTTATTTAAAATATCATTTGAAAGATTTGCGTCAGTAAAGACATAACCCAATGTAGTTGCCATATTTGGAAAAATCATTCCTGATCCTTTGGCAATTCCATATATCTTAATATTTTTATTACCAATCTCGCACTCCTCCATAGCTAATTTTGGCTTTAAGTCAGTTGTAATCATGCCTAAAGCTGCCTTCATCCAAACCAATTTATTTTGAATGTATCTTATTTTGCTAACTAAAATTGGAATACTTCTTTTTATTTTTTCTGTGGGGTATTTTTCACCAATTGTACCAGTGCATCCAAAAAGAATTTCTCTAGGTAAAATTTTTTTAGGGCTTTCTTCATCCTCTATTTGCTTTTTTGACAAGTTAAGTGCAGCTTCTTCTGCTACTTCTTTTAAGCCCTGGTAACCTTTGATTCCTGTAAAAGCATTGGCATTTCTTGTGTTAACAATTAGAGATTTTATCTTTTTACTTTTTATATTTAAATTCCATTTAATGTTTTCTGAAACTATTTTTGACTGTGTGTATACAGATGCGTGATTTGCTCCATCTCTGAAGTAAAACATAACCAGGTCATCTCTTGGACTATTATATAAGTTTGCACTAATAGTAGAAATTGAAACTCCATCAATATGGTCTAGATCCTGAAAGTCATTCATTTTTGACTTTAAAGCTTGTGACTTTATAAAGTTTTTAAGGTTTATTGGCATACTATTTAAAATTTTTATTTAATTCCTATATTAAAAGTTATAATTAAATTATATATCAAAAAATCAGATGCTTAATCCTTTAAATTTCCTCTCAAAGTTCATTAAATCAAGCAATCAAAAAGAGCTTGATAGAATTGCTAGGATTGTTGAAAAAGTTAACTCTTTTGAAGGTAAAATCAAAGATATAGCAGATGAGGAATTTCCCAAAAAGACATTGGAGTTAAAAAACAAACTTAAAGACGGTAAAAATATTAATGATTTACTACCTGAGGCTTTTGCACTGGTGAGAGAAGCATCCAAGAGAGCTAGAAATGAAAGACATTATGATGCTCAAATAATAGGTGGTGTTGTTCTGCATGAAGGAAAAATTGCTGAGATGAGAACTGGTGAGGGGAAAACATTGACCATATGTCTTGCTGCTTATCTGAACGCCTTAGATAGCAAAGGAGTACACGTTGTTACTGTTAATGATTATCTTGCAAAAAGAGATTCTATGGAAATGGGTGAAATTTATAGATTTTTGGGATTAACTTCTGGATACATAAATAACGATCAGGATGATTTTGAGAGAAAAAAGAATTATGGTTTTGATATTACTTACGCAACTAATAGCGAATTAGGGTTTGATTACCTAAAAGATAATATGAAGTTTTCTAAAGACCAAATGGTTCAAAGAGGACATGTTTTTACAATAGTTGATGAAATAGATTCTTGCTTAATTGATGAAGCTAGGACCCCGCTAGTTATCTCTGGTGCGGCAGAAGATAAGACAGAGCAATATCTTGCAATAGATAAATTGGTTGGGCAACTTAAACCAGAGCACTACGAAATTGACGAAAAAGACAAAAACATACTACTTACAAATGTAGGAATTGACAATGTAGAAAAAATTTTTTCTAATGCTGGAATATTAAAAAATAATAATTTTTATGATCCTGAAAATTTAAGTTTAGTTCATCATGTTAATCAATCCTTGAGGGCAAATCATTTATTCGAAAAAGGTAAGGATTATATAGTTCAAAATACAACTTTAAAAATTATTGATGAGCTAACAGGCAGGATATTGGAAGGAAGGAGATTTGGAGACGGTCTTCATCAAGCTCTTGAGGCTAAAGAACGTATAGATATTCAGGCGGAAAATCACACTCTTGCATCAATAACTTACCAAAATTATTTTAAACTTTATAATAAAATTTCAGGGTGTACTGGGACGGCTGCAACAGAGTCGGAAGAGTTTTATGAAATATATAATTTGATTGTTGTAATTATTCCTACAAATAAACAAATGATCAGGAAAGATTTAAATGATCAAATTTTTAGAACAGAACCAGAGAAAAATAAAGCGATAATAGAAAAAATTCTTGAATGTTCCAAACAAGGTCAACCAATTTTAATTTTTACTTCTAGCATTAATAAATCTGAAACTTATTCAAAATTATTAAGCGATGTTAAAGTAAAACATGTTGTTTTAAATGCTAAAAATCATGAAAATGAAGCTGAAATTATAGCTAATGCTGGAAAACTAAATTCAGTAATAATTACAACAAGTATATCTGGAAGAGGAGTTGATATTCAATTAGGTGGAAGAAAGGGAAGTTATCCAGATGACCTACTTTTAATAAATAAAAATAAGATCAAATCACTTGGTGGCTTATTTGTTATTGGTACTGAAAGAATGGAATCTAGAAGAGTTGATAATCAAGCCAGAGGGAGGGCTGGTAGACAAGGAGATGAGGGAAGTTCAATTTTCTATGTTAGCTTAGAGGATGATTTAATGAGAATTTTTGGTTCTGAGTCTATGAACAATATTCTTCAAAAACTTGGTCTTAAAGATGGTGAAAGTATAGACCATCCATGGATAAATAAAGCTCTTGAAAGAGCACAGCAGAAAGTAGAAGCAAGAAATTTTGATATAAGAAAAACTTTGTTAAAATTCGATAATGTTTTAAATGATCAGCGGCACGTAATCTTTTCTCAAAGAAAGAATGTCATGAATAGTGAAGAAGTTTTTGATTATTCTGATGAATTTTTATCAGAAATTCTAGATCATTTAATCAGCCTAAAGGTTCAAAATTTATCTAAAACTAAAAATAATGAATTTAATAATCAGTTAAAGATTTTACTCGGAAAAAGCATTGAAAATCAAGAATTTGAAGACTTATCAAATTTAAAAGATCAAAACCTTAAAGATAAAGTTAATTTGATATTTGTAACTGCAAGAAATAATAGAACTAAGATTTTAGGTGGGAATAAAGCTAAAGAAATTGAAAAAAGAATATTTCTTCAATGTATTGATTTAAGTTGGAAATCGCATATCCAATATCTTGAGCAATTAAGGCAGGTAATAGGATTAAGATCTTATGGGCAAAGAGACCCACTAGTTGAATATAAAAAAGAGGCTTTTGTCCTTTTTGAAAACTTACTTAACAAATTAAAAATTGATTTTGTAACAATATTGATAAATTTAAAAATAGTTCAAGAACAAAATAATGAAGCTTCTAATATTGAAAAAAAAAATATAGAAATATCTAACAACCCTAAATGCTTACTGCTTCAAAAAAAGGGTGAAAAAATTTCAAGAAATGAAAAATGTCAAGCCACTGGTAAAAAGTTTAAAAACTGTTGTGGTGCTTTATAGAAATAATATTAAACAACTAAGTAAAAGTATTACAGTAGAAAAAATTGCTAAATTAATTTTTGATTTTAAAAATTTTTCAATAAAAATATTAATTTTGTTTTTTTTCATACTTAGTGTACCTAGATCATCTAACTGACTAACAAACCCCTTGTTTCTTCCTATGATTAAAAATTTATTATTTCTATGATTTAATATCTCTTCTCCATTCATATTAAGAAATTCATTTAAATTTTTTTCAATTGATTTTCTAACATTATCTAAAATTAAATTTCTATCACGGTGAGCGCCTCCAATTGGCTCTGAAATAATTTCATCAATAACTTTTAAATCTAGCAAATCTCTTGAAGATAACTTCATTGCTTTTGCTGCATCAAGAGTTCTTTTGGGGTCTCTCCATAAAATTGTTGCACATCCCTCAGGTGATATTACTGAATAAATTGCATTCTCCAACATAATAACTTTGTTTGAAGATGCTAATGCTATTGCTCCACCAGATCCACCTTCACCAATTATAATAGCAAATGTTGGTACATTTAACTCCATGCAACATTCTATAGATTTTGCAATTGCTTCTGCCTGTCCTCTTTCTTCTGCACCAACACCAGGGTATGCTCCCGGTGTATCTATAAAAGTAATTATTGGAATATTAAATTTATTTGCAAGTCTCATTAATCTTATTGTTTTCCTGTAGCCCTCAGGCCTCATCATTCCAAAATTTCTCTCAATTCTTGTCTCAAGACTGTCACCTTTTTCTTGACCAATAACTAATACGGACTTCTCATTAAATTTTGCGAAGCCTGCTATAACAGATTTATCTTCTCCATAAAATCTATCTCCTGATAATGGAATAAAATCTTCAAATAGATTATCTATAAAAAATTTAGATTTAGGCCTATCTTCATGTCTTGCAACCAATGTTGTTTGCCAAGGATCTAGATTAGTATAAATATCTTGTAGCTTTTTATCTATTTCTTGTTGGGTCTCTGAAATTTTTATTGTATCTACTTCTGAAAGACCATCACGATTATAGGGATCTTTAAGTTTTTCTATCTCAGTTTCTAGATTCTTTATATCTGCTTCAAAATTTAAATAATTTTTCATTATAATAATTTAATTATTAATTAATTATCAAAAAAGGCAATAAAATGATTTAAATAATTAATATTTATCCATAAGTATTTACTGCATCTATTTAATATTTGACTTAATCTAATTAAGGTTTTATTGTTTTTTTATCGGGAGAGACTATAATTTTATAGCGCCGAAGGAGCAACCACCCCGGAAACTCTCAGGCAAAAGGACCGATAATAAACATAACACTCTGGAAAGAGATTTAATCTCGCCGATGGAGCAAAACTCTCAGGCAAAAATACAGATGGGGTTAAATGAGTGCTGTGAAAAATCAATATACAAAAATACACGATCTATCAGTTTCTAATGAATTGTTAAAATTTATTAACAATGAATTACTTAAAGATACAAAAATTTCATCAGAAAAATTTTGGGAAGGTTTTAATAAAGCAGTTCATGAACTGGCACCTAAAAATAAGGAATTAATTCAAATTAGAGAAGATCTACAAAAAAAAATAGATGATTGGCATATTAATAATAGAGGAAAAGAAATTAACCTAGAGCAATATAAAAATTTTTTAAAAGGAATAGGTTATCTAAAAGAAGTAGGGCCTGATTTTAAAATTAAAACCAAAAATGTTGATGAAGAAATAACTAGTATTGCGGGGCCTCAATTAGTGGTTCCAATCATGAACGAACGATATGCTCTTAACGCTGCTAACGCAAGATGGATGAGTTTGTACGATAGTCTATATGGAACCGATATAATTGAACAATCTGAAGATAGCACCAATCAAAGATATGACCCATTAAGAGGTGAAATGGTCATAAAATATGGACGTGACTTCTTAGAAAAACATTTTCCTCTAGAAAATTTAAAATGGCATAACATTACAGGGTTCAAAATTAATGATGGTTCTTTTATCATATTGAAAGATAATATTAAAACATCATTAAGAGATAAAAATAAATTTATTGGTCACAGAGGTGAGGCTAGTAATCCCTCTGCAATAATTCTTAAAAATAACAATCTTCATATAGAGATAATTATAGATTCAAATGCTTTTAGTGCCCAACAAGACTCGGCTAGTATTAGTGATATTATTATTGAAGCAGCAGTTTCAACTATTTGCGATAATGAGGATAGTGTTGCTGCAGTTGATGCAGAAGATAAGGTCATTTGTTACAGAAATTGGCTTGGATTAATGAAAGGTGACTTAAAATCAACATTTAAAAAAAATGGAAAAACTTATGAACGTAAATTAAACCCTGACAGAAGTTATATTTCTAAAGATGGAAAAGGGTTAAAGTTACATGGTAGGAGTCTTTTGTTAGTGAGAAATGTTGGACATCTTATGACTAGCCCTGCCATCACTTTAAAGGATGGTTCTGAAATACCAGAGGGTATTATGGATGCCTTTATAACTTCAGCAGCTTGCCTTCACGATATAAGTAAAAAGGGTAATTCTAGAAGTGGATCAATTTATATTGTAAAACCAAAAATGCACGGACCAGATGAAACATCATTTACAGATTTAATTTTTACTAAAGTTGAAGAAGTTTTAGGATTAGAAAGATATACTTGTAAAATTGGCATCATGGATGAAGAAAGAAGAACCTCTTCAAACTTAAAGGAGTGCATTAGATCACTTGAAAATAGAGTATTTTTTATTAACACAGGATTTCTAGACCGAACTGGTGATGAAATGCATACTTCAATGGAAGCCGGTCCAATGATTAAAAAAGGTGATATGAAATCTTCTAAGTGGATTGGTGCATATGAAAATAATAATGTTGATGTTGGTCTTCAATGTGGTCTTTCAGGAAAAGCTCAAATTGGTAAAGGGATGTGGGCTATGCCAGATAAAATGAAGGAGATGATGGAGCAAAAAACTGGTCATTTAAAAGCTGGAGCAAATTGTGCTTGGGTACCTTCTCCAACAGCAGCTGCACTACATGCACTTCATTATCATGAAATAAATATTTTTGAGAAACAAAAAGAATTACAAAATAGAGAACCAGCAAAATTAGACGATCTTTTAACTATACCAGTAGCTGATAGACCTAATTGGTCTGTTGAAGAGATTAATTCAGAAATATCTAATTCTGCTCAAACACTTTTGGGTTATGTGGTAAGATGGATTGATCAAGGCGTGGGTTGCTCTAAAGTACCTGATATAAATAATATTGGTTTAATGGAAGATAGAGCTACGTTAAGAATTTCTTCTCAACATATAGCTAACTGGATCCATCATGGAATTTGTACAAGTGAACAAGTTTTAGAAATAATGAAAAAAATGGCAAAAATAGTTGATGAACAAAATACAAAAGACAAATTATATCAAAACATGTCACCCAATTTTGACAAGTCAGTTGCCTTCAAGGCTGCCTGTGATTTAGTATTTCACGGTAGAACACAACCTTCTGGCTATACAGAACCATTGCTGCATTTAAATAGACTGATTAAAAAAAATTAATCAGAACTAGTTTTTATTCCAGTTCTATTTTTAAAAGCTGAATATAAAGTTCCATCATCTAAGTTTTCTATTTCTCCACCTACTGGTAAACCCTGAGCAAGTTTTGTAACTTTCGTGTTAGTTTTTTTAAGACTATCTTGAATATAGTAAGCTGTGGTTTGGCCCTCAACTGTTGCACTTGTAGCTATAATAACTTCTTCAATATTATCTCTAATAACTCTTTCAACCAATGAATTAATCAAAAGATCTTCTTTTCTTTGTCCAGGTGAGGAAATTGTTCCCCCAAGAATATGGAAGTATCCTTTAAAAATATTAGAGTTTTCAATCGACCATTGATCTGCAATATCTTCAACTACACATATTTTATTGTATTTTTTGTTGCTATTTTCACAGTTATCACATCCCAATGAATTTGATTTTAAAGTACCACAAGACTGACATCTAATAACATTTTTATAAACTTGAGCTAAAGTATTGGCCATTGGTTTAACCAACTCATCTCTATTATTAATAAGTTTTAAAACAATTCTTTTTGCAGATTTTGGACCTAAGCCTGGGAGTTTTGAAATTAACTTTATTAACTCTTCTATTTCATTAATATTTTGCATTAAATCAATCTAAGTCAACATCCATATCCGACATATGGAGCTTAAGAGCATTTGTTGATACATGAATTTCTCTTAAAAAAATAATAATAGAAACCATCATTGATAAACAGCAAGAGCCAAAAATTATTCTAGCTAGAAAAATCTCATTTAAATAAAGGGCAAAAACAGTTAGTAAATTAAATAAAAGACCAAATGCAGCAAACATAATTGTCCATTTTAATAAAACAATTCTGCCACTTAAGTTTATGAATTGTTTTTTCCATTCAGGTGGAATGTGATTTTCATATACATGCTCGTCATGTAACTGTCTAATAAGCTTACTAAGTGAGTGAAATCTATTGCTATAGATATTCATTAATAGTGGAATTGCAGGAAACATCAATGCTGTTACTGTGTAATCTATATTCATACGAATCAGTTTGATTATGAAACTAGCCTTTGATATTTACAAGTAAATTATTATGAAACAATTAGATTTATTTATTGAATTGATTAGGTTAAAAAAACCAATTGGTTTCATGCTTTTATTTTGGCCTTGTGCTTGGGGCCTAACTATTGCTTATGATCTTAATAAAAATCTTAATGATTATTTTTTTTATCTAATTTTATTTTTTTTGGGCTCAATTTTAATGAGGTCTGCTGGGTGTATAGTAAATGATATCCTAGATAAAGAGCTTGATAAAAAAGTTAAAAGAACAAAACAAAGACCTGTGGCTTCAGGAAAAATATCTGTAAAACGTGGATTATTTTATGTTGTACTTCTTTGTCTTTTGGCACTGGCAATTCTATTGAACTTTAACACATATACTATTTTTTTAGCTTTAGCATCTATGCCTTTGGCATTTAGCTATCCTCTTATGAAAAGATATACTTATTGGCCTCAATTATTTTTAGGGATTACTTTTAATTATGGTCTAATTTTGGGATGGACATCAATAAATAGTGAAATAAATTTTATACCATTAATATTTTATTTTGGAGCCATATTTTGGACACTAGGCTTTGACACTATATATGGGTTTCAAGATATAAAAGATGATGAAATAATAGGAATAAAATCAACCTCGATAAAATTTAAAAAGAACCCCAAATTTTTTTTACTACTATGCTACTTAATATTTATAATATCTTTAATTTCAGTTGGCCTATTAATGAAATTTAATCCTGTATTTTATTTTTTTATGATTATTCCAATAATTCATTTACTTTTTTATCAAGTTACTAATTTTAAGGTAAAAAGTCCTAAAAGTAGTTTAAAAATTTTTAAAAGTAATAATTTATTAGGTATGTTAATTTTGTTTAATATTATAATTGGAAAAATTTGAACTATTTATGAAAAAAATAGATATATTAAAAAGACTCTTTTTTGAGTACACCAAGAAACATATTAAAAAAATATTATTATCAGTATTTTTTGCCGTGCTGGTTGCTGGTAGTACTTCCTCAATTGCCTATCTTTTAGATCCGGCAATAGAAAAAATATTTATTGAAAAAGACCAGGGGCTAATAATTATTATTCCAATTCTTATTGTTATTGCATTTGCAACAAAAGGCTTGTCCTTGTATGTGGCAAAAGTTCTAATGATAGGAGTGGCTGAAGATGTAAGGAAAGACTTACAGTGCGATATGTTAGAAAATCTAATTTCTGCTGATACGAAATTAATTGACGGTAGACATACTGGTAAATTTATATCAACTTTGACTAATGATGTTACTCATATAGTAAATTTAATCAGTACGGCAGTATTAAATTTATTCAAAGATAGCTTAACGTTAATAGGTCTACTTATAGTGATGTTTATTCAAAACTGGAAACTTTCCTTGATAGCAATCATAATGATCCCATTAGCTTCTTTTGCAGCCAAAACTTTAGGGAAAAGAATTGGAAAAGTTGCAACAGAACAAATGTTAAAAGCAGGTATACTTAATACCTACCTAATAGAATTATTTAAAAATCATAAACTTATTAAAATATTCCAACAAGAAAAATATGAAAATGATAGAGCAGATAAATTCATAAATGATGTAAAGGAAAAAACTAAAAAAATTGCAACAGTCTACGTTAGGTCTTCACCAATAATGGAAACACTCACGGGGATTATGATAGCAATATTAATCTTTTACTCTGGAAAACTTGCTTTAAAAAATGAGATAGACATTAATAACTTTTTTTCATTTCTTGCAGCAATGATGTTGGCATATCAACCAGTAAGATCACTCGCAACTATGAACATAACTATTAGTCAAGGTCTATCGGCAGCAGCACGAATATTGCCAGTTATAGATGAAAAATCTGAAATAATTGAAAATAAAAATGCTACCAAGCTAAACATAATTAATGGCAATATCGAATTTAAAAATGTTATTTTTAAATATAAAGAAGAAAATACTAATAATATTTTAAATTCTGTAAATTTAAAAATGCTTGGTGGAAAAATGACTTCAATAGTTGGCCATAGCGGGGCTGGAAAATCTACTATCTTAAGTTTAATTCCAAGGTTTTATGATGCTATTTCAGGAGATATACATATTGATGATCATTCAATTTATAAAACCACTATCAATTCTTTAAGAGAAAATATTTCGTTAGTTAGCCAAGATACAACTTTATTTGATGACACTATTAGAAATAATATTGCTTATGCCAATTTAGATGCAAGCCAAAAAGAAATTGAAGAAGCAGCAAAACATTCCTTTGCGAGTGAGTTTATAGAAAAACTTCCTAATAAGTATGAAACTATTATTGGAGAAAATGGGACAAGGTTATCTGGAGGTGAAAAGCAAAGACTATCCATAGCTCGAGCAATGCTAAAAAAAAGTCAGATAATTCTTTTGGATGAAGCAACTTCCTCACTTGATGCAGAAACTGAAAACAAGATACAAGAAGCTATAAACTTCTTAACAAAAAATAGGACAACAATCGTAATAGCACATAGATTATCAACAATTCTAAATTCAGATAAAATTTATGTAATAGATTCAGGAAATGTCATTGGAGAAGGAACGCATGATGAGCTATTACAAAATTCTCCCGTATATAAAAATTTTTATGAAAAACAAATTAGAAAAGTTTAATGTTTCTTTTATACAAATTATTAACGAATTTGGTTTTGGTTTTTTCACCAATCATTATTTTTGTAAGAATATTAAAAAAAAAGGAAGATCCAAAAAGGTTTAGAGAAAAATTTTGTTTTTTCACAAAGAAAAGAGTTAAAGGAAAGCTTATATGGTTTCATGGTGCAAGTGTTGGAGAAATATTGAGCATAATTCCTTTAATTGAAAAACTTGAAAAAAATAAGAAGATAAGCCAGATATTAATTACATCCAATACACTTAGTTCATCTAAGGTCTTATCTAATTTAAAATTAAAAAAAACAATTCATCAATTTTTTCCAATAGATACAAATTATCATACACAAAAATTTTTAAAATATTGGAGCCCATCAATTTCTATTTTTTTAGATTCTGAGATATGGCCAAATATGATAACTAATATAAAAAAAAAATCAATTTCACTAATACTTTTAAATGCAAGAATAACAAAAAAATCTTTTAAAAGGTGGAAAAGGTTTGCCCCTAATGCAAAAATATTTTTTCAAATGTTTGATATTTGTCTTTCTGCAAGTCTTAAATCTAAAACTCGTCTTAAGTCTCTTGGTGCAAAAAGGATAAAATATATTGGAAATCTAAAATTTTCCCAGACTGAAAAAAATGAATATATTTTAAATAAACATTTAAAAAGATTTTTTAAAACTAAAAAATTATGGTGTGCTGCTAGTACACATGTCACTGAAGAAAATTTTTCTGCTATGGTGCATAAAAAACTTAAAATCAAATATAAAAATTTATTAACAATTATAATTCCAAGACACATAAATAGAACTAAAATTATTTTAGAAGAAATAAAAAAATTAAATTTAAAAGTTCATCTTGATAGCTTAAATAAAATACCTCATAAAGATACAGATATATATTTGGTTAATTCATATGGTAAAACAAAATCATTTTTTAAAATTTGTAAAACAGTATTTTTAGGAGGTTCTATCATTAAACATGGAGGACAAAACCCATTGGAACCAGCTAGATATGGGTGTAAAATATTGCACGGTCCAAATACCTGGAATTTTGATGAAATTTATAATCTTCTTAAAAAATACAAAGTATCACAAAAAATAAATAATTTAAATCAATTAACGTCGAAAATAGACTTAATATTTAAAAATAAAACTAATTCTCAAAATATAGAATATAAGATTAAATTCTTGGGAGATAAAATTTTAAATTTAACTTTAAAAGAAATAAATTTTTATATTTAAGACAAATGAACTTAATAAAGCCAAAATTTTGGGATTATAAGAAACCTAATTTTTTATCATACCTATTATTACCGTTCACTACTCCAATAATTATAAATAATTTTTTTTTAAACCTAAAAAATAATAATGATAAAAATGAAAAAATTAAAAATATATGTGTCGGCAATATATACGTAGGTGGTACTGCCAAAACCCCACTATCTATAAAATTAAATGAAATTTTAACAAATTTGAATTTTAAAAGTGCGGTAATAAAAAAATTTTATTCCAATCAATACGATGAACGGAAAATACTGAATAAAAAAACTAATTTATATTGTTTTAAAACACGAAAAGAGGCCCTTAATGAAGCTATAAGAGATCAGATAGACATAGCGGTTTTTGATGATGGGCTTCAAGATAGATCTATTAATTATGATTTAAAATTTGTATGTTTTAATAACATATCTTGGATTGGTAATGGATTTTTAATACCGTCTGGACCACTTAGGGAAAAACTAAAAAGTTTGTCAAAATTTGATGCTGTATTTCTAAATGGTAACAAAGAGGATAACTCTAAATTAAAAATAACTATCAAAAAACATAATCATAACATTCAAATTTTCGAAAGTTACTATAACCCTATTAACATGAATCAATTTAATAAAAATGATAAGTTTGTAATTTTTTCAGGGATTGGGAATCCAGAAAATTTTAAAAGAACACTGGTAAAAAATAGATTTAATATAATTAAAGAGTTTATATTTCCTGATCATTACAAATATGCAATTAACGATATTGATAAAATAAAACTTTATGCCAAACATCAAAATGCACAAATTTTAACAACAGAAAAAGATTATATTAAACTTAATAATGATCCTGAAATTAAATATTTAGATATAGAACTAGTTATTCAAGAAGAAGAGAGGTTAATCAAATTTATAAAATCACGTATATGAAATCAATAAAATATTTTATCCAATTTATAATAATCTCAACTTTTTTTTTACTATTTAAATTTTTAGGATTAAAACTAGCATCAACTATTTCTAGCAAAATTATTTCACAAATTGGTCCATTTTTTAGATCAAAAAATTTAATTGAGTCTAATATATTAAAAGCGCTTCCAAATTTAAATCAAAATGATTTAAAAGCTATGTCTAAAAAAATGTGGGGCAACTATGGCAGAATTTTATCTGAATATATTTTCATCAAAAATTTTAGAGAGTCAAAAATAGGATATAATATTGATATTAGTGGACAGGAAGTTTTGGAAGCAATCAAAAAGGATGACAAACCTGTGATATTTGTTTCAGGACATTTTAATAATTTTGAACTAATGGCCATGCATATAGAAAAATCTGGGATTAATTTAGCTGCAATTTATAGACCTCTCAATAATAAATTTTTAAATTATATAATGGAAAATATTAGAAAAAAATATATTTGTAAAAATCAAATCGAAAAAGGAATCTCTGGAACAAAAAAACTACTTTCGTTTTTTAAAAGTGGCTCATCTATCGCTTTAATGATTGACCAAAGAGTTTCGGAGGGGATTAAGACTAATTTTTTTAAACACAAAGCTTTTACAACAACTATACCAGCACAATTTGTTAAAAAATTTGATTGTAAGGTTGTGCCCATTTATATTGAGAGAATTAGAGCAAATGATTTTAAGTTAACTATCTATTCTCCAATTGAATATTCAAAGAGTGACACAATTGAAACTATAACTCTTAGTTTAAACGGTCTACTTGAAAAAATGATTCTAAAAAACCCAGAGCAATGGATTTGGTCGCACAATCGTTGGAAGTGATTTAACTTTATTTTTTTTCCCTTTTTGCGGCTGCCTCTTTATATGAATAATATGGTTCCTGAAGATCTACATTCCAATAATTCAAATATTCTAAGCTTATGGTCTTACCCGAGATTGCACAAATTACATGATCACCGTCTTCAATAATTTTAAAATTATTGGGTAAATATTTTAATTTTGCTAATTTTTTATTCATTTTTAGTTTATATATCTTTATATGAAAGTTGGAATAATAGGAAGTGGTGGACGTGAACATTCTATCTGTATGGCCATAAATAAATCCAATAATATTGACACTATATATTGTTTTCCAGGTAACGCCGGTACTGGTGAGATAGCTCAAAACATTAATATAGACTTAGAAAATTTTAACAAATTAAAAGATTTTATTATTACGAATAAGATTGATTTGATAATAGTAGGTCCAGAAAAACCATTGGTTGACGGCATTGTAGATTTCCTAGAAGAAAACAATATAAAAGTTTTTGGACCTAATAAAATTGCTTCACAATTAGAAGGTTCTAAGATCTTTACAAAAAAAATTTGTGAAAAATATAATATTCCAACTGCAAAATTTGGAATTTTTGAAACCATTGATAGTGCAAATCAATTTATAAAAAAAACGATATATCCTATAGTAATAAAAGCTGATGGTTTAGCTTCTGGCAAAGGTGTCTATATATGTACAAATAAAAAAGAAGCTCAATTAGCAATCAAAGAAATATTTGATGGTAAGTTTGGGGCAGCAAAAAGTTTACTTATTGAGGAATTTCTTAAGGGAGAAGAGATGAGCTATTTTATTATAAGTGATGGTAAAACTATAAAAAGTTTTGAAACTGCTCAGGATCATAAAAGAGTATTAGAAGGTGATCTGGGAAAGAATACTGGTGGTATGGGTGCCTACTCTCCTTCACGGATGATTAATGATGAGTTAGAAAAAAAAATCTTAAAGAAAATAATAGAGCCAACACTGAAAGGCCTCAGAGAGATAGGGACAACCTATAAAGGTTTTTTGTATGCAGGATTAATGATTGTAAAAAATGAACCTTTTTTAATTGAATATAATGTACGTATGGGAGACCCAGAGTGTCAAACTATTTTACCTAAATTGAATTCAAATTTACTAGATATATTTTTAGCATGTTGTAATGAGAACCTGGATGAGTTGGAGATAAAATGGCATAATAAAAAAAGTCTATGTATTGTACTGTGTTCAAAAGGATATCCTGGAAAATTTAAAAAAAATATTGAGATCGAAGGATTAAACAAAATTTGTCTTACACGAGATCAATATTGCTTTCATGCAGGTACGATTAATAACAAGAATAAAATTTATGCAGTCGGTGGTAGAGTTTTAAATTTTGTTTGTTTGTCGGAAAATTTTTCAAAAGCTAGAATAAAAATTTTCAACTTGATTAATTCATTAAATTGGAGCGGCGGTTTTTTTCGTAAAGATATTGGATATAAAGTAATAGATGAATGAGGATAATATCTGGAAAATTAAAGGGAAAAAAAATTCTTGAACCGAAAGATAGGGCTACAAGACCTCTCAAAGATTTAACAAAAGAATCGATATTTAATATACTTCAACATACCAATAAATTTAATGTTGAAATGCAAGACTCACATGTTTTAGATTTATTTTCAGGTGTTGGATCCTTTGGGTTAGAATGTTTATCTAGAGGTGCGGCCTATGTAACTTTTGTAGAAAATTATAGAGAAGTTTTGATAATTTTAA
>Ga0307986_10001446_pt1 | contig 17163 bp, 15 predicted proteins | sample EllFjometageno82_FD_203170 | JGI IMG/M metagenome (GOLD analysis project Ga0307986, IMG submission 203170) | Marine microbial communities from Ellis Fjord, Antarctic Ocean - #82 | ecosystem: Environmental > Aquatic > Marine > Unclassified | place: Southern Ocean | collected 2014-10-09
CTACAAGCTTTATCAGGCTTTTGGTCGACTCATTGCACATCAAAATGTGTCCGTAATCATGGTTGATTTTAGAAATGCAAGAGTTCCATCATCTGCCCCAGAGGTAGCCCCCTTTCCAGCAGGGTTAAATGATTGCGTTTCTGGCTTTAACTATATTCAAACTAATGCCAGTGCCCTAATGATTGATCCAAATAGAATTGTTATTTCTGGAGAAAGTGGTGGAGGAAATTTAACCCTGGCAACTGGGATGAAATTAGCCAAGGATGGAAGGTCCAATGAAGTAAAGGGTTTATATGCATTGTGTCCTTACATCGCTGGTATTTGGCCGCTTCCTGAAAACCCTTCATCAACCGAGAATAATGGCATTATGCTTGACTTGCATAATGATCATGGGGCAATCGTCTATGGAATTGAAGCCTTGGAAGAAAGAAACCCTTTGGCATGGCCAGGCTTTGCAAAAGAAGAAGATGTAAAAGATTTTCCAAAAACTTTTATTAGTGTTAATGAGTGTGATCCCTTGAGAGATGAGGGGATAAACTTTCATCGATTACTCAGAAAATCAGGAGTGGAATCTCAATGTAGAGTTTTATCAGGAACAATTCATGGTACAGATACCATGGTGCTTTCTTGTCCCGAAGTAAGCCTAGAAACAGCTAGAAGTATTGCCGCCTTCGCTAGTCATTGATGGGTTTAAGCATAGCAAACACAGACAGAGGAGCTTACTGAGTGCTGCCTAGCTTGATGGGTTTGTCAGGTTTTGTGACATGTGCAATAGTAAGTGATGTGATAAATTTCATAAATGTCTCCTTGTATCTTTTACTTTACTAAAGATAAAAACCTCTAGCAATTGATATATTGCATTTTATTTCTAGATCGTGTCACACTAAATCAATAAAGTTTTTTAAGGATAAGGTATGAGCGCGAATAACTGGGAATATAAGATTGTTGATCACAGCAACTCAACAGCCATGGGGTACTCCAATGAGGCAACAGAAAAATTTAAGATAGAACATAAGGATGCCCATAATTGGAAATATGTTATGTCCACCATTGAGTTAAATAAGCTTGGTCAAGAAGGCTGGGAAATAGCTGCAGTAAATGGTGCGGATCAAATATATTTAAAACGAACTATTTAACTAAGGGGCAAACACTCTTGAAGCCCTGTCGTCGGCCCATCCCTTTTTTATCTACTAATAAAATTATCACATCACATTTGGCAATCAATCTGATCTAAAGCCATATGGATTACTAGACCAACGCCTACAAGATTGGTTTTAGGAAAAAAACATAATGCAAAATAGATGGCCATAAGCCAAACCTGATGCAGTGGATGAAAGCCGATACTGCATCGACTAGAATCGTATATTGGAGTAGCGAGCAAGTGATCCACATCAATCACCATCGTGGCCATTAAAATAAATAGAGCTGCCTGCCAGTTTTTTCTATAAAAAATAGCTACCACCAGTAATGGCGCTAACAGGTGGAAAAATAAATGGGGCATTCTAAGCGCTTATAAAAATGAAACTTTAGGACAAAGACAGCGCCTTATCTCCGAAGCAGGTCTCAATCTTTTTTACCAGCAATCGCTGGCAATAAAACGTACCAGTGGGCAACATTGTCGTAAAAGCTCTGCACCTGCACCCTCTCATTTAAACCATGAGAGAAATTATCACTTGCTTTGCCATAGCCTCCATTAACCCCATAACTTGGGATTCCTGCAGCACGAAAATGCATACCATCGGTTCCGCCAGAAGACATGCTTGGAATAATTTCTAACCCTGGAAATTTAATATCGATTGCTGTTTGTAGAGCTGCCAAAACATCCTGTCTCAGGGGCGAGGGATCAGTTTCTGTGGGCTCTGCCAACATCTTAAATTCAATTGCAGGATTAGAAACCACTTCTTGTAATTGCATTAAAGTTTGGTTGACTCCCGTTCCAGGGAAAACTCTACAATTAACCGTTGCGACTGCTGATTGGGGTAATGCATTCTCTGCATGACCCGCTTTGAGCATGGTTGCGACACAGGTCGTCCCTGTGGTCCCAACATAATTGCTGTGTGATCTGAGTTCTGCAATTGCATCCTTATCATCAGGATCGACTGAAAAATCTCTCATGGCTTTTCCCAGAGGCCCTTCTGTTCTTTTTCCGATGCCTTTAAAGAAGGCAAGAGTCAAATCATTGTGATTAACTGGAAACTGATAATTTTTAATTTTGACTAAGGCATTTGCTAGATCATAGATCGCATTATCATTTCTAGGCCTACTGCTGTGCCCGCCTGGGTTCCTTGCAATCATCTCCCAAGTCACATATGTTTTTTCAGCAGCTTGCATGCCAAAACTTGCTGGCAAACCTCCATCTTCCGGCAAGGTTGCACCGCCTGAATCTGCATTAAGCACAAATTCACTGTCGGTTAAATATCTAAATTCATTGACCAGAGCTTTGGTGGTTGTCATGCCGGTTTCCTCGTCACCTGAAAATGCAATAATCAAGTCTCTTCCAGGAACCCAGCCTTCAGATTTCAATCTTAAAAAGCTTGCCACAACTGCTGTCATGCCTAATTTGTCATCAACGGTACCTCTTCCAAAAAAATAGCCATCCTCTTCAATGAGAGTAAAGGGATCTCTGGTCCAATCATCTCTCATAGCATCAACGACATCCATGTGAGCAGAAATACTGATCGGTTTTTTACCTAAAGATCCGTCTCCTCGATAGCGAACCACCAATGCTGCTGTCTTGCCAATTTCAAGGACATGAATATCTTGGTCATCGAAGCCGCCGTTCTTAAATTCAGAGGCTAGATAGTGAGCCAACGCTGGAACTTGACCATGGCCTTTGGCAGTGCGAAGCTCCACTGCAGTTTTGTATATCTCTAAAGCTTTTTTACCAAAAGGCATGTCTGGACTCGCACCTTGAGAAAAAAGAAAGGGAGTGAAAAATACACAGAAAGTAACAAGGTGCTTAATAAATTGGTGAGACATAACGCTTCCTAAAATAATTTTACAGTTATTAGTAAGCTCTAAAACAAAAAAAAACGCAACACCATTGCTGATGCTGCGCTTTGAATTTTTTAAGTATTATCTACTTAACTTAAAGCCAAGATAAACCATGCGACCATTCTAATCTTTAGATGGTATGCGGGGTTGCAAAAAACTTATTGATTAAGGGCTCAAAGGATTCAAGGGAATCTGTCTCGTAGCTTGGATCAAAAGCAGCTTGGTCCCATTCATCTGTGAATTCAACAGCTTTAGTAAACCAGCATTCATCTTTGTACTGGTTGCGAAGATCTTGAGGTTTGCCCATGTACTGATAGTAATGCTCCCCCTGAAAGTCTTGATGAGTTCTGATGATGTGATAGCCATCATTGCTCACATAAGGTTTAAGAATTTCAGCTGCAATTTGACCATGATTTGGAACGTTGACGACCTTGCCAATATCGTGAAGTAGGCTCAATAGAATCATCTCCTCGTCTGCACCAGCTCTCCTGGCCATGGTGGCTGTTTGCAAGGCATGATGAAGTTGGTCGGTACTAAACCCTAAGGTTAAGTCTTCTGCCTGCTTGAGCATGGACATAATCCTTTTTGGCATATCAAAAATGTGTGGCATGTGTTGCTCACTGATATGTTGCCATTCTTCCTGAGTGCTCTGATCCATTCTTGTAAACATAAGCTAATTTAAAATTTATTGATGCTTTAAATTAACTGATTCAGACGAAAAATAAAACATTTATTAGTACTTTGTTTTAAAAGAGAGCAAGCAACCTTTCTACTGAGCGGTGAACTTGAGTACCGCATGAAGCTTCGCAGCCTCTTTTAAGCTTTCTTTTACCGGGGTTGTGTCTTTATTTAATTTTACTTTTGCAAAAAAAGCATCAACAGGGTTGCCTGATACTAAATTCCTTAGATTGCTTTCTACAAGAGCATCATCTGAGTATTCTAAAGCTACAGCCACTGTAATAAGCTTTCCTTTCATCCATATTGTTGTTGTCTTTAGATTAATTAAATTTTTCCACCAAAGATTCGATCGCAAAGTGACGCTGGAATAAGTCCGTTCATTTCTATGGTAACTAACTGGAACAAGGTATTTTTTTCCTGATTTTATGCCATCAAAGTTGATCACTAAAACTTGGCTGCTAATCAAAAAATGAATAGGTGATCTTGCGATCGCAGCGACCAAGGGATTAATCAAACGCCAAAGATTCATGAGTTTAGCTCTCGTAAGTGATAGGCAGTCTCATTAACTTGCTCTCCTTCCAAGGTCACTCGATACGCATTCTTGTTAGCGGCAAATCGAACAGCGTATTCTGGATTTTCATAAATAAAATGTAAGGCCGCCCCACCTTCAATGCCATACATCGATTTTATGACATCACTCTCTAATAGCTTTTTAGTTGTAGGACGTCTTTGCGGCTCTTCATCGTAGTGAGGCGCACAGTTTCCTGGAATAAAGTTCATGCAAGGCAACATTTTTAATTCATCGGCCCAAGAATCTGTGAGCCCTTGCTCAAACCAACAAATAGCACCGGCACTCACTCCGCTCATGATCACACCTCGATCGTATGCATTTTTAAGGATTAAATCTAAACCCCAGTCTCTCCAGACAGCCAACATGCTCTTGGTATTACCTCCGCCAACAAAAACAATATCTTGTTTCGCTATGTGTGCCTCTAGGTCTATGGTGCGTTTAAAAAAACTAATGTGCGTAGGATTGCAATCCAACCTACTAAAAACAGTATAAAAATTTACTACATAAGGATCTAAATCACCGGTGGCCGTCGGGATAAAGCAAATATTTGGGGTGCTCTCAGCGGATTGATCTAAGATATATTGTTCTATCAAATTTGAAGCTTGGGTTCTACCAAAACCTCCCCCTCCGATTGCAATAACTTGACGCATATTAAACCCTAAGTGATATTAGACATATGAAATTTAGACACAAATATATCATTGTTGGCGCTGGAAGTGCAGGTTGCGTTTTAGCCAATAAACTTTCTGAGAATCCCTTCAATTCTGTCTTACTTATTGAAGCTGGTCCCATGGATAACTATCCGTCCATTAAAATGCCATTAGGTGCCAGCTCACTCTTTAAAAATAAGAAATATGGCTGGTGCTATGAGACTGAACCAGAGCCTAATTTAAATCATCGAGCTATTAACTGGCCAAGAGGAAAAACTATTGGCGGAAGCAGTTCCATCAATGGCATGGTATATATTCGCGGTCAACAAGAGGACTACCAAAAATGGGAGTCAGAGGGCAATAGAGGTTGGGGATACCAAGAGCTCATAAAAGATTTTATATCTCTTGAGAATAATCAAAATCATGCAGATCAGCATCATGGAAATTTTGGCTCTTTATGGGTTGAGACATACCAAGGCAGTCTTGAAGCATCGAAGGTCTTTATGAATGCATGTCAAGAATACGGTTTAAAAAACAATCTAGATTTCAACGGTCAAGAGCAAGAAGGTTACGGGCGCTATCAAGTCCACATCAAGAATGGGCAGAGATTTAGTGCGGCCGATGGATTCCTAAAACCTATACTCCATAGAGCCAATCTAGAATTAATGACGAACACCACTGTAATCAAAATTATTACTTCGAATAAAAAAGCTATTGGCGTAAAAATTAAACATAAAGGGAGGGTCGAGGTAATAACATGTGAATCTGAGATTATTTTATCAGGGGGTGCAATCAATTCACCTCAGCTCTTAATGCTTTCAGGTATAGGGCCAAGAGAGCATCTCGAGAAATATAATATTCCATTGGTGCAGAACATAGCAGGGGTAGGTCAAAATATGCAGGATCACTTGACCGTTAACATAAGCTATAAGTTTGAGAAGCTGAAGACCTTTAAAGAGCTCATGACGCCCATAAAAATGCTCAAGAATCTACTCCAATACTTCGCCAAACATAGCGGCCTACTCACCTACCCTGCATCTGATATTGGGGTATTTTTTAAAACAAATAATGAGGTTGAAACACCCAATGCCCAGATTCATTTTGCTCCAGGCGCTGGTCAGTATAATAAGAATGGAGCAATGACACCCGTCTCTGGAATGACAGCCTCGGTATGCAATCTTAGACCCGAAAGTAGAGGGCATATTGAACTTCGATCAGCAGACCCTGAAGATGCGCCCAAAATATTTGCAAACTACCTCGCTACCAAACACGATATGAACACTATGATTGAAGGTGTAAAAAAAGTAAGGGAAATTTTCAAGATGCAGGCAATAAAAACATTTGATGCTGTTGAGCTAGCGCCTGGAGAGGCCTGCACAAAGGATGAGGACATTCAGCAATTCATCCGGAATGAATCTTTGTCAGTCTATCACCCAGTGGGAACATGCAAAATGGGCTCAGGGGATGAATGTGTTGTAGATGATCAATTAAGGGTTAAAGGTATTAACGGTCTTAGAATCGCAGATGCATCAATCTTTCCGCGTATTATTTCTGGTAATACCAATGCAACCTGCAATATTATTGGCGCAAAATGCGCTGATTTTATCTTGAAAGAAAAATAATCGTCACAAATCCTGAAAGACTATTTTTCCCCCCACAACAGTGAGGATATTTTTTGAATTCAATATCTCAAGCTCGGGAATCACCATCAAATCTTTATTAAAAATAGAGAAATCTGCGAGCTTGCCAACTTCAATAGTGCCTTTAACATCCTCCTGAAAAGAGGCAATGGCAGGCCATATCGTAAACATTTTCAAGGCTTGCTGCCTTGTAACTCGTTGATCCAAGTTCCAACCTGAGGCATGAAAGCCGTTAGTATCTTTTCTGGTTACAGCTGCATAGAATTCAATTCTAGGATCACCAAGTTCGACTGGCGCATCACTGCCGCCGGCAATAATTAACCCCTGATCAAGTAGATCTTTCCAAGGATAGGCATTATTAATTCTGCTTAAGCCCAACCGATTGATTGCAAAATGTAAATCTCCAATAGCATGAGATGGCTGCATAGAAGGAATAATATCTAGCTCTAGAAATCGCCGTTGGTCTTGGGGGGTAATATTTTGTGAATGCTCAATTCTCCAGCGAGGGGGGCTCACCACTGTATGATTTTTTTTAGCTTGGCTAAAAGCTTCTTCGTACCAATCAAGCACAACTCTATTTGCATGATCACCAATAGCATGGGTGCCAATTTGAATACCCGTTTCTAAAGCTTTTTTAAGTCGGGGTTTAGTGTCTTCTGGTTGAAAAATAAATATTCCTCTTCCGTCATAGTCACTGTACTTTTCTAGCAGAGCTGCACCACGCGAACCCAAGGCGCCATCGGCATACATTTTTATTGATCTCACAGTCAGCATATGATCTGGATCCAGGATAGGACCTCTGGCTAACAATCGATCAGCTGGCTCGCCATCACTAACCATAAAATAAATTCTCTCCAGAAGTTGTCCCTCAGATTTAATCTCTTCTAAAATTGCAATATCCTCAAATGTTCCTCCAGGAATATGAATTTGTGTCCAGCCAAGGCTGACATTGCGATTGATGCCTTCTAAAAATGCATTTTTATCATTGGCTTTGCTTAACTTAGGGATAAATTCTGACATGAGATTGGTCGCCATATCTACCAATAAGCCGGTGGGCTCACCCATACTATTTTTTTCAATAAAACCGCCTTGCGGATTTGGGGTGGTGGATGTGATATTTGCTAACTTTAGAGCAATAGAGTTAACGACCACGGCATGACCATCAGCTCTTTCAAGCATCACTGGGTTAGCTGGTGAAAACTTATCAAGGTCCCAGCGAGTAGGAAAGCGCTTTTCTGGCCAAACCTTATCAATCCAACCGCGACCTATCACCCACTCTCCAGGGTCTTGATTGGCTAAATATTCTGTAACCACTTCAAGCGTTTGCTTTAAAGACTCAATCCCTTGTAGATTTAATGTGAGCTCTCGGTACCCAATGCCTTTGAGGTGACCATGAGCATCTGTAAAACCTGGATAAATATAAGCTCCTTCTAAATCAACAACTTTAGCTTTAGAGCATTTTAACTCGTGGTCGGATAAGTTAGATCCAACATAAGTAATATGTGACCCTTTGATTGCAATAGTGCCGGCAAATGATTCAACGGTCAGGCCTGTATAAATGATCCCATTCAAAAGAATAAGATCGGTTTCAACGCATTTTGGGCTAGCCTGAATGGGAAATGCTGTTAAGCAGAATAGAAAAATAAAATTCCTAAGCATCATACGTTCAATAAACCTCTCTCTAGGCTTCCTGTGCGGTTGGGCGAATAACAATTTCATTTACTGAAACGCCAGGATCTTGTTGAAGGGCATAAACTATAGCCTCTGCTACTCTTTCTGCAGGCTGAGCTATGGCTCCTAACCCCCTGCTCATAAGAGCCTTCATCATTGATTCGTCTTTGATGGTAGAAGCAAGCTCGGTGGTAAATGCTCCTGGATAAATACACGTGACCTGAATCTTTCCAGCAGACTCTAATCGCAAACCTTCGGAGATTGCTCTGACAGCATACTTGGTGCCTGAGTAGACGGCGCTTCCCGGCATCACTCTTTTACCAGCAACCGATGATATGTTGATAATTTGTCCAGATTCTCTTTCAAGCATGTGCGAGTAAACGGAGTCTATCCCGTAGAGAACGCCTTTAATATTCACATCAATCATTTGATCCCATTCATCAGTCCTGCCTTTTTTTAGCAGCGACAATGGCATGATGCCAGCATTATTAACCAGAGAGTCAATGTGGCCAAAAGTTTCAATGCCATGATGTGCTAAGGCATGCATTTGCTCCTTGGATGTAACATCGGTCACCTTGTATGTAGAAGATTCAGGCCCTAACTCCAAGCATAGCTCTTTTAAATTTTTCTCTCTTCTTGCTCCCAGCACTACTTTTGCTCCAAGGCCCACGCACATTTTAGCGGCTTCTCGGCCAAAACCAGAGCTAGCCCCAGTGATGATGATGACTCTATCTTTTAAATTGTTCATTATTCTCTCCCTAAAATTTCGTTTGTTTTATAAAACTCAATAATTCGTTGTTTCCATTGGTTTGTAAAGTTATCAAACTCACTTTTTTTAATAAAAAATTCTTTAAATAATAAATCTCGATCCACCATCAATATGGCAATTGCATCTATATCAGTATTAAACATTACATTGTGAGCATTGGCATAAGCCGCGCCTTGTAAAAAATAGTCTGTGATCCAGTCCTTCCTTTTAATTTTTTTAGCTGTTTTAAAATCAATGATCGTTGGCGTGCCCTTGAAGACGCCTATGCAATCTGCGGTTCCAGCATAGAGACCGTCAACAAAGAGACCAGACTCAAGACCCCAGACTTCATCAATGTCTCCGAGACAGTCATCAATAAACCTTTTAGCAATCTGTTCTGCCATCAATCCAAAGCGATCATCTGTAAAATTCTGCCATTCCTTGCGGCTCAGATAATTTTCAATGGCTAAGTGAACGGATGTTCCAATGGTGGTGGCCTCATCGACTACTTCCTTTGCAGTTTTAGGGCCAACTCTTCTTTTCCATGAATCAATGCCAGAGTGATCTCCTGTCGCTGATAAGATGGTCGTCACAGATGGCACTAAGTTGTCCTTAGAATCTCGGTAGTATCGAACATCATTCTTTTCTACCCGGACCAATTCTGGATATTCAAATTTATTAATTATCATAGGGCGGCTAGTTTATAGATGATCCGCCATCAACAGAAATAATTTGGCCTGTCACATAGGATGAACGATCGGATAACAGGAAAGCAACCATTTCACCAATCTCTTCTGGCTCACCTATTCTTCTTAGCAAGGCAGAACGCTCAAGCATCTCTTTAGCGCTAGGCTCTTGTTTAAAGTAATTTATGACGCCAGGGGTATTGATTGTTCCCGGAGACACTGCGTTAACTCTAATGTTTTGACGAGCAACCTCCTTGGCAACGGATTGGGTTAAATTATTAACCGCCGCCTTGCTGGCCGCATAGATTGAATTAAATGCGTAGCCCTTAAGGGCTGAGTTTGAAGAAATATTAACAATGGAGGCAGGGGCGGATTGTTTTTTTAAGAATATTATTTCTGCCTGCAAGCATTTCCATAAAGAAGTAAATGTGAGATCAAGGGTTGCCTGAACATCTTCAAGAGAATAAGTTTCTACAGGGCCTAGGCCTTTTGAAGCTGCTGCATTGTTACAAATACAATCCAAACGGCGAAATTTCTGATCCGTAAATTCAAGCATGGACTGAATCGCCTTTTCATCAGTTAAATCTGCTTCGTAACTATAAGCAGTATCTGGGTAGGAGTTGTTGATATCATCAGAAACTTTTTGGACTGCTTGACCGTTAAGATCAACCAAGATTACCTTGGAACCTTGTTGAGCGAGAACTTTTGCTATGCCCTCCCCAATGCCTTGTCCAGCTCCGGTCACTAATGAAATCTTTCCAACTAAATCCATACTAAACTCCAGTTAAATTATTTTTTATAAAAGTGATGATCTCATTGTAAGTGTTCATTTTAGTAATTTCATTAAGCGTTTCATGCCGAGCGCCCTCAATCAGCAATAAGCTGCTTTTAAGGCCGGCTGTCACAAGACTCTGATGAAGAGCGGTCGTGCCTTGCCCCATGCCTCCCACAGGATCATCTTTCCCTGAAAAAACCAACAGAGGCATCTGATTGGGAATTAATTCTAACTGGCCTTTCTCAAAGACCGCTGTCACGCCATCTATCACATCCAGCCACAACTGATTGGTGACCACAAAACCACATAGAGGGTCCGCAGTGTAGCCCTCAACACTTAACTCATCGTTAGAAAGCCAGTCGTTAGGGCCTTGGGTATTATTAAATTTTGAGTTGAAACCTCCAAAGATCAATTTATGAAGAAAATTACTGTAACCCAATTTTCCTTGTCTAAAAGACTCAAATTGAGCAAGTAATTTTTGCACTCTGCCTTCAAAGAACTTGGGTTTAGTGGATCCTGATAACAAAGTTAGATCAAAAGATGTTCCTTTTTGCAGGGCCGCCAAGGATATCCAAGAACCCATGCTGTGCCCCAGAAGAATATGAGGAAGATGGGAATAAGTAGATTTGGCCCATGAATGAATCAATATTAAATCATTAACCACTAGGTCCCAGCCACCTGGCTGACCAAAATAACCTTTGCAATTATCGGCAAGCCTCTGACCATGGCCTCGATGATCGTGGATGACAACGTGAAAACCTTCTTGATTTAGAAAATGAATAAAATGCGAATATCTCCCCATATGCTCGGCCATTCCGTGGGAGATCTGTACAACTCCCAACACTGGCTCGACCTCAGACTCATGGCGTGCAAAACATAATTTATCTAAGGACCCTTGATCCAATGGTATTATTTCCATAAGAATATAAAATAGCACGTAATAGGAACAATTTATGCACGATATATATATTTCTGGAACAGGCGTTTGGACACCTCAGCACAAAGTTTCTAACCAAGAGCTAGTTGAATCATTTAATGAGTATGTAAGGCTTTACAACATTGAGAATGAGCAGTTAATTTTAGAAGGCTCGGTTACAGCCTTGGAGCCCTCCTCAGAGGAATTCATTGCAAAAGCTTCAGGCATCCTTAATAGATATGTCATAGATAAAGACTCCTTACTTAACCCCAAGATTATGAAGCCAATGATCGAACCCAGGGATAATGATGCTCTCTCTGTGTCTGCTGAGATTAGCGTTATAGCAGCCCAAGAAGCACTGAAAAATGCGGGTCTGCAGACAAGTGAGATCGATGCAGTAATCGTGTCCACTGCAAACATTCAACGCGCCTATCCTGCAATCGCTATTGAAGTGCAGAATGAGCTTGGAATTGAAGGCTATGCTTACGACATGATGGTCGGATGTTCTTCTACCACCTTTGGAATTAGCAACGCATATTCTGATATTGCTGCGGGCAAAGCGTCTAAAATTCTGGTTATCAATCCAGAGATAACCTCAGCTCATAATAATTATAAAAATAGAGACAGTCACTTTATCTTTGGCGATGTCTGCACAGCCACCGTGGTTGAAAAAAATTCAACTGCTCCTAATAAATTTAAAATACTTGGCACTAAACTAAAAACGAAATTCTCAAATAATATTCGTAATAACTTTGGTTTCATGAATGCCATTGAAAACAAGGAATACACTGAAGCAGAACTATTGTTTATTCAAAATGGTAGAAGCGTCTTCAAAGAAGTCATGCCAATGGTGGCCTCCTTGATCACAGATCACCTCAGTGAGAATAACTTATTGCCCCAAGATGTTGAGCAATACTGGCTTCATCAAGCCAATATTAATATGAACACTTATGTTATTAAAAAGCTTCTTGGGGATGATTTCCCCCCTGAGAGAGCGCCCAATGTATTGGAGGAGTATGCAAATACAGGCTCTGCAGGATCTCTGATCGCCTTTCATAAATACAATCATCTGGAAGTGGGTCAAAAGGGTATTATTTGCTCATTTGGTGCGGGATACTCCATTTGCTCCATATTGGTTGAACGAGCTTAAATTTAATTGGCAATGAAGTATCTTCTGCCTATATTGGTTGTCCTGACTTCAGTGATTGGATCGCTGGCTAATGTCTTTATATCCTCGGATAGCTGGTACTTTGAACTCGTTAAAAGCCCTCTGAACCCGCCTAGTTATATCTTTGGAATTGTGTGGCCCATCCTATATCTAATGATGGCGTATGTCTCTTTTAGATCAGCAGACTTAATCTGGAAGCTCTTTATACCGCAACTAATTTTAAATGCAGCTTGGTCGTGGATCTTCTTTTGCTTTCACGCCCCTGTACTAGCGTTGCTTAATATCTCAGCTTTAATATTCCTAAACCAGAAGATTTTAGGATTACTACAAAGAGAATCTAGATTGTTATTTTGGCTCTACTTACCATATCTATTATGGCTATCCTTTGCAGCTTTTTTAAATGCATCAATAGTATTTTTAAACTAAAAAATCCCTATCACCAGTCCTGTCATGCAGGATGCAAGAGTCGCTCCTATTAGAGCTTTTAAGGACACCTTGATCAGATCATTTTTTCTTTCTGGGGCCATCGCGCTAATACCAGAAACTAAAATGCCCACTGAAGAGAAGTTGGCAAAACCACATAAGCCATAAAGGGTAATGAGCTTAGACCTTTCTGATAAAGCTCCTGGTTCAATATTTGCTAAGGCTCCGTATGCAACAAATTCATTCAAGGCAGTTTTGAGCCCCAGGAGTTCTGCTGAAGCCAGGGTTTCTGATAAGGGCACTCCCATCAACCAGACGATCGGAAAAAACATATAGCCTAAGATGAGCTGCAATGAAAGATCTGAGATTCCAACCCACCCACCGGCAATGCCTAGAATAGAATTAAGCAATGATACCAATGCAATAAATGCAATGAGGATGGCCCCAACATTCAAACAAATATCCAAACCGTCTCTGGTGCCTCGGGTAATAGCATCCATGGAGCTGTCATAGACCTTGGGCACAGAGTCTCCATCAAAATTAGTAACTTCTGCTGAAGGAATCATGATATTTGCATACATGATTGCTGCAGGAATTGAGAGTATAGAAGCAGAGACAAGATGTTGAATTAAATTAATATCTGGGAATTGTGGCTGTAGCATTGATACCAGGGCAATCATAATCGATCCAGAAACAGTCGACATGCCAGCAGTCATAAGAATCAGTAGCTCTTTTTCACTCATCTTAGAAAGATAGGGGCGAACCAATAGAGGCGCTTCTACTTGCCCCATAATAATATTCGCCGTTGCCGCTAGGCCAATGGGCCCTCCTATATTAAAAAGCTTTTCAAAGACTTTTGAAATTGCGCGGATTATTAAGGGTAGGATATTCCAAAACCACAAAAGAGCAGACAAGCTTGAAATAACAATAATCAGAGGAAGGATCTGAAAGGCAAAAATCATAGAATTTCCAGCACCGGAGCTCTCAAATGGAGAGGCAGAAGTATTACTCAGGTATCCAAATACAAATTCTGCGCCCTCTTGGGTCGCTGCTTGGAGAGAGCTAACACCATCAGAAAGATAGGCGAAAATTTGAACAATGAAAGGGACTTTTAATAAAGCAAAGGCAAGAATGATTTGAAAAATAATCGCAACAAAGATGTATCGATAATTAATCGAAGATCGATTCTGAGAGAATGGTATGGCAATGCATACCAGTCCAACAAAACCAACAATAATTTGTAAAAAAGTAAGGATATTCATAATTTAGTATAGCTTAATGGCTTTCAATCTTTCTTCTAAAAATTCATGAGCTGAAATTGAATCAGGGGAATCATCAACAATGGAATTGAGCATGATCTCAGGCGACGGATGCAAGAAAAAAGGCATGCTGTATCTGGGTTTAGAATCCTTAACGTTATGGTCAATAACCCTATGCGTTGTGCTCTTAAGCTTTGAGCGTGTTACTAATTGCATCATGTCCCCAATATTACAAACAATAGATTTACTTTTTGCGGCAATGGGAATCCAATCACCTTGCTGATTCTTTACCTCCAAACCTGATTCTTCCGCGCCAACCAACAGAGTGATTAAATTAATATCTTCGTGAGGTCTTGCTCTGAGTATATTGGAGTCATCGGCAAGCGCTGGGTAATGAATCAAACGTAAGACAGAGTTACCTTTGGAAACCCAGGAATCAAAGAAGTTCTCTGGTTTTTTTAAAATTAAAGCGATGGATTCCAAAACAAGCATTCCCAAGCGATTCAGTTCAAGAAATAGCTCAGCACAATGCTTATTAAAATCTTCTAATTCAGTGACGGAGATATTTGAATGGATTCTGCTATCAAAAGAATAATCAAGCTCTGGTCCATGATGCCAAAACTCCTTTAGATCGGCTACGCTCTCGCCTAAGGCAGTTTCCTTGCCAAAATGAGTATAGCCTCTAGCGCCAGCGTATTGAGGTTGAGCGTATTGATTTTTGATGTTCAACGGGAGATTAAAAAAGTTCTTGCTGGCCTCATAGGACTGTTCCAAGAGTCTATCTTCTAGACCGTGATCAGTAATGGTAAAAAACCCATGTTGCTCAAGCGCTTGCTCCAATAATGATATTGTATGCGAATCTTTATTTTTTAAAAGTTCTAAAGACAGCTGAGGGATAGGGTTATTCATAAAAAAATTGTAACAAAAAAGGGCGGAAACCGCCCTTTTTATTATGATTTTCAGTAACTACTTAGAACTGATATTTGAATCCAAGGTTCATCTGCCATACAGACTGACCATCGTTATTGTAGGTAGTTAAATTATCATCTGGATCAACACCAGCAATAATATATCGCCCTTGATCGTCAACACCTGTCTTACCACCGAGAACAATCTGTCTACTGCTATTGTAGCTGTATTCACTTACCTGACCTTTGTTTTCACTTAGGTAGTTCATGATGTTTAAGAAATCAAGATACACGATGACCTTGTGATCTTTGTAGACATTCACATCTTGTGTAATTCTCAGATCAAGTTTAGCGAATTTAGGCCCTTCAAATGCATTTCTTGGTGCATAAGTTCCTTTGTAGTTGCTTAAGCCAGTTGAGTTCACGTGGCTCATGACCTGAGCAGCAACGGCAGCAGAGGTAAAGACAACGTTAGGATCTGTTGTGCCAGTTGGGATGTAAGCCAAGCTGTTATCAGAATAGAAGTTAGGACTTCCGCCAACTGAATTGTAGCCAACTTCATCAAATACAACGCTGAAGTTTTCGCCGCTTTTCCTTACATAAACCAAGGAGAATCTTGTGTCATTCTGACCAAAGATCTGCGTTGTGTAATCTAGAGACAGGATTTGCTTACTATCAATCATGAAATTACTTGGTCTAGCATCCAGGTTCTCACCATCGTATCTCTGAGTATTTCCGTAAACCCCTTCTGCTTGCGCTGAAGTTAAAGGGTAGACGTCTGTAGCATCGACTGAACTAAAGGCGTACATAGCTTTTAGATCACCAAATGATTTTGCAATAGAGAATGTAAAGGCTTCAGATTCGCCCAAAGACGAGTTAGTGAGCCAGTAATCTGGTGATGAGCTTGAGTAGACAGGTCTGCCATCCGCTCTAGTTGTACCAGTTGCTTTCATTTGAAGGTCTTTATAGAAGACTGCTTGATCAACTTCATCTTTATTCATCTCAACTGTTACTGCGTAGCCACTTGCTGTTACAAAGTCTAATGCAAGATTAGATCTCCATGAAGAAGGTGCTTCGAACTTAGGATCAGTTCCCTGTGCATCACCGAAGTAAGCGCCTCTGATCTGATAGTTTGAGCAAGGGCCTGTCCACCAGAACTCTGGGGAACAATCAGATGCTGCTGGCATCACACCAACAGTTTCACTGAATGATCTAAATCTATTGTAGTCAGTAGCTCCGCCGGAACGTGAGTACTGGTTGCCGTACCAAACATTAGGAATTCTTCCTAAGAATAAGCCGTAACCACCTCTGACAGTAGCATCAATAACATTGATGCCAACTTTACTTAAAAAGCCCAATCTTTCAGGCTGAAGGTTGTAATTAAATGAAGTTCTTGGTTGAAGCTTGTCGTAGTCAAACCTTGAATTATTTGGCACGCCATTTCTTTCAAGAAATTTAGGGTTTAAACGAGCGGCTGTTGGAGTTTTTGCAGTGTCGTATCGAACACCAAACTGCACAGTTAGGTCGTCGTTAACGTTCCATCTGTCTTGGATATACATGCTTGTTTTTTCAACATCAAATTTTGCAGCAGCTGTATCCACATCCAATACCCCTGAAATTGGAGTATGGAATCTTAAATAGCTCCATGTTCCAGCTTCAAAGTCAGCAACGGAATCAAACTGGACTTCGCCGTTGTATCTTGCGATGAATAGATTATAGATGCTGGATTCTTCTTGTTCATACCCAGCAGTGATCAAATGGTCGCCAAGATCGTAATCTGCTTTGAATGTTAAGAACTCAGAGTTAATCTTGATTAAGTTAGCGCCTCGATATCTGTCGCCTCCAAGATATACATTGTCTCCGCCTACTGTAATATTTACTTCAGGCATGTAAGGAGCGCCAACAGATGCGTCGTCTTCATACATGTCGTATGTTGAGTACTTAATCTTAGTTCTAAGGCGGTCATTCCAGTCACTAAAAAGGGTGAATGATTCTCTGTCAATGACAGGAGGTTTCATATAATAGTTATTACTAAAGACCGTTGAGCCACGGTTGTATTTTCTTGGGAAAGAATCT
>Ga0307986_10001449_pt1 | contig 17158 bp, 18 predicted proteins | sample EllFjometageno82_FD_203170 | JGI IMG/M metagenome (GOLD analysis project Ga0307986, IMG submission 203170) | Marine microbial communities from Ellis Fjord, Antarctic Ocean - #82 | ecosystem: Environmental > Aquatic > Marine > Unclassified | place: Southern Ocean | collected 2014-10-09
TTTTATTTTTCCTCTATTAGTTTTAAATTTAAAAATTAATTAAACTCTTAAACTATAAAACAAACAAGTCTGTAATAATGATTGCGACTTAATACTTTTGAATAAAAGCTATAATTGTTGCGATTAATACTAATACACACGCTGAAATTGTATTAATAACTTTTGGGTTTGCTTTTATCCAAACAATTAATTTTCTAGCAAGTATCGCGTAAGCAATTAAAGATAAAAAATCTAAAACTACATAGGTTGTGATCAAAATTAAAAATTGAACAATATAATTTCCATTAAAGTCAATAAACTGTGGAAAGATTAATGGAAAAAACATCCAAGCCTTAGGACTTGTTCCTGCAACTAAAAAACCATCTTTAAAGAATGAAAAAAAACTTTTAGATGAAATATTATTTGTATTAATATCTTTTGGTCTTGAATTATAAATATCATAAGCAAGATAAAGTAAGTATGCAATTCCAATCCATTTAAATGTATTTAGAAAATTTGGGTTATCGATAAAAAAGGATCCAAGAACAAAAATTACTAAAGTTGCCTGAATAATATTTGCTGTAACATCTCCTAGTGCAGTCCAAATACATTTCTTAACTCCATAATTCATTGAATATGAAATGATCACAATTCTAGGTGTGCCAGGAGTAATAAATAAAAATAAGATTATCTGTAGAAAAAGAAAATAATTTAAAGGGAGCATTTAAGTGATTTGGATAGTCCAAATAAACCGATACTAAAGCGGGAGCTAAAGATGGCTAAAATGGACTATCTATATTAAACAATATCATGACCTTAAATAAAATGCATTAATCATTTTTTTCAAATATAAGGAATTCATGAAAAAAAAAGGTCACACCCCCATAACTAGGGTTAAAAATCCAGAACCCCATATTGATGACCCAGATTGGATCATTTGGGCAGCTTGGGCAGATCGTATCACATTTGAAGAAATTGAAAAAAAGACAGGTAAGACAGAAGGTGAAGTAATCAAAATTATGAGACGATCTATAAAGCCGGTATCTTTTAGATTATGGAGAAAGAGAGTTAACCAGAAAAGTATTAAACACAAAAAAAAATTTGAATATTCTAGAAAAGAAATTACTAGTAAAATTAGAAAAGGTGATTATTAATAAGTTATGAAAAATATAACTATTTATACGGGACCACTTTGTGGTTTTTGTGATGCAGCAAAAAAATTATTAGCTAGAAACAATGCTGAATATAAAGAGATTAATATTGCAACGGTTGATGGTGCGATGGATGAAATGATTACAAAAGCAAATGGTAAAAGAACAGTTCCTCAAATATTTTTTGATGATCAACACATTGGTGGTTATGATGATGTTAGAGCTTTGGAAAAAGAAAATAAGTTACAAGATCTTTTAAAATAAAACAAAATAAATAACTAAAAAAATTAAAGTATATTCAAAAAATTTTTTAAAAATTGTTATTTGTTTTTCATTAAATCTTTGATTTACATATTCTTTTATTAAATAAAAACAAACATTTACTAATAAAACTCCAATTATAAGACCAATAAGTGTAGTTTTGATTGTAAAGTTTTTGTAACCAAAGTAACAAGCTGCTATTAAAGTAAACCAAGAAACTTTTGTGATAAATATTCTAAATATTAATCCAGCTTTATTACTAAAGACAGATTGTGTTTTTATAATTGAATAAGACCAAATAACTCCTATTAAAAAACTAATATATTTAATTAACATTGTTAATAAGATAACAGATTTATTTAGGTTTTTATTAGATAGTTCGTTTATTAATTGATTGTAACAGTTACATCAGGAGCTGAAGCGTATGCTTCACAATTTGTGCTCGCAGCATCAGTGAATGTTAATGCTGTATCTGTCCCAAATGCTACTGTTACTGCGGGGTTTTGAATTCCATCATAAACAAATGTTGATGCGAGTGCCATTCTCCACTGAAAGAAAGTGTCTCCACTAGGATCTTGGTTTGCTGTTTGTGTAACTTCTGTTATTGCAGTGTGTCCACTATATGCGGTAGTACCTGGTACAGCTCCAGCAAAAGCTGATCCAACAACTAATTCTCCTGCACCAGCATTTGCTACCCCTACGGCATTAGAGTTAATTGCAGCTGCAGTTCCTCCTGCAGTTCCACATGTATTTGTACCATCTGAAATACCTGTTCCAGAAATGGTAATTAATCTATTCATAACAATTTGAATATGACTATAACTAGTTCCTATAGCAGCTGCTGTCGCTGACCCTAAACTAGCTGCCGCTGATCCTGCTTCAGTGCTTGCAATATCTATTGTACCAGAATCAGATTCATAAACGACTACTGGATTAGAACAGTTGCTTATTGTGCTTCCTATTTCACAAAGAGCTATCTGTTGAATTGTAATTTTATAAACACTGGCCTTACCAGATGCAGAAAAGGCTACATTGTTAATATTTATTAATAATATACAAAAAATTATAATTGTTTTAAATAATCTCATTTTATTTACTTGTGACTATTATTGATCCTTGTGTTTCAATAACTATTTTGTTTGTTCTTCTAACTTTTTCTGTCAATTCTTTGCTCATATCTCTTTTTTCAAAAGCATTAGTAGCTGTTAATCCATTAGCTAAAGTTATTCTATTTTCTCTAGGAGGGTAAATATAAGTTAAATTTAATGAACTCTCATTATCAACACCTGTATTTCCACTTTTGTCTAAAGATCCTTCAACTATAATTGAGGGGCTTAAAAACATTTCTAAAGAATAAATATTTCCTTTGGTATCCACGATACCTTTATCAGCTTCCCACATATAATCTGTATAATGAAATTTTGTCCATGGCATATAGGGAATTTGGGAAGCAATCCCTACCTCATGACCACTTAATACTTTTTCATCATTGTCACCAACTGTTACCGTGTTAGACAGCGCTTCATAAAAATTTAAATTTAAATCTAACATATGAGCCTTACCTTCTATTCCTAAGCTTACTCTATTATGATTTTCAAAGGCATCTCTATCGTAAAAAATATTCGCTCCTAGCATCATTGATTTATCTTGAGTAAGAATTCGATTTCCTAGGCCAATATTTGTGATTAATCTATTTTTGTTATTAACTTCAGTATTCATTAAACTAAACTGAGTAAAAAAATTTGAACTATCTGTTTTTTCGAGATTTCGTAACCCTAATATTGAAAAATTTAATTGATCTTCGTCACCATCATTAATTTCTACTGAAGCTTCAGTAAGACCTTCACCTGGAATTAAATTTGAAAAAAACTCTGAGACGTCTTTGGCATTTGAAGAAGTTGTTATTAAAATTGAAACAATTAATACAAGAATTTTTTTCATTTTTTTTTATATAAAAATTTAAAAAAATTGTCAATATCTCAATTTGGATTTTTATAAATTATTTTTTTTTAAAAATTAAGCAAACACCGTTATTACAATATCTTTTACCAGTTGGATTTGGTCCATCTTCAAAGATATGACCGTGATGTCCACCACATTTTTTGCAATGATACTCAACTCTCTCATAACCCAATAGAGTATCTGTTTTAGTTTCAAAAGCATCAGGTAAAGAATCATAAAATGATGGCCAACCTGAACCACTTTCATATTTAGTTGATGCATCAAATAGTTTTTCTTCACAGTTGGCACAGTGATAACTGCCTTCTCTCTTTTCACTATTTAATTCACTAGTACCAGGTGCTTCAGTGCCGTCTTCAAATAAAACTAGTTTTTGCTCTGCTGTTAAATCTTTATTAATCTTTTTTTTCATATTTAATTATTTTTTTTATATATAAAGTTAAAATCTATTTTTTTTTCTAGAACATAGTCATTTCTTTCTAATATTGCATTTAATTTTTCATTAACTAATTTTGATTGATCATTATGATTAATCATTTCAATGCAAATAAACTTTATTTTATATTTTAAAAAATTAATTGAATTAAGAATATTTAATTCATGACCCTCTACATCAATATTCATAAAATCAATGTCATTAAAATTATATCTATCTAATATCTTATCTAATTTCTGTGTTTTTATTTCTTGGTGAGATATTTCTTCTTCCTTAAGATTATGATGGTTTTTTAAAAATGAGAGATGATTAGCTTCTAAAGTATTTTGTGTGTTTAATTCATCCACAAAATATAATTTCTTAGTTTCTTCTTGGTCAGATATAGCTGCGTTTATATTAATATCTCTCACTCTAGCAAAATTAAATAGCTCTATAGCTAAAGGGTTTAAATCTATATTTATTCCATGCCATCCACTCTTATACATTGTGTATGTATTGTTATGTCTTGTTGGGTGAAAACACCCAATGTCTACAAATCTTCCTTTATATTCTTTATCAAAAAAACTTAAAATAAATTTCTCCTCTCCAAATTGAGAGCCATTAGTTAAAAATTTATAGTTTCTAATATAAACATTATAAAAATAATAAAAATTCTTAAATAAGGGATATTTTTTTACAAAATTAAGAAATTTAGATTTTGAAATTTTCATAGAATTTTTATTCTATAAGTCGTAGCGGTTTACCAGTCACACAAGACTCCAAACCTTCGATCATTTGTATATAAAACACACTATAGTTTTCTGCAGTTACATAGCCAACATGAGGCATTAATAGTGCATTAGGTAAAAATCTCAATTTATTACCCTCTGGTAAGGGCTCTTTTTCATAAACATCAAGACCCGCACCAGCAATAACGTTAGTTGATAATGCAATAATTAAATCATCTTCATTAATAATTGACCCTCTTGATGTATTAATTAAAAAAGCAGTTTTCTTCATCATATCTAGCTCTTTTAATTTTATTAATTCTTTGTATCTTTCGCCTCCTTGTACGTGAATCGATAAGAAATCAGAGTTTTGTAATAAATCTTCTTTGCTACATGGCAAAACACCTAATTCTTTACAGGTATCTAAGTTTAAATTTTCACTCCAAGCCATAATTTCCATACCAAAGGCTTTTCCAATTTTTGCAACTTGGGAACCAACTCTTCCAAGGCCTATCAAACCTAAAATTTTTCCTTTAAGTTCAAAGCCAACAGTCGATTGCCAATAACCTTGGTACATATTATCAATTTCTTCTTTAAAGTTTCTGGCTAAACCTAAAATTAATCCCCACGTTAATTCAGATGTGCCTGAAAAACCAATTTCAGTACCGCATACTATAATTTTTCTTTTTTTAGCAGCCACAAGGTCTATTGCTTTATTTCTTGAACCACTCGTTATGATATATTTAAGGTCGTTAAGGTTGTCGATTAGATTTTTTGTAATAGCAGTTCTCTCCCTCATTATTAATAATGCTTCAAAATCTGCTAATTGATCTATGGCCTCCGCTTCATCTGTAAAAGGTTCACTAAATATTTTAAATTCATATTTTCCTGATAGTTTTTTTAAATCAACAAACTCATGAGAAACATTTTGATAATCGTCTAAGATTGCAACTTTAAGCATTTTTAGTCTTTCTATTTGATAAAAGAAGTCCTGTTAAAATAAATATTGCGCCTAACATATGGTAAAACATAAATTTTTCATTAAAAATAATTATTGCCATAATTGCACTTAATATAGGCATCATATGTAGAAACACTCCTGCCCTATTTGCTCCAATTAAAGAAACTCCCTTTATCCAAAAAATAAAAGAGGCAAGACCTGGAAACAATACTACATAAAATAAAATCATAAAAAAATTTTTATCTGGAACAATTCTATAATCCATTTGATATTCTATAAAATAAATTGGAATTAAAAAAATAAATCCAAATGAAATTACTACTTCTAGTAATGTTAATTGAGATAGATCATGTTTTTTTTTCTTTAAGAGTGCAGAATAGGTTGCCCACGATAGCATTCCAAGAACCATTGTAATATCACCTTTATTAAAATCTAAATTTATTAATATTTCAAGATTAGCCTTAGTAATAATTAAAATAACTCCAATAAATGAAAATGAAACTCCCAATATTTGAAAAATATTAGTTTTTTCAATTTTTAAAATTGATGAAATAAAGATTATCATCACCGGTATTGTTGAGATCATTAATACTCCACTTATAACTTGGGTAAAGTTTAGAGAGTAATAAACAATGGAGTTAAATATAGTAACACTTGTTATTCCAAGAACAGTATAATATTTATAATTTTTTAAAATATAGTTTCTTTTTTTTAATATTTCTTTAATTGTAAATGGTGCTAAAATTAACCAAGCAAAAAACCATCTATAAAAATTTAATGAAAAAGGTGGTATCTGATATTGGCTAGCAATCTTTCCAACCAGGAAATTTCCAGACCAAAATAAAGTTGCTAAAAATAAAAATATATATGCAGTATTATTTTTATTTTTCATTTGTCTAAACCTATCTGAAATATAAGCCTTAGATTTAAGTTTATATCCTTGTTAGAAGTCATTTTAAAATATGAAACTTTATCTTTTTGGGAATCCTTCAGGTGTGTAAAATTTTCTTATTTTTTGTAAAGATAGATAATATGCGCACTCTCTAAATGATTTCTTTATTTTCTTTTTTATATGTAATATTTCATTGAAAGCATTTCTCATTGAATCTTCTAAACCTGAAAATGTCAAATCTTCTTCATCCGCTCCTTTCATAATCTTATTTATTAACTCTGGATCTGTTTTTGTTTTTGTTCTTTCATCTAATAAATTTACTAAATCTAATATCTTCTGTTCTTGGAATCTTTTTTCAACTCTACCGAAACGTATATGTGAAATGTTCTTAACCCACTCAAAATAAGAAACAACAACACCACCACCATTCACATATATATCTGGTATAACCATTATTCCTTTTTTATCTAGAATTTTATCTGCTTCAAAAGTTATTGGTCCATTGGCAGCCTCTATAATTATTTTTGTTTTAATTTTTTCAACACTATCTTTTGTGATTGAGTTTTCTAATGCAGCAGGAATTAAAATGTCACACTTTATTTCCATAACTCCTTTTGGATTTTTTTTAAATAGACCAAGTTTTGAATTATTTATTGTTCTATTTTTCTTATGAAATTTTTGTAATTCATTAATATCTATTCCTTTTTCGTTATATAAATAACCATCTATTTCACCCACTGCTATAATTTTAGCTTTATCTCTACTGTATAAATGCATAGCTAAATTACTTCCAACATTTCCAAATCCCTGAATTACTATTGTGTTATCTTTTAGTTCACTCTTTAATTTTAATTCATTAACTAAATCTTTATGCCTAAAAATCTCTCTTATAACTTCTTCAATTCCCCTGCCCGTTGCTTCAGTTCTTCCAACAATTCCTCCACTATGTAATGGTTTACCTGTTACACAGCCTCTGTAATTAATATCCTCTGGTCTTAATGCTTTATAAGTATCCTTAATCCAATCCATTTCTCTTTCAGACGTACCAACGTCTGGGGCTGGAACATTTAAGGCTGGTGAAATAAAGCCTTTGTTTATTAATTTCGTTGCAAAAGCTTTGGTTATAATTCTAAGTTGACCTTCAGTATAATTTTTTGGATTAATCTTTAACCCACCTTTGGATCCCCCAAATGGAATGTCAACAATTGCACATTTGTAAGTCATCAATGATGCTAATGCTTCAGTGTCATCTTGATCAACGCTTTCTGAATAACGCATTCCACCTTTGCTAGGTAAAATATGCTCTGAATGTACTGCTCTCCAACCAGTAAAGTTATGAATAATTTTATCTAACTCAACACCCACATTTACTTTAATTAAAGAGTGGGTAGATTTAATATGATCTAAAAGATCCTGTCTAAAATTTAAGTTTTTTGCTGATTGGTCAACGTATAAATCAACATTTTCTTTAAAACTCATTAATATCCATAAATCATTACGAGCTGATATGTCAACTCCTTCAGTTTGATTTGGTTAACTAGACTTCTGATAAGACTTGCTGTAGCAATTGCATGAGCTGTATCATCATAAAGAAATTACAATAACATTTTGCACAATATTTGTCCAATATTCATTCCTGTAAGATGTAATTTTTAAGAAACTCTTAATTTGTTCAACCAAATCTTAGAGAGCTATAAGGTTTTAAATTTAAATTTGTATTTTCTTCAGCTATCATTCCTGAAATTATTTTTCCTGAAATTGGCCCTAAAGTCCATCCTAAATGATGATGGCCAAAACAATAAAAAACATTTTTATACTTTTTAGATGGTCCCATTACAGGTAAATAATCTGGTAGTGTTGGTCTAAAACCTAACCACTCATCTTCATGTTCTGGTAAATCACCCATCATATATTTAGCATTACTAATTAAGTTCTTAACTCTTGATTTGGATAAAGGATTATCTAATCCACCAAACTCAACAGTGCCAACCACTCGAAGACCTTGTTCCATTGGAGTAATACCAAATCCTCTATTCTGGAAAATTACTGGTCTACTTAAGAGATGATCACAATCTTTAAAATGAACATGGTATCCTCTTTCAGTATCAAGAGGTATCTTTTCATCTAGATTATCTGTTAATTTTTTAGAAAAAGAACCACAGGCAATTACAATTTTATCAAAATTAAAACTTTGAGTTTCTGTTTTTATAATAGGTTTTTCTTCATAGAAATTGATACCTTTGACATCCATCTTTAAAAATTTTCCACCTTTTGTTAAAAAAAGATCATAAAGTTTTAAAAGAATTTTTTTAGGATTTCTTGCGTGTCTACCATGCTTATAATAAACACCTCCATGATAAATAGGTTTTATGTTTGGCTCTAAATCATGAATTTCTTTTGTGGTTACCACTTGTTGATCAACACCTAGTTCATCTCTAACTTTAATTTCAAGTTCTCTACTTTTTAAACTTTGATCATTCCAAATATATAAAATACCTTTTTTTTCAACTAGTCCTCCTATTTCTATTTCATCAAATAACTCATCATAAGCAGGTAAAGCTAAGTCCAAAATTTGATGCATATTTTTAGCGGTATGCATCATATTTTTTTTTGTACAGTTTCTTATAAACTGTAAAAACCATGGAATCATCTTTGGGACATAGTTCCATTTAAGAGCAAGAGGTCCTGTTGACTTTAAAAGCATTGCCGGAACATCTGTTAAAACATCAGGTCTATTTATTGGAACAGATGCATATGGAGAAAAGTGACCTGCATTACCATAAGATGCAACAGGACTGCCCGGTTCATCTCTGTCAAAAATCGTTACTTTAAAACCCTTTTTTTGTAAAAATAACGCATTCGAAATACCTTGAATACCAGCTCCTACAATTCCAATATTTAAATTTTTTATCATTATATTTTATATAATCTACATCAAATTTTGTCCCAACAAATACGACAAATTGAACCTTGGTGTGCTTAGGCTACTAGTTGTTTGTAATTAATTTTTGCACTCATTACAATTGCAAATCCTATCATTGTTGCTAACATGGAAGATCCTCCATAAGACATAATGGGCAACGGTGATCCAACTATAGGAAGCAAACCTAAAACCATGCACATATTTACTGTAATATAAAAAAATATTGCTGAACCATATCCATAACAAAAAAGTTTAGCAAAATAACTTCTTGAAATAGCACCAACTCTTAAGATTCTATAAATCATAGTTATATAAATTAATAATAAAGCTAATGACCCTAAAAAACCATGTTCTTCAGCAAATAATGTAAAAATAAAGTCAGTATGTTTTTCTGGTAAAAATTCTAAATAACTTTGAGTGCCCTTTAAAAAGCCCTTTCCAGTTAAACCACCTGATCCAACTGCTATTTTAGATTGAATGATTTGATATCCCGCTCCTAAAGGGTCTCTATCAGGGTTAAGAAATGTTAAAATTCTTAATTTTTGATATGGTTTTAAAAATGAAATAGCAAATGGCATTGAAATTAATAAAACTATAAAAGAATATATAAAATATTTGATATTCAATCCTGTAAGCCACAAAACAACTAAGCCACTTAATGCAATTAAAACTGATGTTCCTAAGTCAGGTTGGCTTACAACAAGCATAATTGGTAGAATTATAATTATTAGAACAATAAATATGCTTTTAAATGTATTTGCTTCATTAAGCTGTGCACGATGATAGAATTTTGCAAGACATGCTATTATTGCAACTTTCATTAGTTCAGAAGGTTGTAAATTAATAAAATATAGATTTATCCATCTTTGAGATCCAGAAGCTTTAACACCGTATAAAGTTGCCCAAAATAATAAGATTAAAGTAACAATATAAAATAAGTAAGCAGTATGATGCCAAAATTTTATATTTAAAAATGATAAAATAATCATCATTGGGAAAAAAATCGAAAATTTAATTATATGACTTTTGGTATGAAATAAAATTTGTCCACCATCAGTTGAGTACATGGAAAAAGCACTGATTAAACCAAGCATTAAAATGCATATTATCAAAATGTAGTCAAAGTTTTTTATTTTTTGAAAGAAAGTTTGTTGTGTAAAATATGAGCTTTGATTCATTTATATTTTTATAAATTGTTGATTTTTATTTTTTTCTCTAAGTTTGTGCCTATCTATAATTAACTTAAAAAGTTTTTTTGCAATTGGTGCTGCCTTTGCGCTTCCAGAACCTCCATGTTCCACTATTATACTTAGTGCGTACCTTGGGTTTTTATATGGTCCAAATGCTACGTATAATGCATGATCTCTATCGTTATATGGTATGTCAATTGTTTTTAATTCTAGCTTTCTTTGCTTTGCAGTAATTCTCTTAACTTGGGATGTTCCAGTTTTACCTGCAAATTGATATTTTGGATCTTTAATTCTTGATGAGTAAGATGTTCCCCTCACTTCATTTGTTGATGCAAACATGGCATTTTGAATAAGTTTTATATTCTCAGGATTTTTATAAAGAGCCTCATGCTTTTTTTCTTTTATAAAGCTCATTAATTGCTGACCAGCTTCTGTTAAGCCATCTTTTGTTTCTTTCATTGAGGTATAATTTTCTTCCATTAAAGATTTAATCTCTTCAGATGTTTCTTGATCTTTGCTAACAATTATCTTTGGGTAGATTTTATATCCTCCATTTGCTATTTGAGCAGTCATTAAGCATAATTGTAATGGTGTAGTTTGCATATAACCTTGTCCAATTCCTGTAATCAAAGTTTCTCCTATAACCCACCCTTTTCCTAAGGTATTTTTTTTCCACTCTGTACTGGGTATTAAACCTTTTTTTTCATTACTATAAATTTTGCCTAGTACCTTTTCTCCTAGGCCAAACTTAAAAGCTGTTTTTTGTAAGCGATCAACTCCAAGTTTTCTTGCTATTTCATAAAAATAAGTGTCACATGACTGCTTCATTGCACCTTTTAAATCTACCACGCCATGTCCTTTTTTTTTCCAACAATGATAGGTTTCACCATACATTTCTGTTTTTCCTGTGCAGTTTACTTTAAATTTTGGAGTAACAACTTTATTTTCTAATGCAGAAAGTGCAACAATTGGTTTTATTGTTGATCCTGGTGAATATAAACCTGATAATGTTTTATTTAGAAGTGGTTTTAATGGATTGTTTCTAATCAATTGCCAATCATCATGACTTATACCAAATAAAAATAAATTTGGATCAAATGTTGGAGATGATTGCATAGCGACTATCTCACCAGTATAAATGTCCATTACTGTTATTGAGCCTGCTAAGTCTCTTAACAATTCATTACAATACTTCTGAATTTCAGTATCTATAGTAAGTTGAATTGTTTTTCCTTTTGTGCCTTCTTGATAATCAATTTGTTTAATTCTTTTACCAAAGGCATTAACTTCATATCTCTGAATCCCATTCGTTCCAATTAAATCTTTTTCAAAAGCTTTTTCTAGACCGGTCTTTCCAACTTTTAATCCCGAAACATGACTTTTTTTAATTGCTTCATTGTTAATTAAATCTTCTTTACTAGCTTCACTTACATATCCAAGAACATGCGTATAATTATCATTAAATGGGTAATCACGCGAAACAGATAAAACTGGTTTTGCGCCTACTAGATCATGTAAATAGTAGTTAATTTTAGCAAATTGTTCCCATGTAAGGTTTTCAGAAACAATTAGCGTTTCCCATGATTTTTGTTTTTTTTTTTGTTTTATTATCTTTTCAAACTCACTCCTACTAATATTTAAAATTTGTTTTAATCTTAGCAGTAAAGATTTAAAGTTTTCTACTTGCTCTGGAATTATATGAAGCTGATAAACTTTTAAATTTCCAGCAATAATATTTCCAAAATAATCTAAAAAATCACCTCTTACAGGAGGTAACCTCCATTCTCTTAATCTATTATTATCTGAAAGTGTTAAATATTTATTTCTTTCTGTAATTTGTAGTGAAAATAATTTTATAACTATACCAGTAAAAACAATAAGTTTTGCTGTACCGATAATAAAAATCCTTCTATTAATTGTTTGAAGTTTCTGCCCACTAAAATTTTCACCCAACACTATAATTACCTAATAAAAATTTTCTAATAAAATTGAAAAAGAAAGAAAAAACAAGATACAATAAAAAAGTAAATGTTACATTTATAATTTCATCAAAAAAACTAATTTCAAAACTAAAGAAAAAATTTAAAATTATAAAAGATACAGAATTTAAGAATAAAAGAGTAATAAGAAAAAATAACCAGTCTTTAACTAAACTTGGAGACAAAGTTATGTTTCGCAAATAAGCAGCAGCACCACATAATAATAAATAATTCAAACTACTTATGCCCATTGGCAATCCTATAATAACATCATTAAATAATCCTGCTAAAAAAATTGAAACAAGACCAAGATGTTCACTTCCCTTAAGATGGTAATAAAAAATTAAGATATACGAAAAATTAAAAGAAAAATATTTTAATCCTAAATTATTGAAATCAAATTCATTTAGAACGGAAAAAAAAAGTAAAATTACTGGAAAATAATTATTTAATTGTGTTTTTAAATTACTTTTATCAATATTTCTCATTTAATTTATTATTTTATTACTATTTAAGATGCAGTTTTTATATTCACTTGTACCAATTTTATAAAGTTTATTATAAAAGGTTTTTTTACATTTTTTTTTATTTATAATTTCGAGTTCTCTAAATTTAACTTCTTCATTTTTTAAAGTTAATCTTTTAAAATCTTCTTTTAGTCTAAATAGTTTTTTTTCCAATTTACTTGTCTTATTTTTTAAAACAATATTTTCTTCTTGAATCTTGCTTCTTATTTCATCAGAAATTTTTTTTTGTTCCAATAATATTCTTAAATTTTCTTTCTGTCTTTTTAAAATATCAATTCGATTATTTATCTCTTCTAAACCTTCTTTAGATTTCTGGTCTAAAATACCTTTTTCTTTAATAAAACTCAAAACCTTTACATATTTTAATTGAGTAAAGTCTATATTAAAATCAATTATTGCCGTATCTGTATTTAATAGTTTTCTTGAAATCTTTCCAATAGGAATTCCTGATTTAAACAATCCACCAGCTCCTGATGTTATAATTATTATTTCTTCATCGTTTACTTTATCGTCTCTACTTTTAATATATTGTAAAATTCCGTTTTTATTACCATCACCAGACATTATGGCCTGTGTGTCACCTGGCTGTAATGATACTGGTATCTTAGAATTAATATCAGGAAGTAATAATACTCTAGAGCTTAGATAGTTTACCTCTACTACTTTTCCAACTAGAGAAATACCATCCATCGCTATCATTCCTAGCTTAATGTTATTTCTACTGCCTTTATTAAGTATAATTGACTTTAAAAATGGACTTTTTTTATCAATTAATACTTTTGCATATATCTCATCATCTTTAATAAAATAATCGTCAATTAATTTTTTGTACTTATTATTTTCAAGTGTAATAATTTGATTGGATAAATCTTTTGATTTAAGAATTTCTAACTCAGTTTTATTTTTTATGTTTTGATCATAAAGTTTGAAGTGACTTTTTATATTTGAATAATTTTTTTTTAATAAATTTTCTGGCTCAGAGATTATAAAAGATGACCTATAAACTGTTTCTTTTATTATAATTTTTATATAATCAATAACTTTAAAGTTAAAACTTCCTAGGATTAGAAATGTTATAGAAAATAATATTAAGCCTAATAATGAAAATCTTTGTTTTGTTCCTTTTTGTAAAAAAGCAGATCGTATAGCTATTACAAAATCATCTCTACTTGGTTCCATTATTTTTAGTACTCAGACAACATAGTAGAGAATATTTCTTCATTCTCTAAAGCTTTCCCAGTACCAATAGCAACACATGCTAATGGGTCATCTGCAATATGCACTGGTAACCCTGTTTCTTTAGAAAATCTTTTATCAATATTTTTTAATAAAGCACCACCTCCTGTGAGTGTCATTCCCATATCAACCAAATCAGCTGATAATTCTGGTGGTGTATTTTCTAAAGCATTTTTTATTCCATCAACCATTTCTTTTAAAATATCATTCAATGCTTCCGCTGTATCTTCTTCGGTTATGTTAACCTCTTTTGGTGTTCCAGATCTTAAATCTCTACCTTTAACAGCATAAGTATTATTATTTGATGGAATGGCAGTTCCTATTTCTTTTTTAATTTTTTCAGCTGTGCTATCTCCAATCATTAAGTTATATTCTTTTCTCATATAATTAATCATAGCAGTGTCCATTGCATCTCCTGCAACTCTCAATGATTTTGAATAAACTAGACCTCCTAATGACATAACGGCTATTTCTGTAGTACCTCCACCAATATCAACAACCATTGATCCTGTGGCTTCTGAAATTGGTAAACCTGCTCCAATTGCTGCTGCTATAGGCTCTTCAATTAACTGTACTCTTCTTGCCCCTGCTGCGAGTGCACTATCTTGAATTGCTTTTCTTTCGACTGGAGTTGATCCAGTTGGTACACAAATTAAAATTCTAGGGTTTGCAAAAGTTTTATTTTTGTGAACTTTTTTAATAAAATGCTTAATCATTTCTTCAGTCACAATAAAATCTGCAATTACTCCATCTCTTAAAGGTCTAATGGCACTAATATTACCCGGGGTCCTTCCAAGCATCGTTTTTGCTTCGTCACCGACAGCTAAAACTGTTTTTTTTCCCATATTTTCAACTATTGCAACGACTGATGGTTCATTTAAAACCACTCCTTGTCCTTTTAATACAACAAGTGTATTGGCAGTACCGAGGTCAATTGCCATATCTTGACTCCAAACGTCAGTTATATTTTTAAACCAATTAGTCATCTTTATATTCCCTTCATTTTTTGAGTTTTATGCTCTATAGGAGCAGTTTTTTTTCTTTTAATAATCATTTTATTTAAGGCACTTAAATATGCATTAGCTGATGCCACTAATGTGTCTGTATCTGCGGCCTGTCCAACTGTAGTTTTGCCTTCCTCTTCAATTCTAACGCTTACCGTTGCTTGTGCATCTGTTCCTTCTGTTACAGCATGAACTTGATATAACTGCAATTTAACATCATGTGGGTATAAAACTTTTATACATTTAAAAATTGCATCTACAGGACCATCACCTGTTTCTGAGGTTGTTTTGACCTCACCATAAACATCAAGAGTCATTTCTGCTTTTTGTGGCTCACCAGTGCCTGCAAAAACTTTTAATGATTTTAAATTAATTACATGTTTATCTAAAACCATACTGTCATCAACCAAAGCTGCTATATCATCATCATAAACATGTTTTTTCTTATCTGCTAAAATTTTAAATTTACCAAAAGCAGTTTGAATAACATCATCTGTAATATCAGCATAACCAAGGTCATTTAATTTTTCTTTAAATGCATGTCTTCCAGAATGCTTCCCCATTACTAAAGAAGTTTTTTTAACACCAACGCTTTCTGGTGTCATAATTTCATATGTTTCTCTATGCTTAAGCATGCCATCTTGGTGAATGCCTGCCTCGTGTGCAAATGCATTTTTTCCAACAACAGCTTTATTAAACTGTACTGGAAATGTTGCATTCGATACAACTTTTGATGCCTTGCTTAATAATTCAGTTTTAATACCTGTTGTATAAGGCATTAAATCATTTCTAGTTCTTATTGCCATTACAATTTCTTCAAGTGCAGCATTTCCTGCTCTTTCTCCGATTCCATTAATTGTACATTCAACTTGTCTTGCCCCAGCAGAAACTCCTGCTAAAGAATTTGCAACAGCTAATCCTAAATCATTATGACAATGAACAGACAATATTGCTTTATCAATGTTTGGAACTTTATTTCTTAATGTTGTAATAATTTTAGTAAATTCTGATGGAATTGTATAACCAACAGTATCTGGAATATTGATTGTCTTTGCTCCACTGTTAATTGCTAATTCAACTATTTTGCACATGAAATCCATATCAGTTCTTGTTCCATCTTCACAAGACCATTCAACATCGTCAGTGAGATTTCTTGCATAACTTACACTTTCTTTTATTGCTTCCAAAACTTGTTCTGGAGATTTATTTAATTTGAACTTCATATGAAGTGGGCTGGTTGAAATGAATGTATGAATTCTAAATCTTGGGGCAGCTTTTAATGCTTCATGACATGCATCAATATCTTTTTTACTAGACCTTGCTAATCCACATGGAATTGAGTTTTTTAAAATTTTACTTATTGCTGTTACAGCTTCAAAATCACCAGGCGATGCAACAGGAAATCCAGCTTCAATTATATCAATCCCCATTTCATCAAAAACTCTTGAAATTTGAATTTTTTCTTCAAGACTCATCGATGCACCAGGTGATTGTTCACCATCTCTCATTGTAGTATCAAATATAATTACTTTATCTTTGTCGCTCATATCTAATGGTTTAGGAAAAACTATAATACAATCTATAATAGAGATTGCAAAATAATTGTTATATTTTACCTATAATTTTGAACCAACTTTGGTTTTTAGTATAAATTAACTCTTATCACTATCTATTAGTTTCTTTTTGCCAATCCAAGGCATCATAGCTCTTAGTTCGGCACCTACTTTTTCAATTGGGTGATCTGCAAGATCTTTTCTCATTTTTAAAAAATTCTTCTGTCCACCTTCACACTCTTTCATCCAGTCTTTAGTAAATTTACCAGATTGAATATCTGCTAGGACTTCTTTCATTCGTTTTTTGCTTTCACTATCTACTATTTTTTTACCAGACACATACTCTCCATATTCTGCTGTATTTGAGATAGAGTAATTCATGTTAGCAATTCCACCTTCA
>Ga0307986_10001450_pt1 | contig 17156 bp, 17 predicted proteins | sample EllFjometageno82_FD_203170 | JGI IMG/M metagenome (GOLD analysis project Ga0307986, IMG submission 203170) | Marine microbial communities from Ellis Fjord, Antarctic Ocean - #82 | ecosystem: Environmental > Aquatic > Marine > Unclassified | place: Southern Ocean | collected 2014-10-09
ATATTTTATATATGGTGTATCTAGACGTTGATTTAACAAGCCATCACAGGCATATCTTGTTTTGTCTGAAATCCACTCTTCGTTAATATCTTCGTTAATCCTTGGTAAAATTCTTTTTACCTCCCAACCATATGTATCAACTCTTATATTGCTACCTATAGCATCCATTACATCAATAGATTCTGTTTTTTTTAGTTCCCATGGTCTAGCCTCAAATATATAGGGTTTAGATGTTAAAGCACCAACGGGACATAAATCTACAACATTAGCTGATAACTCTGATTGCATAGATTGCTCAAGGTATGTTGTAATTTCCATATCTTCACCTCTACCTATAGCTCCAATCTCTGTTATACCCGCAACCTCTGTAGCAAACCTAACACATCTTGTACAATGTATGCATCTAGTCATTTGTGTTTTGATTAAAGGTCCCATATTTTTTTCAGGAACTTCTCTTTTATTTTCTTTGTATCTAGATTTATCAACACCATAAAACATAGATTGATCTTGCAAATCACATTCGCCACCTTGGTCACAAACAGGACAATCCAACGGATGGTTAGCCAATAAAAATTCCATAACACCTTTTCTTGCTTTTTCAACAAACTCAGTATTTGTTTTAATATTCATTCCTTCTGCAGCAGGCATGGCACATGAAGCTACAGGTTTAGCCGATTTTTCTAATTCCACTAAACACATTCTGCAATTACCAGCTATTGATAATTTTTCATGATAACAAAACCTTGGGATTTCAACTCCAGCTTTTTCACAGGCTTGAAGTACAGTTAAACCCTCTTCAACCTCGACATCGATTTCATTAACTTTTAGTTTAAGCATTTTTTTTATCCAATAAGTGTTGATCTACTAAATAAGGAATTTCTTTAATTTTTTTAATAGTTGGATTAAGATTATTTCTATCCTCAATTTCTTTTTTAAAATGTCTTAATAATCCCTGTACAGGCCATGAAGACCCTTCACCAAAAGCACAAATAGTATGTCCTGCAATTTGAGTTGTAACATCTCCCAACATATCAACTTCATCTCTTGACGCTTCACCTTTAGCCATTCTTTCAAGCATCCTCCACATCCACCCAGTACCTTCTCTGCAAGGTGTACATTGACCACAACTTTCATGTTTATAAAATCTAGCAATTCTTGCCATACATTTGATAATGTCTTGATCTTTATTAATAACAACTACCCCTGCTGTTCCTAGTCCACTTTTTTCCGCCATCAGTGAATCGAAATCCATTGTTAAAGTTTCACAAGTTTTTTTTGGTATTAAAGGCATTGAAGAGCCCCCAGGTATTATAGCTTGTAAATTATCCCACCCCCCAATTACTCCACCAGCATGAACTTCAATTAACTCTTTAAGAGATATGCTCATTTCTTCCTCAACATTACATGGATTATTAACATTGCCAGATATACAAAATATTTTTGTGCCAGTATTTTTTGCTTTACCTAAAGATGCAAACCACTTACCACCTCTCCTTAATATAGTTGGTACAACTGCTATAGTCTCAACATTATTAATTATAGTTGGACAACCATAAAGGCCAATTAAAGCTGGGAAAGGTGGTTTTAATCTAGGTTGGCCTTTTTTACCCTCTATACTTTCAAGTAAAGCTGTTTCTTCGCCACAAATATATGCACCTGCTCCATAATGAATATAAATATCTAGATCCCAACCAGTTCCCGATGAATTTTTTCCTATTAAATTTTTTTCATAGGCCTCGTCGATTGCTACTTGTAGTTTCTCTCCATCTATAAAGTACTCTCCTCTTATATAGATATAACAAACATGTGCTTGAACAGCATATGCGGCAATCAAACATCCTTCAATTAATTTATGAGGTTCAAATCTTAAAATATCTCTATCTTTGCATGTGCCCGGTTCTGACTCATCTCCATTTATAACTAGGTAGTGTGGTCTTGAGCCTAATTCTTTTGGTGCAAAGGACCATTTTAAACCCGTTGGAAATCCGGCACCTCCTCTGCCTCTAAGTTCTGAAGCTTTAACTTCATTTATTATCCAATCTCTGCCTTTATCAATTAGACCTTTAGTATTTGTCCAGTCTCCTCTTTTATTTGAGGACTCAACATCTGAGCCTTTGTCATTATATAAATTTTGAAATATTCTATCTTCGTCTTTAAGCATTTTTTAAATCCATAAGTGTTTTTCTGTTATTTTCAGGTTCATTGTTTATACGACCTCTATAAGATCCTGGTTTAGGCGTTTCACCACTTAGTATCGTATCTAAAATTTGTAATGTTTTTTCTTTATCTAAATCTTCATAATAATCATCATTGATTTGCATCATGGGTGCATTAACACATGCACCTAAACATTCAACTTCCATCCAAGAGCAATTTTGATCTTTTGATAATTCATTTTCATTTTCAGAAATTTTTTCTTTACAGGCTTCAACAATTTTATATGCACCCCTAATCATACATGGTGTAGTTGTACAAATTTGTATGAAATGTTTGCCAACAGGTGCGAGGTTATACATTGTATAAAATGTCGCTACTTCGTAAACTTTTATATAGGGCATATCTAAAAACTTACCAATGTACTTCATGGCAGCTAATGGGATCCAATTACCGTTTTGTTTTTGTGCTATATAAAGTAAAGCCATTACAGCGCTCTGTTGTTTATCTTTAGGGTATTTTGTCATAATAGATTTGGCTGCTTCTAATGAAGTAGTATTAAATTCAAAATTTTCAGGCTGTTCCTTTGAAGGTCTTCTTAAGCTCATTATCTATCCACCTCTCCAAAAACTATATCTAGCGAACCTAATACAGCAGGTACATCTGCAAGCATATGACCTTTAATCAAGTAATCCATTGCAGCTAAATGGGAAAACCCTGGAGCTCTTATTTTACATTTATATGGTTTGCTTGATCCATCTGATATTAAATAAACACCAAACTCACCTTTGGGAGCTTCAACAGCTGTATAAATTTCATCTTTATCTACACGGTAACCTTCTGTAAATAATTTAAAATGATGAATTAAGGCTTCCATTGATTGTTTAATATCTTTTTTGGGTGGAGGACTAATCTTTCCATTAGATGATTTAACCGGTCCTCTAGTCATTTTAGCTAAACATTGTTTGATTATAGAAACACTCTCTCTCATTTCATCTATTCTACATAAATATCTGTCATAACAGTCTCCATTTTTCCCAACGGGTATCTTAAATGTTAATTGTTCATAACATTCGTATGGTTGTGATTTTCTTAGATCCCAAGGAACACCAGATCCTCTAATCATAACTCCACTAAAAGAATAATCTAGAGCGTCTTCTTTAGTTACAATTCCGATATCAACATTTCTTTGTTTAAATATTCTATTGTCTGTTAATAACGTTTCCAGATCATCAATTATTTTAGGAAAAGACACGCAAAATTTTCCAATATCCTCTTCTAAACCCATCGGTAAATCCTGATGAACTCCTCCAGCCCTAAAATAATTGGCATGTAATCTTGAACCAGAAGCCCTCTCATAAAAGGTCATTAAAGTTTCACGTTCTTCAAAGCCCCATAATGAAGGTGTTAACGCTCCAACATCAAGAGCTTGAGTAGTTACGTTTAATATGTGACTCAAAATTCTTCCAATTTCACAAAACATTACTCTTATAAATTGAGCTCTAATTGGTACATCAATCTTTAATATTTTTTCTATCGCTAGAGCAAAAGCGTGCTCTTGATTCATAGGGGCAACATAATCAAGTCTGTCAAAATAAGGTACAGCCTGCATATATGTTTTATTTTCTATTAACTTCTCAGTGCCACGATGCAACAATCCAATATGAGGATCTGCTTTTTCAACAACCTCACCATCTAATTCTAAAATCAATCTTAAAACCCCATGAGCTGCAGGGTGTTGAGGTCCAAAATTAAGATTTAATGTTTTAGTTTTTTTTGTCATTCTCTTGATCTGTTTGTTTTTTAATATATTTAGTTCCTTCCCAAGGACTTTCGTAGTCGAAATTTCTATAATTTTGCTCTAATTTTACAGGTTCTTTAATTACTTTTTTTTGATCCTCACTATATCTAACCTCTGTGTGCCCAGTTAAAGGAAAATCTTTTCTTAGTGGATGACCTTCAAAACCATAATCAGTAAGTATTCTTCTTAAGTCAGGGTGATCTTTGAATTTAACCCCATACATATCAAAAACTTCACGCTCCATCCAATTTGCTGCTGGATATATTGATGTTAATGATGGGATCACTTCATTTTCACTAATTAAATAACTTAATATAATACGTTGATTAAATTCATGACTTAAAAACAAATAGACAACTTTAAAACGTTGAGTGTTTTCAGGATAGTCAACTACAGTTACATCAATTAGTTGTCTAAACTTTGTACTTTCATTGCTTTTAATAAATAATGTTACGTCAATCAAATCTTCACTGTCAATACTTAAATAAAGCTGCTCATGTCTAATCTCAGACTTTTTAATCTTAGTAGTAAGTTCTGAATTAATCTTTTTTTCAAGGTCTGTTAAATTAATCATATTTATTATCTATCAAAAGATCCTTTATTTCTAATTTTTTTTTGGAGTTGCATGATACCATACAAGAGCGCTTCAGCTGACGGTGGGCAGCCAGGAACATAAATATCTACCGGAACAATTTTGTCACAACCACGGACAACTGAATAAGAATAGTGATAATAGCCTCCACCATTTGCACAGCTGCCCATAGATATTACATACCTTGGTTCTGGCATTTGATCATAAACTTTTCTTAAAGCTGGTGCCATTTTATTTGTTAATGTTCCAGCAACAATCATCACATCTGATTGTCTAGGTGAGCCTCTCGGTGCTGCACCAAATCTTTCTAAATCATATCTTGGCATCGCAGTTTGCATCATCTCTACAGCACAACAAGCTAAACCAAAAGTCATCCAGTGTAATGATCCAGCTCTTGACCAATTAATAAGATTATCAAGAGATGTTGTTATAAAACCATTATTACTAAAATCTTCAGAAAGTTTTTTAAATTCTTCAGGTATCTTTTTATTTTTATCTTCTAAATTCATATCTAAAATTTTTATTCCCAGTCTAGAGCGCCTTTTTTCCACTCATAAATAAAACCAATTGTTAGTATGAATAAAAAAATCATCATTGAAGAAAAGCCTAATAAGCCTATATTACCTAAAGATATTGCCCAGGGAAAAAGAAATGCTATTTCTAAATCAAAAATTATAAAAAGTATTGCTACCAAATAAAACCTAACATCGAACTCAATTCTAGAATCTTCAAAAGGCTCAAACCCACACTCATAAGCTGATAGCTTTTCAGGATCAGGATGCTTTGGTGAAAGAATTAAATTTATAACTATAAAAGCACAACTTAAACCTAGGGCTATAAATAGAAATAGGACAATAGGTAAATAATCTTTTAAAAATTCTGAAAGCATGAAGTCTATATAGCAGTTTTTATATCATGTTGTAGGGCTGTTAAGTCACATTTAATGATATTAACATAGAAAAATAGGGAAAAGTGGCGGGAGTGAAGGGACTCGAACCCTCGACCTATCGCGTGACAGGCGATCGCTCTAACCAACTGAGCTACACCCCCACTTTTGTTGTTTTGGTGGGCAGTAAAGGACTCGAACCTTTGACCCCCTCGGTGTAAACGAGATGCTCTACCAACTGAGCTAACCGCCCAAATACCAAAAACAATGTGGTTTATATCTTTTAGGTTATTAACGTCAAGATCTATTACTTCATAAAAATGGCTAAAAATAAAATTTGCTGAAGAAGTAGAGCTAATGTTTGTATATAATTATAAATAACTACACAATATTAGTTTAATTGTTTTGCTTTTGCGAATTTTTGAAAGGTACTACACATATACTTTAATTCTTTTAACGTTAACCCTTGGTGACATCCTAAAAGAATACCATTGATCATGACATCATTTGCTACTGGAGCAGTTTTTTTATGAGATTTGTAATATAAATTTTTCATAATAGGCTGTTTTAATATATTTCCAGTAAATATTGTTCTTGTTTGAACATTATTTTTTTCATAAAAAATTTGCATCTCTCTTCGATTAAACTTTTTATTAGCTTTAATTACTAGCGGAAAAGCTAACCATGGTGTTTTAACGTTAGTATAAGTTTCTGGTAGTTTAAAATATTTAGAATAATCTTTGAAAAAGTTCTTTAGAAAGTTAAAATTTTTCTCTCTTATAGAAATATTATTTTTTAATTTTTTCATTTGCTCAATAGCAAAAGCTGCTGATATTTCTGAGGGCAAAAAATTATAACCTAATTCAGAAAATATGTATTTTTTATCGTATTGAATGCCTGATATTTTGACGTTGAAACGATCTTCAATTTTTTCTGACTCGTTAAAAGTAGCTGACGATCTTCCCCATCCTCTTAATAATTTTGCTTGTTGATAAAGTTTATGATCATTAAAACAGGCTATGCCACCAGATCCAGCGCCGTTAATAATGTGTGAGGCATAAAAACTATTAGTTACTACATCAGATAAATTGCCATTAATTTTTTTATTTACCGTGTACCCAATAGTATCCGCTGAGTCCTCTATAATCTTTAATCTATATTTTTTGGCAATCTTATTTATTTTAGCCCAATCAGCTATATTACCTAGTAAATTTGGTATCATTATTGCTACAGTTTTTTTATTAATACATTTTTCTATTTGATCTGGATCTGCTAAAAATTTATTTTCTAGAACACCTATAAAATGAGGTACTAACCCTAATTGATAAATTGGAGCAATGGTTGTTGAAAAAGTTAACGACGGAGTAATAATTTCACTACCCTTTTTAAATTTAAATGAACTTAGTGCTAACAAATTAGCAGATGAACCAGAGTTCACCATTAATCCATATTTTTTGCCAAAAATTTTTGCAACTATTTTTTCTAATTTCTTTACGTGAGGACCGTCTATGAGAGTCAAGCTATGATTTTTTAATACATTAATAGCAGCGTTTATTTCCTTACTATCATAAACAGCTTTTCCATAATAAATTTTTTTCATAATGTTCGTATATAATAGTAAATGTTAAAAGACAATACAATCAATTGTCCATTGTACAATATATTATTCTCCTATTTTTTTATAATTGAAAACTTTGTCTAAACTATTTTCTGTTAATTTTTTTGTATTTGAAAAATTTTCACGAATCTCATTTAAAAGATTATTTGCATTATCCACATCACTAAAAATTTTATGTATTATAAGATTCAAATCTTTAAAATTTTTAAATATTATTTTTTTACTCAAGTTATTCCATTTTTCTTTATAATCTATTTGATTAGTTTGTATGATTAGCCCACCAGACTCAATAATCTGATTTGCTCTTGAATATAAAGATGAGCTGCCCTCAATACAACCAAGGTCTAAACAGATATTACCTCTATAAATCTCCTTATTCTTTTTAATACTATAATTAGATTCGCTATATTCGATGGTTAGTTTTGACCAATCGCTTCCTATGAGTATAAATTTTTCTTTATAATTTTCTTTTAGATGTAAAACAATTTCATATCTCAATAAAAGTTTCAACTTTCTGTAGAATTGATTGATTGTTTTTGCATCGCGATTGGGGAAATGGTGATACCAGAAACTAGCTGAATCTATTATTGAAAAGTCAGATAAGATATTATTTTTTGAAATTTCCCAAAGTTTTTTTTCTTCTTCATTGGTTTCTATATTAATTGACGACATGTAGATTATTTTAAGATTACTTTTTATCTCAGTTTTTTTAATATTTAACGGGTAGATTTGAAAAATATCTTCATTATTAAGTACGGGATGTTTAATGCTAACAAAATTATTTTTTAAATGCTTCACATTTTTTGGTATATTTAAATTTGTACCTCTAATAAAAAAATTAATTCCAGCCGTTTCTTCTTTCAATAATGGTCTTCCGTCTAATGATATTGGTCTACCTATTTTAAATTTAATTAATATCTTAGCTAGTATGTATTTAAAGGGGCCTCCTAAATTTAAAAGAAAGTATTTTCCGTATGGACGGGTGTGTAAAAAATTATTTAAATCTTTGAATCTATATCTGTGCCTAAAAGCAAAAAAAACAAATTTCATTTAAGTTGTACTGTTGTTACCGTAACAAATAGGTGAAGTAAATTACTAATTATTGAATGCTAGCCTGAGATTTATCATCAGGTTTAGTAATCTTTTCAACCTCTACCCATTCAACTCTCTTTAACTCTTTAGTTAAAGCTATTTTTAATACCTCATCAGCATGCTCTACAGGAGTAATTTTAATATCATCAATTATTTTTTTAGGCATATCTACTAAATCTTTTTCATTTTCTTTAGGAATTATTACTTGCTTAATTCCAGCTCTATGAGCGGCTAGCAATTTTTCTTTTAATCCGCCAATTGGTAAAACTTGTCCCGTCAATGTTACTTCACCAGTCATAGCAACGTCTCTTCTTACAGGATTATCAGTAATAGCTGAGACTATTGATGTAACCATTCCAATACCTGCAGATGGCCCATCCTTAGGAGTTGCACCTTCGGGCACATGGATATGAAAATCTTTTTTTTCAAATAAAGGTGGAATAATTCCATAATCTAAACTTTTAGATCTGATAAATGATTTTGCAGCCTTAATAGATTCTTGCATTACATCACCAAGTTTTCCTGTTATTTGCATCCTACCTTTACCAGGCATAATAACAGTTTCTATTTTAAGAATTTCACCACCATATTCTGTCCAGGCTAAACCAGTGACTACACCAATTTTATCTTCACTTTCAAGCTCACCAAATTTAAATTTTTGTATTCCTAGATAGTCATGTAGATTTTTTAAATTAATTTTAACTTCTTTTTCTTCACCTGTTACAACTTTTTTAACAACTTTCCGTGCAACTTTTGAGATCTCTCTTTCTAAATTTCTAACACCAGATTCTTTTGTATAGCTTCTGATTATTTCTTTAATAATGTCTTCAGAAAGTGTCATTTCATTTTCTTTAACACCATTGTCTTTTATTTGTTTTGGTAAAAGGTATTTATTAGCAATATTAATTTTTTCGTCTTCTGTATAGCCAGCTAGTCTTATTACTTCCATTCGATCTAAAAGTGGTGGCAGTATATTTAGTGTATTAGCTGTTGTAACAAACATAACGTCAGATAAATCATAATCAACTTCCAGGTAGTGATCATTAAATGTTGAGTTTTGTTCTGGGTCTAGTGCCTCTAATAGAGCAGAAGATGGATCACCTCTATAATCATTTCCAATTTTATCTATTTCATCAAGTAGTATTAAAGGGTTTTTAGTTCCCGCTTTCTTCATCATCTGAATAATTTTTCCAGGTAAAGAACCTATATAAGTTCTTCTGTGGCCTCTAATTTCAGCTTCATCACGCATACCACCAACTGACATTCTAACAAATTCTCTGTTGGTTGCTTTAGCTATTGATTTACCTAAAGATGTCTTCCCGACTCCTGGGGGGCCAACTAAACATAAAATGGGGCCTTTAATTTTATCCATTCTTTTTTGGACTGCTAAAAATTCAATAATTCTCTCTTTAACTTTTTCTAAACCGAAATGATCTGAATCCAAAACTGCTAGTGCTTTTTTAAGATCTATATCAACTTCGCTTTTTTTATACCAAGGAAGATCAATCATCCAATCAAGATAATTTCTAATAACAGTTGCCTCCGCAGACATTGGGCTCATATTTTTTAATTTTTTGAGCTCTGCCATGCATTTTTTTTCTACATCTTTGGGCATCTTTGATTTTAAAATAGATTTATTTAAACTCGAAGTTTCATCTTTACCATCTTCAATTTCACCTAATTCTTTTTGAATGGCCTTAAGCTGTTCATTTAAATAATACTCTCTTTGAGTTTTTTCCATTTGAGTTTTAACCCTACCTCTAATTTTTTTCTCTACACCAATAATGCTGGTTTCATTCTCCATAATCTTAATTATAGAATTAAGCCTCTTTTTAACATCAGTGATTTCAAATATTCTTTGTTTTTCTAAAATATCAGCAGTTAAATGAGAGGCAATATTGTCTGCTATATGTGATGCATATGTTAATTTTTTAATATTATTGATGGTTTCACTTGAAATTTTTTTATTAATTGATGTTAGTTTTTCAAGTCTCCTTACAGCTGTCATTGCAAGAGGCATTAAATCCTCATCTTTTGTTGTAACATCCTGCTGATGTGAATATTCACAAACAATGAACTTATCATTATCTTTAAAATCTAATATTTTAACTCGTTTACTTCCCTCGACTAAAACTTTTACAGTTCCATCGGGCAATTTTAATAATTGGAGAATATTTCCCTCACAACCAAACATAAAAACATCGGTCTTTTTAGGGTCATCAATTTCTGAATTTTTTTGTGTAACAAGGACAATTTTTTTATCTTTTTTCATTACCTCATTTAGAGCAGCAATAGATTTGTCTCTACCAACAAATAATGGGATAACCATATTTGGGAATACAACTATATCTCTTAATGGTAATAATGGTTTTTCAATTTTAATATCCATCTAGTAAATATGGATATTAAATGTGATATTGCAATACCTATTTGCTATTTATTAACGCTTAAATTAAGCCGCAGAGGTTTTATCTGTCTTTGTTTTACTGTTATTTTTTGAATGAACTAGAATAGGTTGGGTTAGTCCTTTAGCCGCACTAGCATCAACAATTACCTCCTCTATATCATCTTGACTTGGTAAATCATACATTGTTTTAAGTAAAATATTTTCCAATATAGATCTAAGTCCTCTTGCACCAGTTTTTTTATTTATTGCTTTTCGAGCAATTTCTTTGATTGCATTTTCTTTGAAGGTTAATTTAGCTCCATCTAATTTAAATAATTCTTGATATTGTTTTATCAAAGAATTTTTAGGTTCTTGTAATATTTTAGCTAATGATTTTTCATCTAAATCTTCAAGGGTTGCTATCATTGGCAGTCTACCAATAAACTCGGGAATTAAGCCATATCTTAGTAAATCTTCTGGCTCTAAACTCTTCATCCATTCACCTGCTTTTTTATCATCTGTTTTTTTTACATTGGCACCAAATCCAATTGATGTACCTTTGTCTCTTTGAGATATAATTTTATCTAAACCAGCAAAAGCTCCTCCACAAATAAATAAAATATTGGTTGTATCTACTTGTAAAAATTCTTGTTGGGGGTGCTTTCTGCCTCCTTGGGGTGGTACACTTGCTACAGTTCCTTCCATAATTTTTAGTAGTGCTTGCTGCACACCTTCACCCGAAACATCTCTTGTGATGGATGGGTTTTCAGATTTCCTACTAATTTTGTCAACTTCATCAATATATACAATTCCTCTTTGAGCTTTTTCGACATTGTAATCTGCAGCCTGTAATAGTTTTAAAATAATATTTTCAACATCTTCACCAACATAACCCGCTTCTGTTAATGTGGTAGCATCTGCCATTGTAAAAGGTACATCTAAAATTCTTGCTAATGTTTGAGCTAATAAAGTTTTACCACAACCAGTAGGTCCAACTAGAAGAATATTAGATTTAGAAAGTTCTACAGTCTTACTAGTTTTGTTTTCATAATTTAATCTCTTGTAGTGGTTGTGAACTGCTACAGATAAAACTTTTTTTGCATGAGGTTGGCCTATTACATAATCATCTAATACAGTGCAAATTTCTTTGGGTGGAGGAAGACCGTCTTGGTGTTTAACAAAAGTCTCCTTACTTTCCTCTTTAATAATATCCATACATAACTCTACGCATTCATCACAAATAAAAACCGTTGGTCCAGCAATTAACTTTCTTACTTCATGTTGGCTTTTGCCGCAGAAAGAGCAGTAAAGAATATTTTTATTGTTTGTTGTCATAATTTTTTAACGAATCAATTTCATTACTTTAATATAGATGACTCCTACTAATCAAGCATACGTTTAAGATTATTCAAGATGTTGTGTGTTAAGATCTTTTTTCCACTACTTCGTCTATTAAACCGAATTCTTTAGCAACATCTGGTGTCATAAAATTATCTCTCTCAAGGGCTTTTTTGATATCTTCAACTGATTTACCGGTATGTTTTGAATAAATTTCATTGAGCCTCTTTTTTAATGCCAAAACTTCATTAGCATGTATTTCAATGTCTGTCGCTTGCCCCTGAAATCCAGCTGAAGGTTGATGAACCATTATTCTAGAATTAGGTAGCGAAAATCTTTTACCCTTTTTTCCAGCAGCTAATAAAAAAGATCCCATTGAAGCTGCTTGACCAATACATAGCGTTGAAACATCAGGTTTAATATATTGCATCGTGTCATAAATACCAAGGCCCGCAGTAACCAATCCTCCTGGACTGTTTATATATAAATAAATATCTTTTTTTGGATCTTCAGACTCTAAAAATAAAAGCTGTGCTGTAACTAAAGAGGCTACATTGTCATTAATAGGACCAACTAGAAAAATTATTCGCTCCTTTAAGAGACGTGAATATATATCATAAGCTCTTTCTCCTTTGTTGGTTTGTTCAACCACCATAGGAACTAATGTATTCATTTGATCAGAAAAATTATTTGTCATAATTTGATTCTCTTAACTTATACAACTTGTGATTACTTTTTGCTAACTTTTTTTATTGTGATTTCTTTGGGTTTTTTAGTTTTCGGCTTGGCTACATCTTTTTTAACAGAAGATTTTTTATCATCAGCTTTTTTTTCTGGATGATCATGATCATGATTGTAGTTATGTTCTTTTTTTTGGTGATCTTTTAAAATTTTTTCTGCTTCTGCTTTTGTGATTTCTTTTTTATTAGATTTTGCTTTTATCTTAATCAAATTAATAATTTTTTCCTCATAAACAGTCCCTCTTAAGCTTGCTAATGCAGATGGATTTTTCTGATAAAACTCCATAACCATTTTTTCTTGACCAGGCATCATTCTAAGTTGTTTTTGAACTTCTGCTTGAATTTCTTGCTCACTAACTTTAATATTATTTTGCTCACCAAATTCATTAAGGATCAATCCCACTTTAATTCTTTTTTTTGCTACATTCTCAAAATTCTTTCTACTTTTTTTAGCGTCCTCTTCACTCATTCCTTGTGCTAATATTTTAATTTCTTCTTCTATCAAGTTACTTGGAATCTCATCCACTTTAAAATTTTCAATTTCTTTTAAAATTTGAGCTTTAGTTAATTTATCTAAAGAATTTTTATATTCTTCATTAATCTGTTTTGAAACTAATACTTTTAGATCTGCAAGATCTTTTGCACCTAAGTTTTTTGCAAAATCGTCATCAATTTTTACATCTTCAGATTTTTTTACAGATAGAATTTTACAAACAAAGTTCGCTTTTTTCTTCGAGAATTCTTTTTGTGGATAATTTTCAGGAAGTACGGACTCTACTGACCTTTCATCATTCTTTTTAACTCCAATCAGCTGTTTATCAAATCCCTTGATAAACAAATCCTTTCCAAGAATTAATTGTGTATTTTTTCCATCACCACCAGCAAAATCTTTTCCATCAATTGTTGCTTTATAATCAAAAACAACTGAATTACCATCAACAGCTTTAACATCATCAGCTACATCTTTGAAATTATCCTGACTATTTGCTATTTCTTTAATTCTTTTATCAGTTTCGTTAGCTTCAATCTTAACTGAATATTCATCATATTTAATATTTTCAACTGATTTAAGCTCTACTTTTGGAAGCTCCGTTACAGACATTACATACTCTAAATCTTTATCTTCACCATAAGTTTTAAGATCAAGCTTAGGTTGTCCAGCTGGTTTAATTTTATTATCCTCTAAAGCTTTAACTGATGTGTCTTTAAGAACTTTATCAAGGACTTCACTAAAAATTGCCTGTCCGAATTGTCTTTTTAGAATTTCTTTTGGAACTTTTCCAGGCCTAAAGCCCTTCAAATTAACAGTTTTTTTAATTTCCTCATATTTTTCATCCATATGAGCATTCATAGTTTTTTTATCTATGAGAACTTTAATATCTTTATTTAAACCTTTAATATTTTCTACTGTTACTTTCATAATTTTTACAACTTCCTGGTAGGCGAAAAAGGACTCGAACCTTCACATCTTTCAATACTGGTTCCTAAGACCAGCGCGTCTACCAATTCCGCCATTCGCCCACAATTCTTGAGGCTTTATATATTATTGATATCATTTGTCCAATGACAATAATTATGAAATATATTAATAGTTAATTATATTTAGTATTAATTTAAAAAAATGATTATTTCCCCTTGTATAAGTATATGTAAAACTGACCCCCTAACTGGTTATTGTTACGGATGTGGAAGAAATAACGATGAAAAAACGTTATGGAAATTGGAAGCTACCACTGATAAGTGGAAAAATGATAATTTAACTGATATTCAAAAAAGACTTACTGGATGGCAATTAGAAAGTTTTGAAGATTCATATAAACATAAATTAGAAAATGGTATTTCTCTTTTTAAAAAAAATTTGATAAAATGAATAAGACAACAATAGTTACTGTAATTTATATCTTTGGAATCATAATTGGTGCCTTATTTTTAGATGTTTGGGGTTCAGAAACGTCATTTTTAAAAACTATTTCAGTATTTGTATGGACCATTATTTTTTTAATCACACTATTTTATTTTGATAAAAATGAAAAAAAATAGTTTTGATATTAAGTTTTTGATAATTACAACATTTTTACTTAATTTTCAAACAGAAGCTTTTTCAGAAATAATGCTTTTGAAAGGATGTAAAAATTTAAATGATAGTTTTATTAAAAATGAATACATCTTAGATTTTGAAAAATCTTTAATGATTAGAAACTATGTTTATGACAACAAAACATATAAAAAGTATAAAAGAACAGACTTAAGTATAAAAAAAGAGAACACTTTAAAAAGATTTTTATATGAGGATAAAAATCTAATCTTTACAGATAGAATTGGTTACCCTCAATTTTACACTCAACTAGTTTTTGAAAAAAATAACCCCATAATTAATATTAGAACTGTAATTAATGGTGAAGAAGCTATTTCAAAAATATCAACTTGCAATAATGTAGAACTTTTTGAAAAAGAAAGTTAAGACTTTTTATTTACAACGGTAGTCTTGTTGGCCTTGATAACAAAATTTAATTTTTTTGCTCCAAATTTAGTATTTGTGATATTACTTCGATGTTTTGCAAAAGCTTGTTTTTGCGCTAGCTTCATTGCTTTTTTTGATGACATTAATGTATTCTATATTTTATTATAAAAAAATACAGCTTTAATTATTAGAGGTTTTTTGTCTAGCAAGAATATTAAAGTCTTTATCTGCTATGACAATTTCACCTGATGAAACAGATAAGTTTAAAATTTCTGAAATTACAACATAATGTGTAACAAAAATTAAGTTACCTTTACCATTCCACTTTTTTATAAATTCTTTTAATTCTTTGATCTGTTTGGCTTTGTTATGAGCAAATTTTGGACTAAAAAATGAATTTAAAAAGCTTTTAGTTTTGTAATTTTTGAAAGCATATTTAGCTGTCTGTTTACATCTGCACCATTCACTAGATAGAATTAAGTTACTATTTATATGATTTTTTATAAAAAATTTATTAATTGTCTTTGCTTGATCAATACCTTCCTGATTCAAATTCCTTTGTGAGGCGCAATTTGATAAGTCAAAATTAACTGGATCACCACTACCTGGAGCATACGCGTGTCTTATGAATATTAACTTTCCTCCCTCACTTAGTAAACTCTGGAAATCATCATTTGATTTAGCTACTAACGTTGTATTAAAGAATATAAATAAGAATATAATAATTTTAATTAACTTCATTCATGAGCATTAAATTTAAAAAACTAAATAATTCAATAATTAAATGTAAAAAATGTCCTAGATTAATAAAATTTAATAAAAAAATCTCAACTGTTAAAAGAAAAAAACACATGTCAGAAACATATTGGGGGAAACCAGTTACTGGCTTTGGGGATATTAATGCAAAGTTAATGATTATTGGTCTCGCACCAGCAGCACACGGTGGAACAAGAACTGGTAGAGCTTTTACGGGTGATAAATCGGGAGATTTCTTATTTCACTGTTTAAGGAAAGTTGGTATTTCAAATTTACCTACATCTAAACATATAAAAGATGGCCTAAAACTTAATAGAACCTATATTACAAATATTCTAAAATGCGTCCCACCAAATGACAAACCTTTAGGCATAGAGTTAAATAATTGTTCAGATTATTTTGACCGTGAAATTCAAAGTTTAAAAAATTTAAAAGTTATAATTACATTGGGTAAGGTTGCATTCGATAATTGTATAAAGTTTTATAAGAAAAATTTTATAATTGATAAAAAATTAATTTTTAAACACGGTATGAAATATCACCTACCAGATGGTAAAATTCTAATCCCTAGTTACCATCCGAGTCCACGAAATGTTAATACAAAAGTTATAAACATACAAAAAATGGTGAGTTTACTTGTGATGGCTAAAAAATATTCTAAACTTTAATACTTTCACAAAAATAAGGCTTAAAGTCCTGGAATAGAGCTCCGGGTATTCTCATGGGTTTACCTTCATTGTTAACAAAAACTAAATGTACTTTTGCTTCAACTATTATATCTTCTCCTCTTGAAATAAATTGGTTCATAAAAAAAGAGGTTTTTGTGATTGATTTAATAAAAGATCTAATATTCAATTCATCTTCAAGGTGAGCAGGTCTTTTATATTCAATGTTACACGATTTAACTATTATTAGAGATCCAAAATCTTCTTTGATTTTTTTATTATTAAAGCCCAGTGTAACTAATGCCTCTGTTCGTGCTCTTTCTAGAAATTTTAAATAATTAGCATAATAAACAATGCCACCAGCATCAGTATCTTCATAATAAACTTTAAGTTTATGAAAAAAATTATCATGCATGTTTATATGATAGCAAATAAACTATTAAAAACCTCTTTATTCTGCAGAAAAATAAATATTTTGATAATATGATATTGCTTTTAATTTTGAATTATCTGTATCTGTCATTATCGCAACACCAGATATATCTAAAACTTCTATTCCATGAAGCTTCATAAAATCCTCTTTAACATTGGCTTTAACTGTCACCCAGACATTTAAGTTGTCTTTTGTTGAAGATAATACGTAATCAATTGACTTTTTTGTATAGGG
>Ga0307986_10001451_pt1 | contig 17155 bp, 16 predicted proteins | sample EllFjometageno82_FD_203170 | JGI IMG/M metagenome (GOLD analysis project Ga0307986, IMG submission 203170) | Marine microbial communities from Ellis Fjord, Antarctic Ocean - #82 | ecosystem: Environmental > Aquatic > Marine > Unclassified | place: Southern Ocean | collected 2014-10-09
ACCAATAATACCTAAAATAAAAAACGCAGCCATAAAATTGGGAATAACTCCAATAAAAGAAAGCATTAAATTTCTAAAAAGAATTAAGAACATTAATGAAATTCCAACCATAACAACACCTAAAGTTAAAATTTGAGATTTAAAAAGACTCTGTAATAAATTATTAAAAAGAATCACAACACCAGCTAGCTTGAATTCGCTTTCTGTTAGCCCTACTTTAGTAATTAATTCTTCTTTTATTTTATTAATTAAATCATTTCTTCTGAGATCTTTTGTAGAATCTTTAATTCTTACACTAATTCTAGCCTCATTATTTTTTACCGAAACGTAAGGTAAAATAATTTCTTTTTTAATTTCTTTTGGTATCTTACTGTACAAAACTCCAGTTTCTAAAGTTTCAAGCTTATTACCGGTTAAATCTTCCGCTACTCTTATGATTGAGCCAAAAGACATAACCTTACCTATCTCTGGTAAAGAGTCCAAATAATCATGTACTTTTAAAATTTTATCTATTTTATTTCTGGTGAACCAATATTTTGATGGATCTTCTTTGTCATCTTGATTGTCATCATCCCATTCAGAAAACTCATCATCTTTTTGTACTTTTTCTTTGTTACCTGGAAATTTTAAAATAATATCTAGACTAGTAGTTCCGCCAAGTTTATCATCAATAAGTTTCATACCTTTGTAGATTTCAGTTTTTTTATCAAAATAATTAATAAAACTATTTTCTACTTCTAATTTTGAAATTCCAAATATACTTAAAGCTATTACAATCATCGCAGTACCAAATATTATTATGGTATTATTTTTAGTAAAATTACTAAGTGCATTAGTTATTCTAGATTCCCCTTCTTCTTGGCCGATAGAATCTTCAACACTACTAAATGTATTTAGAAGAGCAGGGACTAAAGTGAAAGTTATAATTACAGATACAACAAGTCCTAAGGTCATCATCCAACCAAAATCAATAATAGGTTTGATACCGCTAAATATTAAAGATAAGAAGGCACAAATTGTAGTTAGCGCCGTGTAAAGTATTGGCAAAAACATTTTACTACTAGCTTCATAAACAGCTTCTTTAATACTAAAATTTTTAAATTCCTTTTTAATCTGCAAAAACCTAACCGTGACATGAATATTCATCGCCATATTTAGTATCAACATTAAAGCAATAAAATTTGAAGAAATCACTGTAACCTTCCAGCCCAGCAAACCTAAAACTCCAACCATCGTACCTACTGAAAAAGCACAACCTAGTAATGGTATGACAACTAATTTAAATTTCTTAAAAATAAGCCATAGTGTAATAATAATAAATAAAAATACGCCTATACCGAAAACTACAATATCACTTTGAACAAATGACATCATGTCATCTGTTATCATTGGTAAACCACCTAGATGTATTTGCGCATTTTCACCGTATTTTTTGATTACGTCTCTGATCTCATTAATATTTTGATGGTTTTTTTGGTTATATAAATTTTTATAAGAGTCATATTCATCATTAAAAATATCTCTATTTTTTTTTTGTGAGTTATTTAAATTTCCTTCTAGTTCAAGATTAAAATAATTATTTTTAGTTTTTATAAGTTCACTTAATTTTTTATCTTTTTTTAAATAAACAACTACACCTGAAGTTTTGCCATCACTGCTAATAACATAGTCGTTATAAATTGGACTGTTAAGAATTTCCTCAAAACCTCTTTCTTTATCTATCTCTGGATATGATAAAGTTTTATAGTTCTTTAGCCTTTCCATTAAAGATTCGTTGCTATTTTTAAAAAGAGGGACGTCAATTACAGAAATTACACTATCGACCCACTCAAGCTTTTCTATTTTTGATTTTAGAAACTGAAGATTAATAATTGTTTCTTCATTTGTAAAACTTAAAACTGGAGTATAGGTAAGAATAAGGTAGTCTTTAGAACCGTACCTTTCGTTAATTTCTCTCAAATATTTTAAATCTTTATCGCTCTCTAGCAGCAAAGAGTCCGAAGACGCATCTAATTTGAAGTCTTTTGAAAAATAAAGAAAATAAGATAGAGCACAACAAACTAAAACAATAGAAATTTTTGAGAAATCAATAATTAGTGTTTTATAAATTTTACCAAACATCGCTTAAGTTGAGATATATCTTAAATTTTAGATAACTAAAGTATTAATTTTTAGTCAAATCTTTAAATTTTGTGAACATACCTTCAAATTCTACATGTACAGTTCCGGTTGACCCATGCCTGTGCTTGCCAACAATAAGATTTGCCAATCCGTGAATATCACTCATTTTTGATTGCCATTCGGCATGTTCAATAGATCCTTGTTTTGGTTCTTTTTTTTCAAGATAATATTGTTCTCTATAAACGAATAGTACAACATCAGCATCTTGTTCAATAGATCCTGATTCCCTTAAGTCTGATAACTGAGGTATTTTATCATCTCTTTGTTCAACAGCTCTCGATAGTTGCGACAGTGCAACCACAGGCACATTAAGTTCTTTGGCAAGCGCTTTTAAACCTTGAGTAATCTCTGAGATTTCTTGAACTCTCCCATCCATCCTATTTGAAATAGTTCTCATTAACTGAATGTAATCTACAACAATTAATTTTAATCCAAATAATCTTTTAATTCTTCTCGCTCTATTGCTTAAAGTTGAAATTGCAATGGCAGGTGTTTCATCTATATAAAGAGGCAGGTCATATATATTTCTTGACGTCTCTATATATCGATTTAACGTTTCTTCCGAAGCTTTACCTCTTCTTATTTCGCTAGATGAAATTCTTGCTTGTTCAGATAAAATTCTTGTTGAAAGCTGTTCGGAGGACATTTCTAAAGAAAAAAAAGCAACAGAACCTTTTTCATTATTTTCCTGCATACTTTTTGCCGCATGATATGCAATATTAGTCGCAAGAGCAGTTTTTCCCATTGACGGCCTTCCTGCAATAATAACTAAATCAGATTTATGAAGCCCGCCTAATTTTTCATCTAAATCTGTCAAACCCGTAGGAACACCAACAATACCCTGATCACTTTTCATAGCCAGGGTTGCCATTTCAATAGTTTGATCTAATGCTTGGTTAAATTTTAAGAAAGTCTGCGAAAAATTTCCTCTTTCCGCTAGATCAAATAATGATTTTTCTGCATCCTCAATTATATTTTCCCCTGTTTTTTCAGTTTGATCGTCTTTTGCCTGATCTTCGATACCATCTGAAATAAATATTAATTCTCTTTTGACGTACATTTCGTGAATTATTTTTGCGTAATCAATTGCCTGTTTTATTGAAGAAGAGAATCTTGTTAGTTTAACCAGATAATCAACACCTCCAACTTCACTTAAACCAGAGTCATTTTCAAAATAGTTTTTTAAAGTAATAGGATTAGCTATCATCCCTTTATTATTTAAAGTTTCAATAACTTCATAAATTTTTCTATGAATAGGGTCAAAAAATTTACCACCATTTACAATGTTTGAGATTTCATCAATAATGTCATTATTGACCAGAACAGAACCAATTAAAGATTGTTCAGCCTCAATGTTTGAAGGCAATTTTTTTTCTTCGGTAGCGCTAATGGCTAATCTTGCTTTGTCCATACTGAAGATAATAGTTAAAGCAAAAATAATAGAAACTTAAAAGTTACACACTTTTTTTTCTACCTGTGGAAAAATATTTATTTAAATAGAATCTATTTTATCAACTTCTAGATTAACGTTGGCTGTAACTTCCGCATAAAGATTTACGTTAATTTTGTATTTACCTATCTGAGCAATTTCTTGTCTCAGGTCTATTTGCGAAGGATTAATTTCAACTTTAAGGATATCTTTAAAAGCATTTGATACTTCTTTGGGTTTTATTGAACCGTAAAGGTCACCATTCTCTTTAGATTCTTTATTGAATTTTAGAGTTTTATTAGAAATTTGAGCAGCTATTTCCTTAAATAATTTTTTTGCATCTTCATTCTTTTGATTTAGTTCAGATTTTTTCTTACTTACAAACTCTACGTTTTCTTTGCTTGCCCTTAAAGCTTTACCTTGTCTTAAAAGGTAATTCCTACCAAAACCATTTTTGACTTCGACTTGGTCTCCAATTTTACCAAGCTTCATAATATTTTCTAAAAGTATAACCTGCATAACTAAATTAGTCCTAAAATTTTAGCTTTTTTAATTTCACTTGTTAGTTTTCTTTGTTTATTTTGAGAAACTGAAGTTATTCTTGAGGGCATAATCTTATCGGTATCAGAAATGTATCTTTTTAATAATTTTATGTTTTTATAATCTACGATCGGTGCGTCTTTACCAGATAGTGGACATTTTTTTGAAAATCTAGAATCGGATTTTTGAAACAAACTCAGTTTGCTTAAAGGGTTTTGTGGTCTTTTATTAAACTTTTTATTACTTTTTCTTTTCATTGCTATCTTTCTCTGTGAAGTACTCTGTCTCGATATCTAATTTTTTATATTTTACAGTTAAATGCCTTAGTAAAGAATTATCGATTATGCTATTTTTTTTTATTTCTTCTAAAGTTTTACTTTCTGCTTTAAATTTATAGTGAATATAAAAACCCTTATTGTAAGCTTTAATTTTTTTTGAAAAATTTAAAAGACCCCATTTCTCTATTTTTATAATCTCACCCTCTGTATTAGTAATAATGTCTTCGTATTTTTTTTCTATTTTTTTCAATTCAGGTGTAGAAGTGTCCTGTTTTGCTATTAATGTATGTTCGTAAAAACTCATTGTGAGATCATTTATTGTTTGTTAATTAAAAGAAGGGTTTTATACTATTATAAGTACGTCAATTCAATACTAATAATGTTATAAAAACGAATTATACAAATGAAAGCTATATTATTTCCAGGTCAAGGTTCACAAATAGTAGGTATGGGTAGTGAATTTTATAATAACTTTCCAGAGGTTAAAAAGATATTCGCAAAGGCGGATGAAGCACTTAATTATAGTATATCAAAAATTATACTTGAGGGACCAGAAAATGATCTTAAGCTTACACAGAACACTCAACCTGCAATACTTTTAGTTAGTTACGCAATTTTCTATGTTTTAAAAAATGAATTTAATTTTAGTTTTAAAGAAATAAAATATTTCGCCGGTCATTCATTAGGTGAATATAGCGCTTTACTTTGTGCCGGTTCCTTAAATTTTAATGATGCTTTACAATTAATTTTTGAAAGAGGAAAATCAATGCAACAAGCTGTACCAGTTGGTAAGGGCAGTATGTTAGCTGTTCTTAACACTAAAATAGAAGATATTAATAAATGTATTACAGAATTAAAGAACAAAGGAGTATGTGAAATTGCCAATGATAATGCTGAAGGTCAAATTATCGTAAGTGGAAACACTGAATCCATCGAAGAGCTAAAAATTAATTTAAAGGAAAATAAAAAAAAAAGTATCACACTTCCTGTAAGTGCACCTTTTCACTGTTCGTTAATGAATCCTGCTGCGGTTAAAATGAAAGAAAAAATTGATAATATAAATTTTAAAAAACCTGAATATGAAATTATAAGCAACGTTACTTCTCTTCCAACAAATAACCCTATTGATATTAAAAATTTATTAGTTCAGCAAATTTATTCAAAAGTTAGATGGAGAGAAAGTATACTTTTTATGGGTGGTGAAAAAATTAATGATTTTATAGAAATCGGACCAGGTAAAGTTTTAACTGGATTAGTTAAAAGGATACTCCCAAGCAGTAATTCCTTTAATATCAATTCAATAAATGATATCAAAAATTTAAATAATGAATCTTAAAGAAAAAAAAATATTAATTACAGGAGCTACTGGTGGTATCGGCTTCAGCATGGTTAAAAAATTTTCTGAATTAGGCTCAGTAGTTTTAGCTACAGGAACAAATCAAGATAAATTAGAGAAATTAAAAAATGAGTTTAAGAATATTCATATTAAACAATTTAGATTAGACGAACATTCTAAAATTGGAGAGTTTATAGATTCTTGTTACAATGACCTTGGTGGTCTGGATGTTTTAATCAATAATGCCGGTATAACAATGGATAATCTTTCTATCAGATTGGCAGATGAAAATTGGAAGAAAGTAATTGATATTAATTTAACTTCTAGTTTCCTAATGTGTAAGCACTCTATAAAAAAAATGCTAAAAAATAAGTATGGTAAAATTATTAACATCACCTCTATTGTTGGGCATACTGGTAATTTAGGCCAAGCTAACTACGCAGCTTCTAAAGCGGGCATCATTGGTTTCTCCAAAAGTCTAGCTATTGAATATGCAAAAAAAAATATCAATATTAATTGCATTTCTCCTGGTTTTATAAAGACCGAAATGACCGATAAGATTGATGAAGAGTTTAAAAAGATGCTTATTTCAAAAATCCCAAGTGGTGACTTAGGAACAGGCCAAGATGTAGCTAACACCGCTGCCTTTTTAGCTTCAGATATGTCTAGATACATAACAGGAGAAACGATTCATGTTAATGGTGGGATGTATATGGCTTGACAATGAATATTATTAATTTAATAACGAATTCATCCATGAACAGAAAAATAGGAATTTAAATGTCAGATGTAAGTACAAAAGTTAAAAAAATAGTAGCAGATCATTTAGGTATTGAAGAAGAAAAAGTTACAAACGAAGCAAGTTTTATTGACGATCTAGGAGCAGACAGTTTAGATACTGTAGAATTAGTCATGGCGTTTGAAGAAGAATTCGGCTCTGAAATATCTGATAGTGAAGCTGAAAAAATATTAACCGTTGGTGATGCAATTAAATTTATTGAAAGCAAACCAACTAATTAATACGCATTTTAAATTTAAACTAATATGACCTCCAGTGATGGCGGCATTATGGTGATCCTGTCTTCACCATCTGGCGCTGGTAAAACTACTCTAACTAAAAAAATTCAACAAAAATATCAAAACTTTAAAATATCTGTTTCTCACACAACGAGAAAACCAAGATCTAATGAAGTTGAAGGTGTTGATTATTTTTTTGTTACACATGAAGAATTTAAAAAAAAAATCGCAAATAATGAGTTCTATGAGCATGCAAGGATATTTGATAATTTCTATGGAACATCAAAAAATTCAGTTAATGTTCTTTTAAATAAAAACAATAATATTTTATTTGATATTGATTGGCAGGGAACGCAACAACTATCAAAATTTAAAGAATTAAGTTTAATTAAAATATTTTTAATACCGCCAGACAAAAAGGAATTAGAAAAAAGATTAATTCAAAGAAATCAAGATAGTTCAGAAGTTATCGTAAAAAGATTAAAAGCATACGACAATGATATTTTTCACTGGTCAGATTATGATCTTGTATTAATTAATGATAATTTAGATAACTGTTTTGCTCAAATCGAAAAAATTATTTTAAAAACAAAAAAATAAATTTATATTTCTTTCTCAAGATATTCTGTAATTTTATAATATTCTTTTTCTGATATTTGATTTGGACGCAAACTTAGATTAAGATTAATTTTTTTTTCAATTTCACTTGGCTTTTTAAATAATGTTCTAAAAGCTTTGTTGATCATTTTTCTTTTTTTTGAAAAAAAAACTTGAGTAACTTTTTCAAGATTAGTTATATTTTTAACGTTAAAATCATCGTTAATAATAGGTTCAAATACCAGTATAGTTGATTTAACTTTTGGTATTGGATAAAAACAATTTTCAGAAACATGAACATAATCAGTAATTTTTAATCTCGCCCTAGTTAAAACAGTCAATCTACCAAATGATGAAGACTGATATTTTGCCAATATTTTGTCAGCTACTTCTTTCTGAAACATCAAAATTAATTTTTTGTATTTAGGAAGCCAATTTTTGAATTTAATTAGTTTTACTAATATTTGTGAAGATATGTTGTAAGGCAGATTACCAATTATTATAGAATTGTTATTTATTTTTTCTTCTAATTGAAATTTAAGAATATCTTCATTAAAAAATTTTAACTTTATTTTTGGACTTAACTCTGCTTTGAGATTATTTAATAAATTTTTATCCTTTTCTATTAAAATTAAGCTTTTAGGTGATTTTATTAAAATTTTTTTTGTTAAATTTCCTGTACCAGGTCCAATTTCAACAATATGATTATTATTTATATTTGAAAATTTTATAATTTTATCAATAATATTATTATCAATTAAAAAATTTTGTCCTAAAGATTTTTTAGGTTTAATCATTAAATTTTTTCAAAAATTTAATTGCAGTAATTAAGCTTAGTGGGTTCGCTCTATTTAGCCCCACTATATCTAATGCAGTGCCATGATCTGGTGATATTCTCAAATAATTTAAACCTAATGTTATATTTATTGCATCGAACCCATAGAGCGCCTTAAAGGGAGCAAGAACTTGATCGTGATACATGCCCACAATCACATCATAACCAATTTTTTTTTGTTTATCAAAAACAGTGTCTGCGGGAAAAGGACCCTGAATATTTATATTTAATTTTCTCAACTTTTCTACAGTTGGTTTGATAATTCTATCTTCAATGGAACCTTTACGATTTTCACTATTATGTGGGTTTAAACCTAATATTATAATTTTTGGCTTTCTATTAAACAATTTATAATATGCACCATTCAAAGTAATAATTTTTTTTCTTATTAGATCTGGTTTAATCCTAGAAGTTATGTCTTTAATTTCTAAATGAGTAGTCAGGGGTACAACTGAAAATTTTTTATTATAAATCATCATAACTTCATCTTTTGGCTTTTTATTTTTGTTAGACAAGTATTCTGTTACGCCTAGATATTTATTGTTAAAAATTTTCTTATCTATTGCGGCATTAATAAAACCATTAATTTGATGGGTATAAGCTAAATCGTGTGCAGCATTTAAACTACTAAGAACATAATTTCTTGTGTAGGCAGGTTTATTTCTAAAGAGTGAATTAAATTTAAAAGGAATATCTAAAATATGAAGATTTTTCTTGTCTTTGATTTCTACAATTGAATTAATTTTTTTAATCTTAATTCTTAACCCGATTTTATTTATTTGTTTTTTAAGAAGTAGATAGTTGCCAATAATAAATATATATTCTTTATTTCTAAACTTTTCCCATGCTTTTCCTATGATTTCAGAGTTGATACTGTTTGGTTCGCCAGCAACCACAGCAATAAGTTTTTTCATTGAAATTTAATAGATATTGTATTTTCTAAATTAGAATAATGTGATCTAGAATACAAATTTAATTTATCTTGTTTTTTCTGTGTAATAATTTTTTCTTTTAGTTCTATTATTGTGTTTTTTTCTTCATTTTTTTTAATATTATTTAATTTGAATATTGTTACTGTTTTTTCATTAAATATTGGGGTCGATAATTCTTTGATGCTTAATTTTTTTATTTCTTTTAAATAAATATTTGTTAGTGATTTTCCTTTAACCCAGCCAATAAGACCTCCATCTTGACCATTAGAAGACATACTATATTTCATAGCTGCCACCTCAAAACTTTCATTTTTAATTGTATCTAAAATTTCTATAAATTTATCGTTACTATATTCAGTTTTCAAAATTTCTATTTCTGATAAATTAAATTGAATAGATTCATCGGTACCAGTTTGCTCATAGTTTTGAACCTCCTGTTCTACCTCGACAATATTAATATTAATTTGATTTTTATAAATCGTATAAATAAGTGAATTCCACAAAAGTTCAATTTTATGATTTTTAACAAATGTATCGTAATCTATAGAGTTGGCTTTAAAAATTTTTTTTAATCCTTTTGTATCGGTATTAAAAGTTTTAGCTATTCTTTCTATATAAAGTTTCAAATCAATTTTGCTAAAATTTATTATTTCAAACTTATTTACTTCTTTTTTTTTTATGGTTTTATTTATTAAATTTTTAATTGCAAAGGGTTTATTCTTATCAATATTTGTCTGAGTAATTTCTTGTTTATTCATAATTAAATTTGTTAAAATTTCATTTTCCACATCAACAGAAGTTATTGCTAAACCTGCTACTTTGACTACAATAAAATTTTTAATTTCTGATTTTACACCTAAAAAACTAAAGGAAAACAATAGACATAATAAACTAAAACATTTTAAAATTTTGCACATTATCTAGAAAAATTTGGAGTATTTATTTCTGCAAAAGGAATTATTGAAATTGTAAACATTAAAGTATTGGATGGCTCAACATCTCGATCTGTATAAAACTCTCTTCTATACGCAATACCTGCTCTCAAGCAATCATTTAAGTAATTGTAACTCAAATTATAAAATTCAGCCGAGCTTGTTAAAAGATTTCTTTTCGTTGAAAAATTTATCTCACTAGAATTACTTAGTCCAAAACTTGCATTAGATTGAACAAATTCCTGGTTACCAATGTGATTTCTTTCTTGTAGATAACCAATGTTAAATTTTGCTTTATTGTAATTAATATTTGTACTTATCTCATTATAGTTAAGTTTTTTATAACTTTGGTCTAATGAAAAATTATATTCTAAATTGATTTTATCACTAATATTATACTTAGTAACACCTACAATATCTGAAAATTTTTGATCCAAAGAAGTACTAGATGGAATATCCATATTTTCCTCAGCACTTATTACCTGTCCAGCTGAAATTGAGATAATTTCGTTGTTTATATTATTTTTAGAATCTAGTTTATTTTTTTTATATTCAAACCCTATTGATGAACTTAGACCATTTTCAATTACATCAATTTCATTTATTTTATTTAAATTAAATAAATTTGCGTGATTAAGCCTGCCTCCTTCAGTTTTTCTCATGTGACCTGGTGCATATCTCAAAAGAAGTTTAGGTGTTAGAGTATGGTATCTTTTATTTGCTATATCATTTTTGAATAAATTTAATTTCGTAAAGTAACCTAACGAAGAATTTAACTCTGAATTAGTAACGTCATTCTTATATTCTTTTGTATTTTTAGACTCATAATTTACAGCTTTAAGAAGTCCTTCAAAATAATTTTCAAATCCAAATTTACCCAACCAACTATTTGACCGCCAATTAAAATCATTTACTAAAAAACTAGTTTGTTTATTTGTTTCATAGTTTCTGATTTTTAAATCAGTATCTAAATCTAGAAAGCCATATTTTTCATTAGACATAATATTTTTTTCTATAGCTAGAGGCAAAAGATATTCGTGTCTCTGACGTCCATTCTTAGTCGTGTCTTCGAATATACTTGGAGTTAAAGAAAAATAAAAATCTTTATCTTGGTAGGTAAGATCGATCTTATTTGTTAACACATGTTGATTTTTATCTACCAAGGAAGTGTTAACATCGTAAACTTTAAAATAAGTATCATTAGATACTTTTTCTAAATTTATTTCCAAAATACTTTTTTTTTCATCTTCATCTATTAAGTTTTTAATAAAATTACTAAATAAATGTACACGTCCACCTTCAGTTTTTTTTGAACCTTTTGAGTCTATTTTTTTGTAACCTTTTGTGTACCCGGCATCTACAATTAAATAAGAATCTTTAAAATCCTGTCTGTACTCAGCTAACATGAGCGGGTTTTCATTTAAATATATTTTAGGTGTTAGAGTAAGATCTTTATTATTTGAAATATCCCAAAAATAAGGAATACCTAAACCAGTACCTAAATTAGTGGAATTGCTCATAGACGGCACTAGTAGTCCGGATCTTCTTTCTACAGATGGATCTGGATGTGAAAATTTTGGTGAATAGAATATGGGGAAGTCATAAACCTTCAAAACAACATTCTCATAAAATATAGTTTTTTTACCTAAATCATGTCTAATTTTTTCAGATTTTAAAGACCAGGGTGGACATTTATCGTTCTCTCGATTTTTACAATAAGTAAAAATACCTTTATCTGCTGTGCTCACGTTGTCAGATAAAGAAACAGTATTTGCGAAAAATCTAGGTTCATTACTAACGTTCCCTGAAACATTTTCTGGATTTAAAAAAATTTTAGCATCAGAACCAACAATTTTTTTTTTATTTTCATCAATGAAAATTTCAGAAAATTTATAACTATTATTATTAATATCATACAGTTCGATATTTCCTTTTGAAAAAAAAATATTTGTTAAAGTTGAATAAGTAAACATATCAACAAGAATTTTGTTACCATCAACATCAATAATTTGCGTTTTATAGTTTGAGTATATTGATTGATTTTTATTATCAAAAACTATATTAGAGCCCAAAACTTCATAACTGCCAGAGGTTACAATTCTTGTTTCACCAGTAGTTTCAACAACATCTTCAAGATTGTTGTATTTTGCATATTCAGAAAATAATTTATTACCTTTTTCGTCACTAGAATTTACACCACCTTCAAAAGTTGTGATCTTATTAACATTATCATATTGTACTTTCTCAGATTTAATCTGCAGTTCCTGTGCCAGCACAATTGTACTAGATAAAATAAAAAAAAAGAAAAAAGGATAAAAAATTCTATTTTTCATTAATTTGAATGACTCCTATTGAACAGAATAAGCCCACTAACAGAACGGGCATCCAGATAGATAAAATTAAAGAAATTTTTCCTGTTTGTCCAAGTGCAATGGACAAATCTTTAAAATAAAAAATTACAACAGAAACAAGAATAGATAAGATTACATAATAATAATTTTGTCTAGTTTTTACCGACCCTATTGTAAAAATTGAAGCTAAGAAAACCATAAAAAATAAAAAAAAAGGAAGAGAAGCAAATTTATGAATTTGCTCAATCAATTTTTTGTCTTCATAACCTATTGATTTTAATTGACTATAATTTTTAACTAAATCAATAAAAGACAATGTACTCAGGTTTCTATAAAGAGAATTAATTTTGCCTAACACCTCGTCTGTTTCTAGTTTATAGGTTTTAAAATTATTATTTGTATTATTTATAAAATCAAACACTAAAACATTTTTCATTTCCCAAGGGTTATCAGAAATTATAGCAGATTCAGACTCAATTCGTTTAACAACTTTATTGTTAGTATCAAAAATATAAATAGAAATTTTTTTTAACACGTTTTCTTGAAGGAGTTCTGCGTTAATAATTTTGTATCCCTCATCATTAATTTCTTTAATCCAAACACCATTTTTGTTAATCGATATTAAGTGGCCCACATCCTTAGCATATTTTGCTTTTTCAGTTTCATAGTACCGAACAAGTGTAGAAGTTAAAGGATTGACCAGAATCAAAATAAACAATCCGAATAGAAGAGTAAAAAAAGCCAATATAAGTGTAATTTTAAGATTTGAATAACCAGAAATTTTTACTAAGAGCAGATCTTTATTCGACCTCAAAGCTAGAAAAAAGAACATAGAAGCTAAAAAAACTATAAAGGGGAGCAATTCTATAATTAAAGTCGGCACATATGCTAAAGATAAAATAAATGGAAGTTTAAAAGATTCATTTAAATCTTTAAAAAATTCAATTTCTTCAAACAAATTTAAAATAATACCAAGTGAAAGAAAAATTAAAATAGTATTTATCAATATTTTTAAATAATTAGTTATTAAATATTGGTTGACAATTTTATTCATTATTGAAATTTTTCTAAAATCATTTTTTTAACCAGAACTGAATATAGAATTAACATTAACATTAAAGGTAAGAAAAAATATAAAGAAAAATTTGTTAAAGAAAAACCAGAATATTTTAAAAGTATTTCAGCAGAAACTAAAATAACAAATGAAACGCCAAAAATAATATATTTTTTTAGAAAATTATATTTTTTTCCACTTTTGTAGAGCAGCAAGAAGGAAGCTATAATAGAGATCAAAGGTATATACAAAGGCATGCCTATTCTGCGAGATAAAGTTTCAATTACAATTTTTTTATTTTTTTCAAACACGCAGTCTCCTAAAATACTAGGTATGAAACAGCTAAGAAGTTCTTTAGTGGAGGTTTCTTGAATTTTTGGTTGTAGTATTGTTCTAGTGGCAAGATTAATAAGACTTAGTTCAGTTTTTTGAAAATTTAAATTATTAATAACATTATTTTTAGTTAAAGATTGAATTGTACCATCAAACAAAATTAGTTTATTGCCTAAAACATTTCCTTTTTCTGCAAAAATAGTTGTATTTTTTGCAGTTTCATTTTCTTTAATTATTGAATTAAAATTTCCGTTAGTGTCTTTTATAAAAATATTGATTAATTCATTATTCGTATTTTTTTCATCAATATAAAAAGTCACACCTTTAAAATTATCGCTAAAATCACCATACTTGAGAACAGAATTTATTTGTATACTTTCAGTGTCTCTAAGTAACGATCTTGACTCATTTAAAGCATAAGGGTTTACAAAAACACTTAATATAGTTTGTAAAAAAGCTATAAAAAAGCCTATCAGTAGAAGAACATTAGTAATTTTTATTTTATTGATTCCTACCGACCATAAAATGAGCAATTCTTGCTGCCTCTCAAACTTTGAGATTGACATAATTATAGCAAGCAAAAAAGCTAAAGGAACAAAACGTGTTATAATAGTAAAAATATTTAATAATGAATATTTAAAGTAAATACTGGCTGAATATCCATCTTGTATCATTAAATCTAAAAAATTGACCGATCTTACTGTCCACGCTATGACTGTAAAAGTAAATAGAACTGTTACAAAATTTTTTAAAATTTCAACAGATAAATATTTATAAATTTTGTTTTTAAGCATGAAAATTTGAGGTATATAACTAATGCAACTTCAGCTAAAACTCAACCTATGATAGTGCACAATAATAAATTTTTTATTGAAATCTTATATTTTTGGACATATATACCATTCAACTCTGATAGAGAAAGTTTAAAAAATTATGTCTATTAAAATTAATTACTCAAAAAAAGCTATTAACAAATTTTCAAATAATCTTGTCTTATTTACTGACGAAATATTCAATATTAGCAATTTAAAAAAATATACTTCAAACACTGAATTCTCTTACATAAGTGATTTGTTGAAAAGCAGTGATTTAAAAAAAAGCATTTTTGTTTTTGAGATCAATTCAAAAAAAAAAATAATTTTAATTTCTATCAAAAAAAATTTGAAAAATTTTGATATAGAAAATTTAGGTGCTGAATTTTATAATTATATAAACTACGGAAAGAATAGTGAATACTTTATAAACTCTGACAGTATCATTGGTAAAAATGAAAATTTCACAGATTATTTTTTACACGGATTAAAACTTAAATCTTATGAATTTAATAAATATAAAACAAAAAAAGACACAAGACTTATTTCTATAAATGTATTGGGAAGTAAAAATAAATCTTCAGTTCACAATCAATTAAGATTTAAAGCTTTGGAAGAAGGAATTTTTTATGCAAGAGATTTAGTTTCAGAGCCAGGGAATATTCTACATCCAGATGAATATGCGAAAAGACTAAACTCTCTTAGGAAAGATGGTTTAAAAGTAAGTGTATACGATGAAAAAAAACTAAAAAAAATAGGTATGAATGCTTTGCTTGGTGTAGGAATAGGCAGTATCAGAGGATCGTATCTTGTAACCATGGAATGGAATGGAGCAAAAAATAATTCTAAGCCTTTAGCATTTGTTGGAAAAGGAGTAACTTTTGACACTGGTGGCTACTCATTAAAACCAGCAAAATTTATGGAAGATATGACTTACGATATGGCAGGCTCTGCTGCTGTAGTTGGCTTAATGAAGAACTTAGCATTAAGAAAAGCAAAAATTAATGCAGTCGGAGTTGTAGGGCTTGTAGAAAATATGGTAAGTGGAGAAGCTCAAAGACCTGGAGACATTGTTAAATCTTATAGCGGCAAAACCATAGAAGTGTTAAATACAGACGCAGAAGGTCGATTAGTTTTAGCTGACGCATTAACTTTTACTGAGAAAAAATTTAAACCAAAATTCATGGTTGATTTAGCAACCTTAACCGGCGCTATCATAGTTTCTTTGGGGTCAGAATATGCTGGGCTTTTTTCAAACGATGACAAGTTATCTAAACAAATTTTAAATGCAGGTGAAAAAGTTGAAGAGAAACTATGGAGAATGCCTCTTCATAAAAATTATGATAAACTTATAAATTCTAAAAATGCCGACATGCAAAATATAAATTATGTTGGTGGAGCAGGATCAACAACAGCAGCTCAATTTTTACAAAGATTTATTTTAAATAAAACACCATGGGCTCACTTAGACATAGCCGGCATGGCTTTCTCAAAATATGGCGGTGCTTTAAATTCAGGTGGCGCAACTGGTTTTGGGGTGAGATTATTAAACCAACTAATAGAAGAACATTATGAGTAATATAGAACAAACTTTATCAATTATTAAACCAGATGCAGTTGAACGTAACCTTATAGATGAAATAAAAAGCATTTTTACAAAGAATAATTTAGAAGTTTTAAATAGTAAAAAGATACATATTTCAAAAGAAGAGGCTGCAGAATTTTATAAAATTCATCAGGCAAAACCTTTTTATGACGATTTATGTGCTTATCTATCATCTGGCCCAATATTCGTTATAATATTAAAAGGAGAGGGTGCCGTATCTTTAAATCGAAAATTAATGGGAGCAACTAATCCTAAAGACGCAGATATAGGTACGATTAGAAAATTGTATGGCATATCTATTGATAAAAATTCAGTTCACGGCTCTGATTCTGTAGATAACGCACAAATAGAAATTGATTTTTTCTTTAAAAATTAATTTCTATTTGTAAAGTCTAATAACGGCTTCAGTATAAGCTTTGTATTCAACTTTTTGCACCTTAGCTTTTAATGTGTTTTCGTTATCATTTGAACTAACAAATACTTTTTTTTGTAAAATTTTATTCCCAGAGTCTAATTTGTCATTTACATGGTGTACTGTACAACCTGTAACTTTATCCCTAGATTCTAAAACTTTTTTAAACGTATTTAAACCTTTGTACTTAGGAAGAAGAGAGGGATGAATATTAATTATTTTACCCTTAAATTTATCAATGAAATTTTTTTTTAAAATCTTCATATAACCAGCTAAACAAATTAAAGAAATATTTTTTTCTTTTAATTTTTGCAAAATTAATTCTAGATTTAGTCGATTGTTTAAGTCTAAAATATAATAAGGAATTTTGTGTATTTTAGCAAAATATAAACCATTTGCTTTTTTATTATTACTGATGATGCAACTAATATTTATTGGGAAATTATATTCTCTTGAACTTTTTATTAACATTTTTAAATTAGTCCCTGTTCCTGATACAAAAACACAAGC
>Ga0307986_10001452_pt1 | contig 17147 bp, 22 predicted proteins | sample EllFjometageno82_FD_203170 | JGI IMG/M metagenome (GOLD analysis project Ga0307986, IMG submission 203170) | Marine microbial communities from Ellis Fjord, Antarctic Ocean - #82 | ecosystem: Environmental > Aquatic > Marine > Unclassified | place: Southern Ocean | collected 2014-10-09
AGTGAAGAACTAGAAGCACATAAAATTTTTTTAAAAAAAGAGCTCAAGAAGAATTATTACTGAATAGTTTTTTTCAAGTAAAGTTTTTTAAAATCAATATCTTCATCAATTTTAATTTTATTAAATCCAGATTTTTCAAATAGCAAAATAAATAAAGCTCTAATTTCAGGATATACTTTATTAGGAATTTTAATTAAAATAATTTCTTCCAAGGATTTTTTGTCATTTAGTTCTCCGTCAACTTCAATAAGCGTAGAAAAAATTATTTTAGTATTTATTTTATCAAAGTCATTTGTATTCGGAGTAAGTGAAAGAGTTGTTTCAACTTCGATAACCTGCTCTTTAAATTGATTACTTCTTATATCAATATTAATTTTATAATTTGAAATATTTTTTTCTAATAAAAAGAAAGTTTTTGGGTTAGGTATTTCAAATCTTAAATCTTTGATATACTTAGCTATTATTTTATAATTCATCTTTTTCTTTTTTTTCCTCAATTATATCAGCTTCTAAAACATCTGTTTCATTTTGCGATTTGTTTTTGTATTTATTTTTAAGCCATGATGTTATTATTATTTTCCTAGTAAACGGAACAAGAAACAAGAACCCAATCGTGTCAGAAATAAATCCAGGTATAATAAGTAACATCGCTGCTATAGCTATTGATGCACCAGATAAGATTTCATAGAATGGAATTTTATTTTTATATAGATTAATCATTCCAGACTTAATAGTGTTTAGGCCTTCTACTTTTGCATAGTAGATTCCTACAACTGCGGTCAAAAATATTATTAAAATTGTATTAAAAGTCCCAAGTTGTTGACCAACTTTGATCATGACCACAATTTCTAGAATGGGTAAACTGATAATTAGTAATAAAACTGAGTTCATTTGCGTCTTACAAAATTATATTATTAATGTATGATTATCAAATAATGAGTAATAATTTGGGATTTATTGACATAATTTTATTAGCAGCGATTGCTGGGTTTATCATTTTACGTTTGCGAAGTATTTTAGGTAAAAAAACTGGTCATGAAGGTAAAAATATTACTGTTTTTGAAGAAAAAAATTATAGCCAATTTAAGCCTCAGGCAAAAAATGAGTCGATTATAAAAGATAGTTTAGAAGATAGTGAAAAAAAACAATTCTTAAAAGGAGCTGAAATTGCCTATGAAAGCATTTTAACTTCATTCGCCAAGGGTGAAAAAGAAGAGCTTAGAAAACTTCTAACAAAAAATATTTTTAATAATTTTGAACAAGCGATAGATCATAGAAACAAAGAAAATATAAAATCAGAACTTACTTTTATCAGTTTTAAAGAAACCAAGATTGAAAAATTTGAAAGAATAAAAAATGAATTTTTTTCTACAGTTAAAATTGTTTGTGAAATTATTTCAGTTAAAAAAGATAAAAATGAAACAATCATAGAAGGTGATCCTGACAAAATTAAAACAGTAACTGATCATTGGAAATTCTCAAAAAGTGCTCTAAGCAAAAACCCAAATTGGTTCCTGGCTGAAATCATTAGTAAGTGAAAAAAAAAGATGATCTTTCTGACGAAGAAAAAAATGTCTGGAAAGAATATCTAAAAAATCCAAAAGATATTTTCGATAAAGAATTAGAAATCAAAAAGTCATCAAGTCGAAATGAGAGGTATCGTTTTGATTTACACGGTTTTACTTTGACGGAGGCTAATATAAAAGTAAGAGACCTAATAATTTATTGCCAGACTAATAATTATAAAGAAATTTTATTTATAACTGGCAAGGGTTTACACTCAAATATAGATAAGAATACTTATGTATCTAAAGAACTGAGTAAATTAAAATATGCTGTTCCAGAATATATTAAATCTCAAAAAGAACTATTTGATAAAATAACTTCAATTGAGCAAGCACATATCAATGACGGCGGTGAAGGAGCTATTATTGTTAAGCTAAAAAAGTTATAAAATAAACTTACTTAAATCTGTATCTTTTGTTAACTCACCAAGATTTTTTTCAATATATTTTTTGTCAATAATAATTTTTTCACCAGAACGATCAGAAGCTGAAAAACTAATTTCATCTAAAACTTTTTCTAACAAGGTGTGTAGTCTTCTTGCGCCTATATTTTCTACTGATGCATTTACTTCTGCTGACACTCTTGCCAAAGTATCAATACCATCATCGGTAAATTCTAAATGAACATTCTCTGTTTTTAGCAAAGCAACGTATTGTTTGATTAAACTATTATCTGGCTCTTTTAGAATTCTTTTAAAATCATTTTCTGTGAGAGCATTTAACTCGACCCTTATGGGTAGTCGTCCTTGAAGTTCAGGCAGTAAGTCCGATGGTTTTGCAAGTTGGAAAGCTCCTGAAGCAATAAATAATATATGATCTGTTTTAATGGGCCCATGTTTTGTATTAACTGTTGTGCCTTCGATTAAAGGTAATAGATCTCTTTGGACTCCTTCTCTAGATACATCACCACCAGAGCGATCACCACGTGCTGAAATTTTGTCAATTTCATCTAAAAAGACTATGCCATTATCTTCCGTTGCTTTTTTCGCTGCACTTATAATTTTGTCTTGTTCAATTAAATTATCGGACTCTTGAGTAATTAAGATCTCATGGGATTCTTTCACTGTCATTTTCTTTTTTTTTGGTTTTTGTGCCATTGATTTTCCAAGTATTTCAGAGATATTAATCATTCCAATATTAGCGCCAGACATACCTGGAATTTCAAAACCTTGCATATTAGAAGGGCTTTCATTTACCTCTATCTCTATTTTGTTGGTATCTAAATCTCCACCTCTGAGTCTTTTTCTAAAACTTTCTTTAGTAGCTACGCTTGCTTTATTTCCCACTAGAGCATCTAAAACTTTTTCTTCTGCTAATAACTGAGCTTTAACAAAAACTTCTTTTCTCCTTTTCTCTTTTTCTAAAGCTATAGCTATTTCAATCAGATCTCTGATGATTTGTTCCACATCCCTTCCAACATATCCAACTTCTGTGAATCTTGTTGCTTCTACTTTAATAAAAGGAGCTTCTGCTAACTTTGAAAGTCTTCTAGAAATTTCTGTTTTACCAACTCCTGTTGGCCCAATCATTAAAATATTTTTTGGTAAAACTTCTTCACGCATTTGTGGGTCGAGGGCTTGTCTCCTCCACCTATTACGCAGAGCAACAGATACCGCTTTTTTTGCATTTGTTTGACCAATAACATATCTGTCTAGCTCAGAAACAATCTCTCTTGGGGATAGAGAGCTTACTGTAGAATTTTCTTTTTTTTTTGCTTCTTTAACTAAATTTAGATTTGTAACCTTAGTTGTGTCAACCATTTTAAACTTTTTCCACTGTAATATTGTTATTTGTAAAAACACAAATTTCTGAGGCTATTTTTATGGCTTGTCGTGCAACTTCTTCTGCAGACAGATCGTTTTTAATTAAAACTTTCGCTGCAGCTAAAGCATAGTTACCGCCAGATCCTATCGCAATAATATTATCTTCTGGTTCTAAAACATCACCAGTACCAGATATAATAAAACTATTTTCTTTGTCTGCAACAGCCATCAAAGCTTCCAATCTTCTCAAGTACTTGTCTGTTCTCCAATCTTTTGCAAGTTCAACTGCTGCTCTCGGAAGATTACCAGCATGCTTTTCAAGTTTAGCTTCCAGTCTTTCAAATAAAGTTAGAGCGTCAGATGTAGATCCGGCGAAACCTGCTATAACACCGCGCTTATCAATCTTTCTAACTTTCTTAGCATTACTTTTTAATACAGTGTTGCCAAGACTAACTTGCCCATCTCCCGCAACTACAGTTTCATTATTCTTTCTAAGCAAAACGATCGTAGTTCCGTGCCATTTTTCACCAGTATTCATACATATAGTATGTGGCAACTAATTTTAATTGTTCAATAGCCAACTTGCGTTTATTGATAAAATCAAAATTTCTCTATATATCATTAAATATAATTTCTTTAACTTATGAATAGAAAAGCAAAAATTTCCAGAAAAACCAAAGAAACAAGTATTGCCGTTGATGTTAATATTGATGGCAAAGGTAAATATAAAATTGACACTGGCATAGGCTTCCTAGATCACATGTTAGAACAGCTTTCCAAACATTCTTTAATTGACATCTCAGTAAAAGCCAAAGGAGACACCCATATCGACTTACACCATACGACCGAAGACACAGGTATAGCTATCGGTGAAGCTATTAGTAAAGCAGCGGGTACCCGCAAGGGAATAAAAAGGTACGCTCATGCATTAATACCAATGGACGAAACACTAACGCGTGTTGCTATAGACGTTTCCAATAGGCCTTACCTAATTTGGAAAGTAAATTTAAAAGTTGAAAAATTAGGAGAAATGGACACAGAGTTGTTTAAGGAATGGTTCCAAGCTTTTTCACAATCGGCCGGCATAACTCTACACATAGAAAATATCTATGGAGAGAATAGTCATCACAAAATTGAGTCTTGTTTTAAAGGCCTAGCCAGATCATTAAAAGATGCTTTTGAAATAGATAAAAGAATTAAGTCATCAATTCCCTCAACAAAAGGCAAAATTTAAAGCAAATGTTACTTACAGTTATTGATTACGGCGTTGGTAACTTGAGGTCAATTGCAAAATCGATAGAAAAAGCCAACTTAGAAAATAATTTAAATTATTCCGTTAAAATTAGTTCAGACCTTATTGATATCAAGAAAGCAGACAAATTAGTTTTGCCTGGACAAGGATCTTTTAAAGCATGTCGAGAGGGGATTAAAAAGATCAATGGCTTAGAAGAAGAATTAAATGAAAGTGTAGTTAATAAAAAAAAACCAATCTATGGTATTTGTGCAGGAATGCAAATTTTTGCAACCACTGGCTATGAGGAAGAAGAAACGCTAGGACTTAACTGGATAAAGGGGGATGTTGTCAAAATAAAACCTGTAACAGCAAATTTAAAAATACCACACATGGGATGGAACGAGTTAGATATAAAAAAAACTTCAGAAGTCTTTAAGAATGTTAATAATAAAAATCACGCTTATTTTATTCATAGCTATGAATTTGTACCAAAAGATAAAGAAGTAATTTGTCTTTTTACAAACTATGGCAAAGACATAGTAGCTGCTGTGAGCCATGAAAATATTTACGGTTCACAATTTCATCCAGAAAAAAGCCAAAACACAGGCATAAAGATACTTAGTAATTTTTTAAAAATATGAAAATTTTCCCAGCAATAGATTTGAAAAATGGTAAGTGTGTAAGACTAACAAAAGGTGATTTCAAGAGTGAAAAAATTTATAACGAAAATCCAATCAATCAAGCAGAAATTTTTAGTAATGCAGGTTTTAAATACTTGCATATTATTGATCTAGACGGTGCGTTAGAGGGGAGCTTGATTAATCTAGGAGTTATAAAAGAAATTGTTAAGAAGTTTAATTTTAAAGTAGAAATTGGAGGAGGAATACGGTCAGAGGATAGTATTGCTAAATTATTGGACATAGGTTCTGATAAAGTTATTTTAGGGACAGCAGCTATTAAAAATAAATCTTTTTTAGAAACTTGTTGCAGAAAGTATTCCGGGAATATTGCATTGTCGTTAGATGCAAGAAAAAATAATATTGCAATTTCTGGTTGGAAAGATCAAACAAATATAAATATATTTGATTTTTTAAATACAGTTAAAGATTACGGCATATCCAGATTGATTTATACTGACATCGATAAAGACGGCACAAACAAAGGACCAAATTTTGAAAGTAGTTACAAAATAGCTGATAGCTATAATGTCCCAGTGATAATATCAGGAGGTATAAGTTCCATAAATGATATTAAAAAAATTATTACTGACGATAAAAAAATTGAAGGAATAATAGTAGGCAAAGCAATTTATGAAAACAGAATAAAATTAGATGAATTAAGTAAAATTAATTAATGTTAAAAAATCGAATTATACCTTGTCTTGATGTCAATAATGGAAGAGTAGTTAAAGGTATTAATTTTGTTGATTTAAAGGATGCAGGAGATCCTGTAGAGCAAGCAGAATACTATGACAAATGTGGAGCCGATGAAATTTGTTTTTTAGATATCACAGCTACTAACGAAAAAAGAAACATCATGATAGACATAGTAAACAAAACTGCAGAAAAGTGTTTTGTTCCACTGACAGTTGGTGGTGGAATAAAATCAATTCAAAATATAACGGATTTACTTTTAGCCGGTGCAGACAAAGTATCAATAAATTCAGCAGCAGTTAATGATATCAACTTTGTGAAAGAAGCCTCAAGAAAATTCGGAACACAATGTATGGTTATAGCTGTTGATGCGAAAAAAGTTTCAGAAAATAAATGGGAGATATTTACGCATGGAGGGAGAAACAAGACTGGAATAAATGCAGTTGATTTTGCAATACGAGCAGAGCAAAACGGAGCAGGAGAGATTCTTTTAACTTCAATGGATAAAGATGGAACAAAAAGTGGTTACGACATAGAATTAATAAAAAGCGTAACGAGCAAAGTAAGCATTCCAGTTATTGCCTCTGGAGGTGTGGGACATCTAGAACACCTATACGAAGGAATAAAAAAGGGAGGAGCAAGTGCAGTTTTAGCAGCATCTATATTCCACTATGGAAAACACACCATCCAACAAGCAAAAGAATATTTGGCTTCCAAAGATGTTCCAGTTAGACTCAGGTAATGAGTAATTTTTTATTAGAACTTGCAAAAACTATCAAATCAAGGAAAACGGAAGATTCACAGAAATCATATACTTCTTTTTTGCTATCAAAAGGGTTTAGCGAATGCTTGAACAAGTTCAAAGAAGAAAGCGAGGAATTTTCTGAGGCAATAAAAAACAATAGCAATATTGTCTATGAATCAGCTGATGTAATTTATCACCTGTTAGTCACCCTTGAATCTAGAGGTGTTAAGTTTACCGACGTCATACAAGAACTTGAAAGAAGAAAAAATCAATCTGGGCATGAAGAAAAAAAGAATAGAACAAAATGAAATATGATAAAAATAATATTTTTGCTAAAATATTAAGAGGTGAGATACCTTGTGACAAAGTTTATGAAAATAAATATGTTTTATCTTTTCACGATATCAACCCCCAAAAGAAAACACATATTTTAATAATACCTAAAGGAGAATATGTTAATCTAGATCATTTCAACGCAGAAGCTTCTGAGAAAGAGATAGTAGAATTAAGTAAATCTATTACTTATATAGTTAAGATGTTGAAAATTTCTAGTGATGAAAAGGGCTATCGCGTACTTACCAACATAGGACAAAACGGAGGACAAGAAGTACCTCACCTCCATCACCATATTTTTGGTGGTGAAGAAATCGGTAAAATGGTTGTTTGATCATATTAGATGCCCAAAGTTCAAAGATTTTTTTTAGAAATCAAAAAAGATAAAAAACCACAACAATTAATTATTCTACCAAAAAATATTGAAATTTTCCAAGAGACTAAAAAAGATATTAATTTAAATAAGTTTTTTTACCGTCAAATAGGAAGAGACCATTTTTGGAGAGATAGACTTTTATGGTCAGATAAGGAATGGGAAAAGTATATAAATAATAAAAACTTAGAAACTGGTATCATGAAAATAAATGACAATCTTGTAGGTTTTTACGAACAAGAGTTTCATAAAAATAAAAATGAAATAGAATTAATACAAATGGGTATTCTAAAAGAATATCAAGGTAAGAAATTAGGATCTTGTTTATTAAATTATATTATTCAAAATACATTTAGCCGTGACATTGAAAGACTGTGGGTGCATACTTGTAGTTTAGACCATAAGCACGCTTTAAATAACTATATATCTAAGGGATTAAAAATATTTAAAGAAGAAGAAGTAAATTTCACTTTTTAGTTAGCAGTAGGAATTTTAAAATTTTTAGCGTCAATTTCTGTATTTATGTTATCAATTTTTAAGGAAAAAAAAATTTCATTTTGTAATTTATCCTCTATTAACCAACCCATAAGCTCATAATTTTTAATTCCAAAAAAAATTTTTATTTTTTTATTTTTTTTATCCAAATAAAGTAATTCTATATTATTATTTACTGTCAGAACTGATTCTTGAATTACTTTAATTAGGTTATTTTTATTTAAGATATTTGAGAATAAAGATTTTGAAATAGGATAAAAGTAAATTTTATTATATTTTTTTTTTAAAACCACCAACGTTTTATTATTAACTATAATTTCTTTTTGTAATTTACCCTCATATTTACATTTAAGTTTATTATCGAACACAAACAAACAATACCCAGCTTCTACACCTTTGTTTGTGATTTGTTCAAAATTAAAAGTAAAATTTTTAGTCTGTATTAATTTATCAATAATTAATTGTTTTTCATCGGCCTGTATATTTAAGGTAAAACTAAAAAAAAAAATTATTATTATTAAAATTTTTAGTAACACGAGTTATAAAACCTCTCTCTTGCCCACGTGGTTTGCTTTACTTACAATGCCCTTCTCTTCCATCATATCAATAATTCTAGCTGCCCTGTTGTATCCAATTTGTAATTTTCTTTGTAAGAAACTAGTTGAAGCTTTTCCTTCAGATTTTATAATATCAAGAGCTTGATTATAAAGCTCGTCAGTATCCTCCCCTGATGCATAATCTGAACTACTATCTTTTTGATTAACTGTAATCTCATCAATATAATCAGGCTCACCTTGAGCTCTTAAAACATTAGTAATTTTTTCTATTTCTTTTTCAGAAACATAAGGACCGTGAATTCTAACTATCCTATTTGCTGAGGACATAAACAACATATCTCCATTGCCTAAAAGTTGTTCAGCACCTTGTTCACCTAATATTGTTCTGCTATCAATTTTAGAACTTACTCTAAAAGATATTCTTGTAGGAAAGTTTGCTTTTATTGTTCCTGTAATAACATCGACACTAGGTCTTTGTGTCGCCATTATGATATGAATACCTGCGGCTCTTGCCATTTGTGAAAGTTTTTGAATATAATTTTCTATTTCTTTGCCAGCTACAAGCATCAGGTCTGACATTTCATCAACAACCACAACAATATATGGCATTTTAAGTTTATGTTTTGCATTATAGCCATCAATATTCCTCACTCCATCTTTACTCATCAATTTATAACGGTTATTCATTTCCCTAACCGTCCAACCTAAGGCTGATGCTGCTTTTTTAGAGTCTGTAATAACAGGACTTAGTAAATGTGGAATTCCCTCGTAAGCAGAAAGTTCTAACATTTTTGGATCTATTAAAATAAATTTACAAAGATCTGGGGTCAACCTGTAAAGAAGAGATACAATAATTGTATTAATACAAACAGATTTACCAGATCCGGTTGTGCCAGCTATCAATAGGTGTGGCATAGAAGTTAAGTCGCCGACAATGGCATGGCCCGATATACTTTTTCCTATCGCGATAGGAAGTTTGATGTCTTTTCTATGAAATTTTTCGCTACCAGCTATTTCTTTTAGGTAAACACTTTCTCGAGATTCATTTGGAATTTCTATCCCAACAGTATTTTTCCCAGGTATTGTTGAAACACGTGCGGATGTAGAACTAGTATTTCGAGCAAGATCATCTGACAAATTAATAATTTTAGCAACTTTAACGCCAGGAGCAGGTTCAAATTCGTATAAGCTAACTACAGGTCCATTATTAATTTTTGTTATTTTTCCATCGATACCAAAATCTAATAGTATTTTTTCTATAAATGACCCCTCTGGCCTATTTTTTGTGTGATCCAATAAATTAATTTTAGATGGATTTTTTTCTAACAAGTCTAACGAGGGAAGTTTAAAGGTTTTAAAATTATCTTGTTTGACAGACGATTCATTTATGCTGGCTATTTTTTCAAAAGAAAAAGTTTGTTGATTTTTTCCCATTATTGATTCACGATCAGTCAATTCTTCACCATCTTTTTCTAATTGATTACTTATAGTTTTATTTTTCTTAAAAATTTTTTTAATAAAAAATAAAAAAAATGTGAAATTAAAATTAGAAGCTAATACAAAGAAAACTGTAGTTAAAACTATAAGAACAAAAAGGGTATATTCGTTATTAATGAAAGGAAGAATATTTGTAATTCGAGTGTATAAAATCTGACCGACAAATCCTGAATTTCCATTGTCAATCAACCAAAAAGAATTATTGTAAGTTACGTAAACAAAAATACAGCTAAAAATAACATACAAAATTAAATAAAAAATTTTAAATTCAATTTTTATAATTTTTTTTTTAAATATTAGGCTTGTACCCCAAGATATTATAGTTATTAAAACAAGAAATGAAGTTAAGCCAAAACTTTGTAGAAGAAAATCTGCAATAATGCCTCCATATAGACCTAAAAGGTTGTTAATCTTGATATCGTTCAATCCATATATAAGAGTAGGGTCATTCGGGTTGTATGAAAAAAAGGAAACACCCAATAAAACAGCAAAAAAAACAAGAATTAAACCGATTAGCTCAATAGTTCGGTTTTTTAAAAAATTAATAAAATTTTTATAAATCATTATTTATTTAACGAATCGTTTAGTTTACTTTGTATCATTAATATTAAATTGATTAAATTTTTAAACATGAATGATCAAAAAATTTGTATAATAGGAGATGGTTTAGCTGGGTTAACTGCAGCAATAATCTTAAGTAAAGAAAATGTAAAAATTGACCTTTACTGTAATAATAAAAAAAAAAAAAAATTAGACAATAGAACAACAGCTATATCAGAAAGTAATTATCAATATATTAAAAGTAATTTAAATCTTAATAATAAAAATTTTTTTTGGCCATGTAAAAAAATAAATTTATTTTTTGAAGATAAAAAAAAAATTATAAATTTTTTAAATTTCGAAGAAAAAAATAAAAATCTTATGTATATTTTTCAAAATAAAGATTTAAAAAAAAAATTAGATAAAATTATTTCAGAGACGAATAAAATAAAGATAATTAAAAAAAAAATTAAAAAAATCAACAATGAAGAAGGAATTTTAAAATGTGGTAAAAAAAGTGTATTCTATGATTTAATAATCCTGAGTATCGGGAGTAAATCAAATTTATATTCCGCAATAGAAAAAGGCAGATCAATTAAAAAAAATTATAACGAGCTAGCTCTGACAGCAATTATTAAACATAATACAAAAATACAAAATGCTAGCCAATACTTTCTCAAAGAGGGACCACTTGCAATTCTGCCATTCCAAAACAAAGCTTTTTCTACTGTGTGGAGCGTTAGCAATGAATTTTTATACAATAATAAAAAAAAAATTAAAAAAATTTTAAAAGAAAAAATCAAACTCTTAATAAAAGTCAAAAATATTATAAATATTACAAATATTCAGTCATACCCAATAAATTTAAATTTAAAAACAAAGTATTTTAAAAAAAATATTCTTATTCTTGGAGATGGACTGCATACAGTCCACCCAATGGCTGGGCAGGGTTTTAATTTGGTTATAAGAGATATTAAAAAACTGAAAGAACTAATGTCCAAAACTCTAAATCTTGGCTTATTAATTAAAAACAGCTTTATATTAAAAGATTTTTATAATTCGAGAAAGCCAGAAAATAATCTATTTGGTCTTGGGATAAATTTAACAAATATTTTTTTTAAAGATAATAAATATTTTGCTCCGCTAAAAAAAAGAATACTTAACAACATTAATAAGTTTAGTTTTATTAAAAAAATAAGTCAGACTATATCTGACAGGGGAATTTTGCTTTAATTATTGTAAAGTTATTTTGTTTGTAGAATTTTTATGTAAATAAAATTCTATTATTTTAGACAAAACTTTTGTTTTTGAATCAACATGAATAGTTTCCAAAATTAATTGTTTTTCTTCGTCTGAGATTGGGGCTATCATCGCTAAGGTATTAATCTTTTGATCTCCATCTAGTTTTTCAAATTCAGACCAATTTAAGAGCAAACCATTTTTTTTAAAAAATTCTTTAGTTTTTTCATATATTACTTTAATTTTTTCCTGCACCATGGTTTCTTGTATAGCTGGTTTTTGGTCTTCTAAGAACTTTTCATAAGAAACGTCAAATTCTCTATAAATCTTATCATTATTAATTTCTGTTTTTATCTCAAAACGACTTACACCAGTTAAGGTTACAAGCATTCTGCCTTCTTTTGTTTTTCTATGATCTGTAATTCTACCAAGACAACCGATCGAATAAATATCGGATGTATTTTTTTTAGATTGTATCATTCCCATATATTTATTGGATTTGATACAATCATTGACTAAAGCCAAATACCTGTGTTCAAAAATATTTAAAGGTAAGTTAGTCTTCGGAAAGAAGATAACCCCACTTAAAGGAAAAACTGGAATTATAGCAGGTAAATTAATTTTCATAATAAAACAATAATATTAAAATCTTTTTAGCCTGTCCATTGCTGAAAAGAAAATAAATAAACAACGCATCTTGCTTTCTCCCTTCTATGCAGTTAAATTGCAAAAACAAATGCCAAGCGGGCATAGCTCAGTGGTAGAGCGTCTCGTTGCCAACGAGAAGGTCGAGGGTTCGAGCCCCTTTGCCCGCTCCATTTAACGTATGAATGAACTTTACAAAAAAAAATGTGCTGTTTGTGATGGCAACACCCCCACCTTTGACGCGAGCGAAATTCATAAGTATTTAAAAAAAATTGATGGATGGAAAGTTAAAAGCAAGGAGAAACAAAATTATTATTTAGAAAAAAATTTTCAATTTAAGAATTTTATTAAAAGTCAAAAATTTGTAAATAAAGTTGGCTTAATTGCTGAATTAGAAAGTCACCATCCAGACATCTATTTTGGCTGGGGTTATGCCGAAATAAAAATCTTTACTCATGCAATTAAAGGTTTAACAGAAAGTGATTTTATTCTAGCCGCTAAAATAGATCAGATTTAACTAATGGTTAAAGTGTCTGACGTTAGTAAAAACCATTTTAATATTTTCTTTATTGGCGACGTTTATAACTTCTTGATCTCGGATGGATCCTCCCGGCTGAACAATAACTCTTACACCCGCAGCCATTAATGACTTCACACCATCGGCAAACGGAAAAAAAGCATCTGAAGCTGCTACAGAAGTTTTGATTTTATCAGCGTGAAACTGTCTGGCCTTGCGTATAGCAATTTTACAGCTATCCAAGCGACTTGGCTGACCAGCACCAATTCCAATTGTGGAAAAATTATTTGTCAGTACAATCGCATTTGATTTAACATATTTTGAAATATTAAAAGCAAATTCTATTTCTTTTAATTCTCTTAACGATGGTTTATTTTTTGTGACAAATTTTAGACTCTTTTTGTTAAAAATAGATTTATCTTTTTCTTGTATTAAAAAAGATCCATCAAATGTTTTCAACGTTGTCTGAGCCTTTTTTTTATATTTTGAAATATCAATTATTCTTAAATTTTTTTTCTTTTTTAAAATGATAAGGGCATCTTTTTCAAATCCTTTAGCAAGAATAACTTCTAAGAAGTTTTTATTTATTTCTTCTGCAATTATTTTATTAACTTTAAAATTACAAGCTATGACCCCTCCAAAGGCGCTAATAGGATCACAAGCATATGCATTTTTAAAAGATATTATAGGTGAACTATTGATAGAGACCCCACAAGGATTAGAGTGTTTAACGATTACAGTAGCCATACTATTATTTAAAGAAAATAGAATTTCCAATGATGTAAAAATATCATTATAATTATTATAGCTAAGATCCTTGCCAGCTAATTGAATTAGACCTAGTTTATCATCATTATAATCATTAATATATAAAGAGCTTTTTTGATGTGGATTTTCCCCATATCTTAACTGTTTATATCTTCGGCCAAAAATAGTTTTTTTTTCAGGAAATTTGATATTTAGTTTTGTGTTAAACCAATTAGCAATCATAGCATCATAATAGGCGGTTAGTCCAAAAGCTTTGCCCGACATATATTCTCTAAAATTTAATGTGGTTTTACCTTTATTTTTTTCTATTTCATCTATTAAATCTGGATAGTCATTTTTATTTGTAATTATTAAAACATTTTGAAAGTTTTTTGCCGCAGCGCGCACCATCGTAGGCCCACCTATGTCAATATTATCAATAATTTTTTTATAATTTTTAGAATTACTTACAATTTTTTGAAAAGGATAAAAGTTAACGACAATTAAATCTAGAGATGGAAATTTTTGTTTATTCATTTCTTGCGAATGTCTCTTATTAGAGCGATCATGAAGTATCCCAGCATAAATTTTTGGATGTAAAGTTTTAACACGTCCATCCAACATTTCTTTAAAACCAGTATAAGTAGATATTTCCGTACAAGGATAACCCAATTTTTTAATTGATTTATAAGTTCCACCAGAGCTTATAATTTTAACATTATATTTATCTAAGCTTTTAAGGATCTTTGACAAATCAGTTTTATCCGATACCGATATTAAAGCTGTCTTTATTTTTTGTTTCATTTTTGTTCATTTCTTATTAATTCCCAGGTAATATTTTTATTTTCACCATTATTTAGAGAACCAGAAATAGTAATACTAAGATTATTAATTATTTGATTTCTACCTAAAAATATACTTTTTTCCAATATTAGATTGTCACCGTTGGTAGTGAACATCAAAGACTTACTCTTTTCAACCTGTATTAAAATTGAATTTTGACCCATAGTTTGAACAGCATTAATGCCAGGGTAGAGGTGAAATCTTATACTATACATGTTTAGCAAAGCTTTATTTTTAAGTGTACAAATTAGGTTGTCAGCACCAAATAAATTGCTATTTTTTTTATCCATTTTAATTATACGCTGATGGATATAATTAAAGTTGTTCTCATAAGCATTATGTTTCGCTGAAAGAGTTATAAAATTATCAGCATCATCAGTATTTAAGTCAAAAACTTTAAATTCAGAAGTTAAAGTAGCTCCAAAAGCATCGTTAATTAAAGTATTTCTCTCAAATTTTACTACAGAGGAATCATTAAGACATAATGTTGATTGAGCAGACGTAAGCCTACTAATTAATTCTGCTTTTTTTGAAATTTTATTACCAAATCCACAATTTGTTATTATTTTATTACTATCAATAAAATATTCAAATGATAAAGGTCCAGATTGATAACTTTTAGAATATTCCTTTTTGGGAGGAGAACCAACATCAAAAAAAAGTAAACTTTTTTTCTCTCTTGCAATATAAATTCCATTAATTTTTTTTATTACGTTTTTTGATTTATATTCTAATCCGGAAAGGTATTCTAAGTAGCCATCTATTTTAAATTCGGTAGCACCATTAAATAATGGATTTTTATCCGTAGGAGTTCTGATTGAGTGTAGACAATCAACTAGTTTATTAACGATATCATCTAAATAATCAGGTATATATTCTTGTGCATCCTTGCAGCATTCCTTAATTAAAACAAGAAATTTAGAGCACTGAACCAAGTCATAAATATTTTTGTTAACAGGAGAGCCATCATTGTCAAAAAAATCTTCAATAGTTTTTTTTAAAACTTTAATGCCAATTTCAAAATTATAATTATATTCTTTAAAAACAAGACCTGACAATATTATCGTAGAAATAATTTCTACTTTTTTTACAGGGTCATTTTCATAGTTTAAATTTTTTTTTAAATGATTAACTTGAACGATAATTGAATCAAAAAAAATTTGTTTAAAATTTTTGTCCGTATTATTCAGAATAATATCTGCGTTCAGAATCCACGCTAAGATTCTTTTACTGATGTTTAAGCTACGCCAAGTTTTTTTTTTATACTTATTGTTATTTTTTATCCATACAGAAATTATCTGTTGAATAATTAAACCATCATTTTTTCTGTTAATTAAATTTAACCAAAAAAAACTATTAAGATCTTCATCTTCTTTTTGTGATTCAAAGTTGTTCCAAAAAGTTTCGATGTTTATTTTTGAGAGCTTAAATGTAAATATTTTCTGATTAACAAATGAGGAAAGTAGAAATGGGTTAGGATAAAAATATAACTGTTCAGGTAATTTTGTTTTTAAAGATTTATTGTAGTAATTTGTCGAAAAATAAATATTTTTTAAAAAACGAGTTAAAATAATTTTTACTGCTAAACAGTAAAAATAAGCAGCCTTAAAATTAAACATTAATCAGTTCGAAGTAATTGTATATTTTTTTTTAGATTACCGTCATGTTCTTTAAAAACTGTAGATCCTGAGACCAAAATATTAGCGCCAAAATCTTTTGCTTTCTTGCTATTATTAAAGTTGATGCCACCATCAATTTCAATATCAATATTAAGTTTTTTTCTAGTTATTAAATCTCTTAATTTTTTCATTTTGTCTAACACTTCAGGCATAAATTTTTGGCCACCAAAACCTGGTTCTACACTCATGATTAGGATTAAATCAATTTCATCTAAATGATCTTCGATTAAATTTATTTGAGATTTAGGCTTCAATGAAATTCCAACCTTTTTTCCTAATTTTTTTATTAAGTTAATAGTTTCAGATACGTTTTCTGTAGCCTCAGGATGAAAAGTAATAATATCAGCACCTGCATCAGCAAAATCTTTAATAAAATTGTTAACCGGTGAAATCATTAAATGAACATCGAAGGTAAGTTTCGTAACTGGCCTTAATCGTTTAATAACTTCAGGCCCAATAGTAATATTAGGAACAAAATGCCCATCCATTACATCGATATGGATATAATCAGCGCCTGCTTTTTCAAGGGCAATAATTTCTTCGCCTAATTTACTAAAATCTGCTGAAAGGATTGAAGGGGATATTTTAATTATTGAGTTCATTACTACTTATATATTTTAAACTTTGACGAAGTCAAAAAAATAGTTTGTTAATAAAATAAACGATAAAGCTGTTTGGAAAAATCACTCTCCAGTGGAAACGCAAGCATTCCCCATACATCATATCCCAATAAATAGGGCATAGCATAAAATCTAAAAAGATAGAAAAACCAAGCTACATAAAGTGAAATAAAGCCACTAAACAAAAAACTAGGTGTAATAAATTTAAATAAATTTATTATTGGGTCTGTATATTTGACAAAAACTCTCATAAAGAAAAAAGTAGAGTCTTCCCTTTGAAAAATGTTCATAAAGGCTCTGCCAATCAAAGTCCACATAATCATACCAAGTATATAATCAAGAAAAATTATCCAAGTAGGTATCATAAATTTAAGTTATCATT
>Ga0307986_10001453_pt1 | contig 17140 bp, 14 predicted proteins | sample EllFjometageno82_FD_203170 | JGI IMG/M metagenome (GOLD analysis project Ga0307986, IMG submission 203170) | Marine microbial communities from Ellis Fjord, Antarctic Ocean - #82 | ecosystem: Environmental > Aquatic > Marine > Unclassified | place: Southern Ocean | collected 2014-10-09
CATATTTTAGTAGATTTATTTTTTACTGATCTAAATAATAGCACAGGTAGTCACGACTACATTATTACAACCGAGAATACCAAAAAATCAGGGTATTTTTGTACTATAATTTTCTTATTTATTGTTAAAAATAAGATTAACAAATGGGAAAAAGAAAATCATACAAACCGTGACCTCTGTCCGTATAGATTTCCAGTTAATATTATCTTATACAAACCTTATGGTCCTTCTGGTTGTACGGCGATACTGGAAATATTACAAACAGGTACTAAATTAATGCTCATAAATGATGCCGATTATTCAGCAAATCAACTGTCCAACTCTATTCTTAGTCTGTTTAGTTTTATAGACAAAATGACAAAAAAGGAAGAGTGTCAAATGTTAAAACAAAAAGTAAGAAAAAATTTTTATATGTTGCGTGTTTTCACAAATAGTTATGCGATTGAATCGATTAGTTCGAAATTTTGCGAACAACCGCAAATAGATACAACAATTTGCAAATATTTGTATGTTGAACAAGTTAAAACTATACTGGAAGAACTGGAATCGCTGTATGGCGAATCTCCAAACACTACTGAATTACACAAAGATTTGATTAGTTTTTTTGGAGGGTGCAATATGGAAGGACCATCGTTAACAAATGTCTATTTAGATCATAAAATAGCGGACTATTCAAGTACTATAGCATTGACATTGACTATGGGGATTATCCCAAATCAATGCTCTTATTTTTCTAAGAAATATGACTTCTCCTGTTCTATTATGAATAATGAAATGAAGAAAAAATACGCGAGAACAGAAGAAACCAGAAAAGATTGCTTGGAAGGGAAAGTACCAGAAAAACAACCTCAGCAAATAGTTAATCTAATTAATAATTGTGATTATGGTGAAATACAAACCATGTTAGATTCGGGGAATAATTATCTAGACATAAAAGAACAACTGGACGAAAGCCAAATTAAAAGATGTCCATATGCCTGGTATAAATTAATTGACTATGAAACAGGGACACTCGACTTAACAACCACAAGGGTTGTTACTGATGCTTCTTCATCATCGAAAACCGTAGGATCGAAGTCATCGCAGGGGGGAAGAAGAAAAAAAACGCGCAGAAGAAAATCACGAAGAAAATCACGTAGAAAGAAACGTAGAAAATCACGTAGAAAATCACGTAGAAAGAAACGTAGAAAGAAACGTAGAAAACGCAACACTCGCAACACTCGTAAAAAATAAATTTAAATTTTAAAAAATACTTAAAATTTAAATTTTTCTTTTTCTATTGCGAGTTTTTCTTCATATAATTGTGTTTAAATTTTAAGTTTTGAATTCTTTTAACTTGAAATTAAAATGAACGTTTTTAATATATGAAAGGTATTGTTTTTGCTCAAATTCGTGCAAATATTTCTTCCATTAAGACAGGTTTACCAACGAAAATAATAAATTTATTTGATTCTGAAGATAAAGTAACTAAATATTTAGATGTCTCTGGAGATCAATTCAAACAACTTTTTTATACAAATACCAAATTTAATATGCCTACTGAGAATAGTGATATTTTAGGAGATTTTTGCTATTTAGATCAATGGTGTAGTTCTACAAATATAGGTGAAATAATCAAACCTCCCTATTTTTTTGATTTTATTAATACTGTTTTAATTTCATGGCAAAAGGATTTAGATATTAACATATGTGATTGGGATCAAATAAACAATAAGCGTTTATATAAGGAATTACAAAAAATAAACGGTTGGGTATCAAATACTGATCATCAAGTCATTAAATCTCTAGATTACACTGAATTAATCAATATCTTAAAAACTCCAAAATTAACAACAGGTAATCTTATTCATCTTTCCATTACAATAATGAACGATCATCCTAAGGTTTCTAATATAGAACTTATACTTAATTTTAGAATTAATAAGAATGAAACATAGGTACGAAAATTGAAGTTTGGATCGTCGGAATAGTATAAGTTATATATATACAATGTCTTTAAAACAAACAACTCAAGGTGAAACCAAGACTGATAAGTCTTGTGGGATCTGTTATGAGGATTTTGATAACTCAGTTAGAAAAAATGTTACCTGTGAATTTTGCGATTTATCAGCATGTCGAAAATGTGTAAAGTACTATTTAACCTCAAAAACAGATATAGCCAACTGTATGGGGTGTAATAAACCATGGGATAGACAATTTATACAAGATGCTCTTACTAAAAGTTATTTTAACAAAGGATGGAAAAATCATCGTAAAGATATGCTTTTTGAAACGGAAAAAGCAAGATTTCCTCAAGCAATGAATAAGGTTGAACAAACTCTTAAAATTCGTGAACACGAAAAGGTGTTTAAAGAAATCAAAAAAGAAGAAGAAGAAATTCTTCACCTATGGCGGGAAAAAAAAGCACATTTGGATAGAATACGAGGAAACATAAATGTGCTTAAACATAACAGGTCTTTTGGTAAGGGACCTGTAAAAGTATTTATTAAAAAATGCCCAGCCGACGAATGTAATGGATTTCTTTCAACTGGGTATAAATGTGGTATATGTGAAGTACGCGTCTGTTCTAAATGTCATGAAACGATGGGATATACGCCTAATTGTAAGGATGATCATGAATGTGATCCAAATATGGTTGCTTCTGCTGAATTGATTAAACAAGAAACAAGACCTTGTCCTCAATGTGCGGTTCCAATCTTTAAAATCAATGGGTGTGATCAAATGTGGTGCACATGTTGTAATATAGCATTTAGTTGGAAAACTGGTATTAAAGTTACAGGAACAATTCATAATCCGCATTATTATGAGTTTATGAGACAGAATGGTGGTAATGCTGTTCAAAATCCGGGTGCTGTGAATTGTGGAGGGCTTCCATATCATGTACAACTAAATAAGATAAGAAGACTACTTCAAGAAATTGCTATTAATTTGAAGAATGATGATCAAAAATATTGGATCGATGATGTTGGAGCCTATCTTTCCATGATTCATCGTGGTACAACTCATTTTCAACATACTATTCTTGATCCTATTCGACGAGATATTCAAACAAATAATGATAATGAAGATTTGAGAGTTAAATTTATTATGAATGAAATAACCGAAAAACAATTTAAAACAAATTTGATAAAACGTGATAATGCATTTGAAAAAAAACAATCTATACTTCATGTTTATGAACTTATGGGAAATGTATTTGTAGAAACAACTATATCAATATATAATTTAGCAGTGGAATTTTGTAAAAAAATGAAAATAAAAAAGACGAAACTTAAATATATCAATCCTTTTATAGAAGAATTTAAAAAAAGAAAACAAAATTTAGATAAGGTTCGTCGTTATTGTAACAAAGAAGTAGTCAGGATTTCGATAACCTATAAACAAGTTGTTCACGTTATCGATGATATATTTCATACTCCTAGATTTAGACAAAAAGAATGTCAAAAAATAATGAAAGTCGATAATTATACATTCGTACCTTTGCGTAATGCTGACGATACACTTAAAATTACCAATGATCGAACGAGAGCGCGTCGCTCTTTGTATAAATTGTTAGACAATGAAGTCTTAGATGTATAAACTAGTGAAGAATTTACAAACTATTTCCAATAACTGAAAATCTTTTTTTATTGTATTGCAAATATGTCCCTTCTTTGACTTTCCACATTTCAGACATTTCTTATTTTCTCTTATCTTTTTAATCATCTGATTACCACATGTATGACCCTTTTTTGGCAATCCGCATTTAAGACATCTATAATCTCTTTTTTTTGGTTTCTTGACATTCTGACATGTGGCAATTCGATCAAAACTCAAAATACTACAACCTTGACCACGTTTTAAATGATTATAACCATAAAACAGTATTGTTTCAAGTAGTTTTATAATTGTAGTGCCTTTTTGTAAGTTTAATAAATCATCTCTTGAAGTATGATGTTCTCCTTTATACACATATCTATTCCATGTTTGGTGATTGTAAATTCGTGTGCGATTGCTAGGAACATATATATTTTGAATTCTACCTATTCCCATTATTTTATTATTATCATTATTCATTTCAATAATAAAGATATAATCTGTATTATTGATATTTGTATGTATTTTTTTATCAAATCCATATATACATCCTTCCCATTCCTTCCTTTCTTTCCATTTTTGATTTTCTAAATATGTTTCGTTATTAAATCTGGCCGTTCCTATATGAAATGGTCTTTTTTTATATAATTGTTGCATACTGTAAATTAACTGCATAATATATCTCTCCAATTTCAATTTTTAGTGCTTTATTTTCAGTACTGAAATTAAAGTACTTTATTTTCAGTGTATTTTTAAAAAAATGTATATTTTTTCTTATATCTATTATTTATCATTTTTCTCTCCAACTCATTCAATCCAAAGTAATCTGAGATAGTTTGATTGTTTATAATTTGAGGGAAATCTGGTATATTGCTGATATTTGGAATGTGTTGGAATATATAGCGTTCTAAATATTTCATGCGATATCTTGTTCCCTCAAATAAGTTCATAGAAAATGTTGTGGAGAGAAATAGTTGTAATTGTAATAAATTTTGAAGATCATCAAAAATAACATAATTGTCTCTATTACAGATACCGTATTCACCTGTTTTATCCAGGTATGGGAATCCATACATTTTATGTGCCAGAACTAATTTCGTCTGTTTATGATGCACGAGTTGTTTATTAGAGTACTTAACTACTAAGTAGGGAGATCCCTTATTTAACCGACAGGTGGATATGTTAGGATATGGAAATTCTTCTGTTTTTTGATCATTCAACTTGAATGACTTATAGGAAGGACGTATACTTGTTTTCTTAACTTTTATATAACCATACTTTTTAACGAATGGTATGAGTTTATTGAAAATAGAAATAGCAACTAGTGGAATACTTTGTGTAGTTATTAAATAATTTGTATATTTGGAGAGATATTCTTCATATATTAAAATATTGGTGATTGGTGGAATTGTTTTTTGTAATAAAAAATAACATGTCGGAGTTTGAGCCTGTTTATGGAAAATATGATTGGTTTCTGTATTGGTCATTGTATGCAATTTATGTATTTTATAACGAGTTATGTACTGGAAACAAGAATGATCTTCTTTCATCCAAATGGAAGGAGTAATAAAAAGCAAAAACCCATTATCCTTCAAACAATTTATACTATGTTTTAAAAAGATCGGCCATGCAGTTTTACCATCGTTTTTCTTTGATTTTTTCGCTTGTGTAGGTACCTTTTTTAACCCCTGGCTATTAAATGGCGGATTTCCCACAATAATATCATATTTTTTATTTGTCTCCAAAAAGTTTTTTTGATATATTTTAGATTTCTCTCCAAAGATATTTTTTAGAACTGGAATGTGAAAAGGATTTAATTCTACCATTGTTAACATTTGCATAATATGACAGTGCCGTTTTTTTAGTTCCTTTATTTCAGTTAGGTTTTTAAACAGTTGATGGTATAGATATATGGAAAAGTATCCATTTCCACAACAGGGATCACACCATGTTAGATCTGGGTTTTTCAATAGATTTTTAGGCAACAAGGCAAACATCTTTTCTATAAGTTTGAAATCAGTTCTTACTTCTCCATACATAGATTTGTATTGTTTTTTAACATTAAAGTCTTGTTTATAATTTATAGTAGATCCCTGAATGGACATATTGTATAGAAAGAGTAAAACTATACAATATGAACGACTGTGTGAAAATATTGATTTAAGTTATTTCAAAGACTTTGTATGAGTTTTCTTTCTACGAGTTTTTCTTTTATGCGATTTTCTCTTTTTAGTTTTTTTACGAGTTTTTCTTTTTGTCTTTCTTTTTGGTTTTCTCTTACGCGTACCACCCCTTGGCATCCATGTTCTTTCTTTTTTTTTTGTTCCTGTTTTTTTATTTCTACGAATACTTTTCAACGAATAGATTTCGTCGATGTTTTCCCGAATCCTTTTCAACGAATTCCCCACGTCGTGCATTACATCTGCCAACGAGAACTCCGACAAATATAGCATATTTTTCGATAGCATTTCGGAATATGGATCTTCATCACTAGAACTTTCTTCATCACTAGAACTTTCTTCATCACTAGAACTTTCTGGTGTTAAAACTTCTTCTTCATCACTAGAACTTTCTGGTGTTAAAACTTCTTCTTCATCACTGGACATATATAAATATATTGAGAAAATTAAATATACAATGTTTTGTTGTATATTAAGTCTCAACAGAAGTACGACTAGTTAAAAAAGAAATAACGACTTGTCTTCTTCACGTCATCCTTTTATCAAAAATTTTGTTAAAATCTTGTAAAAACTTCAATTTTCTTAAACCATGTGAAAAAATACCTAAAATTTAACATGGTTTTGGAGATATTACAGAAACTTGAAGTTTTTTCTTATAAAGAAATATCGCTAAAGTTTTTTAATTCACATAATTTCTCCTTTTCATGGTAGTTATTAAAATCAATATTTTTCGTCCATATAAGTGTTAGTTTTCCAATAAATTTTTCATTTTATCGAGGGTATAAAATTGTATGGCGAAGGTTGGGAAAGTTTTTGCGTAATTTGCAAGTAATCCTCTATATAATCCACGAACTCCTTCTGATCGAACAACCTTACGAACACAATCAACAATACCACTATATTTGGGAACGGAGGGATCAAAATTCTGTAATTGAAGACGTCTGCGAATGAGATCTCCGGGATACATGATTGAAACTGAAAAAACGCCACATATACCACCACTTAATAATTTCGTATCAAATGGTGTATCTTTAATTAGGTTATTGATATATCCATAGGATGAGAATTGTAATCCTGTTAGAAGACCATATCCGATTAAAGATGCATGAACACCTTGATATAATTGACGTATGTTATTTTTACGAATAATATCTACAACCCCGGTATATTTATTTTTATTTGATTGAAGGGAGAGATATGTTCTGGAAAGTTCAAGAGGATATGTCAGAAACATTGATGTAACACCAGTTTCCACACCTGAAACAAAATTGGCTACCTTTTTATTTTCAAACATTGATTCATTTATGGGTTTAAGTTTTTGATAAAGTGCCCAATTTATAGATAATTGTGGTACAATTCGTATACAATTTGTACCATTACCTTTCCATAAATGACGAATACCTTCTTTCTTCATAACATTGCGTATAGTGGAATTTGGAACAAATGGGTTTTGTCGTTGAACTCGGTACAGTTCAATTGGTGCCACCATAGTTCTAGATACGACACCAGCGACTGCTCCTGAAATTATATCATGATACATATGAATATATTGGAACATAATTTATTTTGTTAATAAAATAAATTATGGATCAAGTTTTATATTGATTTATCCAACATATAATTGAACTTAAACGTAATTATAAATATATACATTATATGTTTACAACTGAAAATCAAGTAAAAGATCATATTCAAAAAAATAGTTATTTGGTTATTTTCCCCGATAAAAAGATTGAATTATTTAGTTCATTGAGAAATATACAGGACGCTATTAGTGTAGATAGTTCTACAATATCCAAAAAATTAAAAGATCAAGATTATAATTATTTTAAAGCCAAGGGAAGCGAGTATGTATTTTTTATTCACAAGTTGAATCCTTAACAGCCAAAAAAACCATTTTTACGCAAGACATTCATACTATCTTGCTCAGGAAGTCTGTGTTTCCCTATTTCGTTTGTCTCTTTAAAAGATTTATTATTTTTCTCATCTAAAAGCATAACGACCATAGCAGAATAATTATGAAGATCTATTAAGGTGTCACGCAAAGTTTCATCATTGACAAAACTGATACTCTTGTTTGAAACACTGACAAGCCTATTGATTTTATCTTGCATACGAACAATAATACCGATGGGTCCAAAGGTGGTAAAAGAATCGCCATAATCGGCATTTTTCTTTGTGAAAAGTTCGAGTGCTTCATTTTGAACTGTTGTCATTTGTTTTACTCTATTTGTCATATATTTATTATATTAATAAACATATGTCTAAGTTAATTTTTCTTTGGTAATACTTTATATTTCAATGTATTATTCAAATTTTATTCGGTTGATATAATTTAGTTTAGATTTGCTGAATCTACCTTAAAATCTATGTAAAATGTGTCTGCGGTACCATTGTTGTTGAGGTCCACTCCCTTATTATCTGAATCCCATCCAGTAATGACAAATCTCATTGACGCAGAGTAAGGATTTGCTGCAAGCGATGCAGCATCTCCACCATTGTAACTCTGAATTTCATATTCTTTTGTATATGTTGGTGATGGATATATAAATGGATCTTGATTATAAACTATAATTTTTCCTTTTATTCCACTTCCTGATTTGGGATTTATGGTACGTAAACTATCATATTTTTCTCCTTTAACCACACCTCCTATATCATGGGTGCCATTATAACTACTATCTATCCACTGAAAAGGGGTCACGAATACGGTTGTCCCATCTATTGTCCAGTTTGAAGAATATTGGTATGCACTTGCTTCAACTGTTATTTCTCCAGATCCGGCGTTTGTTATATTTACAAATGGTATCGAAGATCCCATAGCCATCGTTTGGTCATGCAAAATACTAGCCCAAGTAACAGAAGGTCCGGACTCTGGCTCTGGTTCGGGTTCTGGCTCCGGTTCTGGCTCTGGTTCTGGAGGTGGTACCGCTTCATTAGATCTTAATCGTAAATCTATTTTAATATTTTGCAATGCTTCTTGAGAAAGATCAAAAATTTGTGATGTTTTTTCGACCATATTTGTTACAAAATAATCATAATTAGGAACCACTGTTAAATCTTTACGTTTTTCAAATCTAAACTCCCCTAAACTAGTATAATTGGCTATAGTATGAGAATGATTGGCTATAAAATTAGGCACCACTTGAGTAGGGTCATTATCTGCCTTAGAAGTATCTGTAGTATCTGTAGGATCAAATATACTATTTCTTTCATAATCTACGGTACCTGCATATATTTTCATCCATATTACTGCATCGTCATAGGTGCTTAAGAAATTTAAAATATTATTCTTAAGTGTTGTATTATAGCCTAAAACTCTGGTTGTTGGTGAAGTTCCTGAAGAAGGGGTTGTAATGGGACTAGTCCCCCAATCATTCCATGAATCTGGCAAGTCAAATGAGTAAGTTCCATTTGCAGAACCATTTCTATTAATTCTAATATTTTCTGATTGTGAGTAATTTAATTGATACGTAACATCTTCTCCAGTGTACGCTTTAAGACTTGAAGTACCTGTCCATGTTCTGGTCACAGACGATGTAATAGGATTTAAAATAGAAAGAGGAGTAGGTGGTTCTGGTTCTGGCTCTGGCTCTGGCTCTGGCTCTGGTTCTGGTTCAGGTTCAGGTTCAGGTTCGGGTTCAGGTTCAGGTTCGGGCTCTGGTTCAGGTTCAGGTTCAGGTTCAGGTTCTGGACAAGATGTACATGTTAAATCTACAACTATAACACGTCCTCTTCCAGATTTATAATTTGACGAACCAATAATTACAGTATTGTCGTCGCTTATACTTAAACTATTACCCAATTGATCATTGTCTTCGCCAACTTCTTCACCAATTTTATGCCAGTATCCTCTACCAACACTGTATGTCCAAATTGTAACTCTACCTTCAGTATTTGATGTATTTGATTTATAATTTTTTTCTCCTACAGCAACTATTGTTCCTAATTTATTAATTGCTATGCTACATCCACTCAAACTTCCATTTTGTGCTCCTATTGCAAAGTCGGCACCATGTTGAACCCAAGTTGGAGGAGTTACTGTAGTAACCCATTTATAAACTCTAGCGTATCCCAAACCATTTGCGTCTGATTCAGCGCCCACTGCTAACATATCACCATCATAATTTAAACTAGTACTGCTTCCAAAATTTTCATTAAGAGTAGTCCCATCAATTTCAAATGATTGCCATAAAATAGGAACAACACTAGTAACGTATCTAGATACAATTACTTGACCATTCTTTGTACCGACGATAGCATCAGGTAAACCAATCGCAACGGTTCCCTTTCTATTTCCAGGTGTCTGACTGGAAATAGTATCTTTACTAACACTTATACTATTAGAAGTAGGTGTTCCAGATAATGAAGCGGTACCTGTCCATGCAGTCATAGAATCCATATTACTCCAATTAGTTGACCCCGTTGAATGAGTATAACGGTTACTATTTACAGTTGAGGTTGAGGTTGTTACTCCATTCACATCAGTAACTACATTTTTTGTAGATACATATAATGCAAAATCGGCATCCATTCCTCCTTCAGTTGTCCCTGAAAGAATAACATTATTTCCTAGACTATCAAAAGTATTATTAATAGTTACCCCACCCGTTAAAGTCCAACTCGTCCCATCCCATTTAAACATGCCAGCACCACCTTTGTTTACAGCACCACCCCAATGTTTAGGTGCTCCTACTGCTAGATAATTACTAGTACTGCTATTAGAACCAAAACTTAAAGACAATCCAAAATCGCCAGGTTGCGGAGAGAATAAAACAGGATTTATACTTACTAGATTGTCAGACACTCCTGCATTACCCAAGAGTGCCCATCCTATTGGAGCATTTGATGTATTTGATAGATCTCTCTCATAAATATATACAGCGCCAGTATCGGGAACTGTGCCATCTTGTTGCCATTCTGGAGAACCTACTGCAGCACGTTGACCATCCCTACTTATAGCAACACTCGTTCCATATTTATATGTTTGACCTGTTAATCCCAAAAAGTCTTTATAAGTAGTCTTACTATATATTTCAAGCGGAGGTTCTGGTTCTGGTTCTGGTTCTGGTTCTGGTTCAGGCTCAGGTTCAGGTTCTGGTTCAGGTTCAGGTTCTGGTTCTGGTTCTGGTTCAGGTTCAGGTTCAGGTTCAGGTTCTGGTTCTGGGGGCATATTTGATAGGACTATCTTTCGAATTTTGTTATTTTTTGTATCTGCAACATACAGATTTGTTCCGTCACTTGTTATACCCTTAGGACTGTCAAATGTTGCAGATGAACCGAGTCCATCGACGGATCCCGTTGAACCAGAACCAGCAAGGGTTGATACCAATCCATTCGCGTCTATCTTTCGAATTTTGTTATTATTTGTATCTGCAACATACAGATTTCCATTATTGTCATTTGTTATACCGAATGGATAGTTAAATGATGCCGCTTTCCCGAATTTATCTTCTGATCCCTTATAACCAGTACCAGCAAAGGTTGATACCAATCCGTTCACATCTATCTTTCGAATTTTACTATTATTTGAATCTGCAACATACAGATTTGTTCCGACCATTGTTATACCATATGGGGAGTCAAATGTCGCAGCGGTGTTGGATCCATTGGCGGATCCCGCTGAACCAGAACCAGCAAAGGTTGATACCAAACCTGACAATATGACTATCTTTCGAATTTTGTTATTATTTGTATCTGCAACATACAGATTTGTTCCGTCACATGTTATACCTCTAGGACGGTAAAATGTTGCAGATGAACCGGGGCCATTGACGGATCCCGTTGAACCAGAACCAGCAAAGGTTGATACAAAACGTGACGATATGACTATCTTTCGAATTTTGTTATTAATACCATCAGCAACATACAGATTTGTTCCGTCATTTGTTATACCGGATGGGTAATAAAATGATGCTGTTGTACCAATTCTATCGTCGTAAGACCCATTTGAACCAGAACCAGCAAAGGTTGATACCACTCCGTTCGCGTCTATCTTTCGAATTTTGTGATTATTTGCATCTGCAATATACATATCGCTTCCGACCATTGTTATATCTGTTGGAAATCTAAATTTTGCTAGTGTACCATTTTGATTATCAACGTTACCCTGTCCATTACCAGCAATCGTTGTTACATTTACATATAATGGCTCTGGTTCCGGCTCTGGTTCCGGCTCTGGTTCCGGCTCTGGTTCCGGCTCTGGTTCCGGCTCTGGTTCCGGCTCTGGTTCCGGCTCTGGTTCCGGCTCTGGTTCTGGCTCTGGTTCCGGCTCTGGCTCTGGTTCTGGCTCTGGTTCCGGCTCTGGTTCCGGCTCTGGTTCTGGCTCTGGTTGTGGTTCTGGCTCTGGTTGTGGTTCTGGTTCTGGCTCTGGCTCTGGTTGTGGTTCTGGCTCTGGTTGTGGTTCTGGTTCAGGTTCCGGTTCTGGTTCAGGCTCTGGCTCTGGCTCTGGTTCTGGTTCCGGTTCCGGTTCTGGTTCTGGTTGTGGTTCTGGCTCAGGTTCTGGTTCTGGTTCTGGCTCTGGTTGTGGTTCTGGTTGTGGTTCTGGTTGTGGTTCTGGTTCTGGTTGTGGTTCTGGTTCTGGTTGTGGTTCTGGTTGTGGTTCTGGTTGTGGTTCTGGTTCTGGTTGTGGTTCTGGTTGTGGTTCAGGTTCTGGTTCCGGCTGTGGTTCTGGCTGTGGTTCTGGCTGTGGTTCTGGCTGTGGTTCAGGTTGTGGTTCCGGCTCTGGCTCTGGTTGTGGTTCCGGTTCTGGCTGAGGCTCTGGCTCTGGTTCTGGCTCAGGTTCTGGCTCAGGTTCTGGCTCAGGTTCTGGCTCAGGTTGTGGTTCTGGCTCAGGTTCTGGTTCTGGTTCTGGCCCTTGACCCGGCTCTGGCTCCGGTTCTGGCTCTGGTGAAGACGATGTAAGAACTACATTATCCTTCACATAGGTCATCTGAGGATCTAGATCTCCATTAGTTAATACACTACCAACAACTACATTCATCGAGTCTACGATAGCATTTTTAACACCGTTTAAATCATAACTAATATTTTCAGTAACAGACGGAACCCTTAGCACAGTTGCTTTAAATTGTATACTAGATATTACAATATTCACAATGATTATTTTGTCTACAGAAACACAGTAAAGTTTAGAAATAAATTGTTTCAAAACATTTATTTCCTGACTTGATGTTAATGTTTTGAAATTATTAAAAAGAACACCAGTGGACATATTTAATCTAAAATAAACATTAAAATTTGTTTCGTCGTCACATGCAATTTTTGCTTTTTTTTTCTTCGTAATATATCTATCATAGGTCATTATCTTACTTACAGAAGTGCCTTTACGATTAAAATCACCCATTTATATAATTAAATTATATATTAAATTACTTAAATGCTAAAAAAAACAATTGTTCGTTTTGTTTATTTATATCTATTGCGTTATAAACAGATTTTTCATCCAATTTTAAATAAGACTTAACAACCATATTTGTGATTAAATCTAAATAATCTTCATCACTATAACTTTTCTTTGATAAAGGTAAATATGTACCCTGACATACAATAGAATTTTGCTGACCAAATATCCAAAGATTGCAAAAATTAGGTATTAATTGAACATTCATTAAATTTAAAAAAATTAATTTAATAATTTCTTTAATATGTATTTCACCTATTTTATTAGTCTTAACTATTTCTTTAACATACTCTGAATCAAATAAATCAAACATAAGATGAAATTTTTGATCATGTATATAATCAAGATGTTCTCTCAAAGATTTTGTTTGATCAGCCTCAAAAATAAATAATTCATACGATTTATCATTAATATGAATAGAAGTATTAATATTATAAATATTATTCTCCAATTGAAAAACTAAATCCTTTCCAATCTTTTTTTCAATCACGTTTTTATTAGTTATTTTTAAATAACTTTTTAATAATTGATCATTTAATGACTGGTATATTTGGGGATTAGGGAATGGTATAACTGTATTTTCTGAGTTTGTATAATTTTTATAATCAGATTGATTATAATAAGTATCGACTGTCTTTCTAGTTGGGAATATGTTCATATATATATTATTAAACATATAAACAATAGATCTTCTAACATATAAAAGTTTTGTAATTTTGACACTGAAAATTAGCCTGTTTTTTTTTCATTAAATATCTTTCTTGTGAGAAATTTTTACCATATCTTGTATCTGTATTTTGAGAATTTTGTTTATAACGTAACTTTGATTTATTAAAGATACCAAAGTTTGCTAAAGGGATATTTGTTGTTATATTATTACTAGTGGTATCAGTTTCTGCAAGATTAAATTTTATCTGTTTTTGATTATCTATTCCATGTGAGGAAGTAAGTTTATACATTTTATTATTAAAAATCATACCTATTTGGCTACTTCTAACAGGTATGGTTGTTTTTGAGGTAATAAATGTTTCATTATCATATGCAACGACATTATTAACAATCATAGGAGCAATTCTACACGACATTATATAAAATAAATATATAATTAATTTTACTAAAATTAATATCATTGAATATCATTAAATTAAAATACACAACCATAAAATTGATATGAATATTCAAAAATAAAACACATCATTATTCAATGTTTAAATGTCATAAATGCAATAAAATTTATAAAAGAGAAAAACCGTTTATTAGACATGAAGGTAGTTGTCAAAAGAAATCGAAAAACACACGTCCTAGTTTAGATCAAATGTGGTATATTATTTTAAAACAGCAAAAACAATTAGCAGAACAAAAGGAAGATATAGAAAAACTCAAAAAAATAGTCAATAAAGATGTCAAAACGATAGATATGAATGATTGGTTAAATGATAATGTATCTCGAAATATCAATTATTCTATATGGATCAATCGTCATATATCTATAACTGCATCCAATATGAAATATATTATGAGATATACATTTTCAGACGCTATTCCTATTTTATTAAAACATATTCAAGAAATGGATAAGGAAATTATACCCATATTTAGTTTTAATCATAAAAAAACACTATATATATATGAAAATCAATGGATCGAAGCAACTACAGAGCATATAAAGATGTTATTAGATGAAATAAATTTGCAATTATTAAGACATAATATTGAATATGAAAAAACAATAGATGAAAAAACATTATGTTCAATAAAACATCTAGAAAATAATGAAAAACTGTTTCTTTTTCATTCAAAAAAAAAAGAAAGTATTCAACATAAATTAAAATCGAAAATCATAGATATTTTAAAAATAGATTTAAATGATTTAAATAAATATAAATTTAAAATATAAATTAAAAATACGACTTCGTGTGAAAATTGAAGGAATATAAATATAACAATATGTCAGTATAAACACTCAAAATGTCTGGAGAAACTAAAACTGGATTCAACCAGAAAAAAGAAAAAAAGTCATCATACAGCCAAATCTTCTATACGGGAGACAATGAAGAGCAGGCGAATATCATAGGAAATCATATGACATATATTCATTCTATTAAAATCAAATCCGGAAATGAATTGGAGAATTTAGTTGTAAAAGATTTTGAAAACCACTGTATAAAGCCTCAAAAAATGTACAAAAAAGGAGAAATAACCATTAAAACTAAAGAGGATTTGGAAAACTTACCTTTTCCGTGCATTATTAATTCATGTAGATTTTCAAAACAGTGGTATGAGAATAATAATCAAATTTGCAAAAATAAGAAATTGGTGGAAATTGATTTTGTATTTATAGATGAAAATAGAATTATACATATTATTGAATTGAAAAACGGGTGTAATTTTGACACAAAAAAGTCTAAAGGAGAAGTTCAGAGTTTGACGGCAACAAAAAATGCATGTCTTAGTAGCGGATTTACTGGAGCAAAGGCTTATATAGTTTGCTATGATGCCAAAGTTAAAAGTGATATGATATTGAAAACTGAATTGGGATGTGTAAAACTAATGCTTTTTGAAGATATGGCACTTTTGATGAATATTAATCCCGGGAGTAGAGAGCGAATTGATTCACAAAAACAAAAAAAAAATGGAAAAAATGTGGCAATTGAAATGGCGTATTGTAGAGAGATGTGTAAAAAATTTCCCGTCAGTAAATTTGATAATCCTTAATAATTCTTAATAATCAAATGTTTTGTATTAATTTCATCACCAATCCTTTTAGAATGTAGTTTAAATCTATATTTTTTATCATATTCTCCAACGATATAGTCTTTATATAATTCTTGAATAAATGGGGTTTTTCCAATTATCATCAAACATTTAATATTAGTTTTTTTAAAACAGGTTGCTAGTTTTTTCTGTTCGTCTTTTCCAAAAACACAATATCCATAATCAGTAAACTTACTATCATATGGTGGATCCAAAAACATAAAATTGTTCGGATCATTATAATTATCAAAGATATATTCAAAACCCTTATTAAATATATCTGTTCTCTTTAACAATGCTTCATAATTCGGATCCTTAATGGTTTCATAATTATAAGTCTTATATCGTCCAAAAGGAATATTAAATTTACCTTTTTTATTATATCTCAACATACCTCTAAAACATGTTTTTCTAAGATAATAAAATCGTTTTGCATTATCTAAAATATCTGTGTTGTCATATGCTCTAACCTTATAATATGTCTCTTCTTCATTTGGATGTGCCTTCATAAAGTCATATATTTCATCTGTATGTCCATTTTTAATTGATTGGTAAAAGTCAACAAGTTCTTTATGAACATCATTGATAACTGCTTTATCAGGATTTAAGTTGAAATACACAGCGCCTCCCCCAATGAACGGTTCTAAATATGTTGAATAATTATCAGGAATATGTGGAAGTATTTTTTTTAATTCATCTTTTTTTCCACCACTCCATTTTACTATTGGTTTTAAACTTGGTCGTGGAGGAACAGTCGTTCCTAGTTTATCATCTATAAGTTTATTGACTAATTCTTCTAATTTTCCTTCTTTAACGCATGGCGTTTTTCGCTGTTTGTGTTTGTTGTAATGAGACTTTTGTTTAAACTCTCGACCGCACTTTTCACAACTATATTTAACCATTTTTAGTTATACTGTAACAACTTTTTTTTAAATCAATTTTGTTCATCAAGATTTTTTTTATAAGAATACAAAATCATTTAAATCTCTTAAAAATAGATTTAAATAAAAAACGCGATGAAAAAAATATTTGTGTTGTAAGTCATAGTTCTTTTATTGGAGATCTAAAAGATGGTTTTATTGGCGATGAGGAACATGAACTCAAACACTGTTTTCCTTATAAATATAACATAATTTTCCAAGAGATTAAATAAAGTTGTATTTTTCTTTAAAAGTGTCGACTTCCATCATAGGAACCTTCATTTTTCGTGCCTTATCTGCTTTACCAG
>Ga0307986_10001455_pt1 | contig 17124 bp, 15 predicted proteins | sample EllFjometageno82_FD_203170 | JGI IMG/M metagenome (GOLD analysis project Ga0307986, IMG submission 203170) | Marine microbial communities from Ellis Fjord, Antarctic Ocean - #82 | ecosystem: Environmental > Aquatic > Marine > Unclassified | place: Southern Ocean | collected 2014-10-09
CTTTTGGACCAAGCGTATTCCAAATTTTATTCATACTGTTCAATATGAAGATTTGATCAATAATCCAAAAATTGAAACTGAAAAATTACTTAATTTTTGTGATCTCGCCTGGGAAGATGTTTGTTTAAAATATTTTAACAATAAAAGAGCAATTAAGACTGTGAGCGCTCCACAAGCTAGACAGCCAATCTATAAAACTTCTCTAAACTCAAATCAAAATTTTGAAATCTATTTAAAAGAACTTTTTTCTGGATTAGAAAAATTCTAAAAAAAAACGGCCCCTCTATTTCTAGGGGGCCGCTTTAAATTTTCTTGAATTAAATTTAGAATGATAATACTAAACTTATTTCCATGTGTTCATCTTTATTTCCAGCAACACCAGCAGCATCAGATGATTCAGCTAAAGTTGCTCTTACAGATGCAGCACCAACAGTATAGTTAGCATTGAAAGCTTTTGAACTTTCTGTAACGTCTACAGTTCCGCCTGATCTATCGAACATTCTGTCTTGCTCAGCATATGACACAGTTAACGCGTCATTTATGTTGTAAGCAATCGCTGCAGCTTCAAGAACAATTTCTTCAGCTCCTGCTGCTGAAGCTTTTGTTGAAACATATCTAACACCTAAAGATACTGGACCAGTACTGTAATTAGCATGAGCTAAAACAGTAGAACTGTCTAGATTATTTCCGTCAGCTAAATCCTGAAGATCAGAATTTATGTCTGAATGTCCAAGACCAAGGATTAAACCATCTACACCCATTGTTCCTGAATCAACTGTTACATACCAATCAGTAGCAGAACCAGTTGATGTTGAACCTGTTCCACCATCACCAGTACCACCTGTAGAGTTTCCTCTTGCATGTGCTAAGTCAATTGTAACTCCAGAATACGTATTAGAGTAACCTAAAACGTTATCAGAACCAGCAGATAATATTCCGTGACTTGATACACCAGTCCATACTTCTTCATAAGCAGTTGGAAGTTTATCTCTGTTTGATCTTAAACCAGTTATTGCTCCACCAGTTGAATCAAATTTAAATGTTCCTAGATCACCCATGTCTACAGTCTGCCAAGCAGATAAGTATTCATTTGATGCACTAGTAACAGCATCGTTCATGTTATCACCGATAGTTCTAACGATTTTAGCAGTACCGAATCCAACATCACCTTCTCCACTAAAACTTAATGAAGTGTTTGACCCAAATGGGTTACCAGAATCTGAAGTGATTCCATTTCCTTCGCCACCTTTTGTTGTGTAAGTAACTTCAGCAGTTCCTGACACGCCCATCTCAACAGCCATTACTGATGTCGCTACTAACGAACCAGCTAAAGCTGTAAGACCTATTTTTTTTAAATTGTTCATACATCTCCTTTTTGTTTATTAATTTTCAATATGAATGCTCTTCTCTTATCAAATGCAGCCTAAATTTATAATTATTCTATATTTTTTGATGCTATTTCTTCTATTTGTTGTAATTTTACAACACCTCTTGCCTTTATAATGGCTATTTTTAACATATAATTTTTTCAAAGTGTATAAGTTCCAAAACTATGGTATCTCATCATTTTTAATTATATTATCATGATGCTTTTCAAATTTAATAAAGTCAAATTATTGTGCTTTTTATTATTTTCAAGTCTTCTTGTTACTTCTTGTGGTGGATTTAAAAGATCAGATGTTAAAGACAATCCTGTAAACGATGCAGATAAAAGAGCAAAAAACATTCAAGAAGGTCGTGGTGTTGGAGCGCTTTTTGGTGGTACAAAAAATAGAGGTGGCTCATTTGACTTTGCTACATCAAATGAAATGTGGAGAGCTACTCTATCAATTCTTGATTTTACTCCCTTATCAAATATTGACTATGGTGGAGGAATTATAATTACTGACTGGTACTCAAATGATAAGGAATCTATTAAAATTTCTGTGCAATTTTTATCTAATGATATTCGTGCAGACGGTTTAGTTGTTAAAATATATAAAAAAAATTGCCAACCTAATGAAAACTGCCAAACCCAAAAAACTGACAGTTTTTTAAATTCTGAAATTAAATTAGCTATATTGAAAAAAGCATCTTTACTCAAACGGGGTGATCAAAAAAAAGCTAGTGAAGAAAAAGGTGAATATACGATAGTACCAACTCAATAAAAATAAATTTATAATTTGACTAGATATAATTTTAAAATAGTTGAAGATAAATGGCAAAAAATTTGGTCTGAAAAAAAATTATTTGAAGCAAAAATAGATAAATCCAAAAAAAAATTCTATTGTCTTGAAATGTTTCCTTACCCATCTGGGAGAATTCATATGGGGCACGTTAGAAACTATACAATTGGTGACGTACTTTCTAGATATAAATCTCTGAAAGGTTTTAATGTTTTACATCCAATGGGCTGGGATTCTTTTGGTATGCCTGCCGAAAATGCTGCCAAACAAAACAATTTAGATCCTAAAAATTGGACAGAAAAAAATATTATTACTATGAAATCTCAATTAAAAAAATTGGGCTTGTCAATTGATTGGACTAAAGAGATTTCTACCTGTTCGCCTGAATATTATAAACATCAACAAAAATTTTTTTTAGATCTTTATGACAAGGGGCTAGTTTATAGAAAAGAAAACTATGTTAATTGGGACCCTGTTGATCAAACAGTTCTTGCAAATGAACAGGTTATAGATGGCAAGGGATGGAGATCGGGTGCGGTAGTTGAAAGGAAAAAACTTAATCAGTGGTTTTTTAATATTTCTAAATTTTCTGAAGACCTTCTAGCTGGTTTAGACTCTTTGAATGAGTGGCCCAACAAAGTAAAAACTATGCAAAAAAACTGGATCGGTAAATCGTTTGGTTGTGAAGTTGATTTTCAAATTGAAGGTAATACAGAAGTTAAAAAAATTAAATGTTTTACAACAAGGCCTGACACATTATTTGGTTTTTCATTTTTAGCTGTTTCTGTTGATCATCCTATATCTAAATTTTACGAAAAAGATGAAAAATTTTTAATGTTTAAAGATCAATGTTCTAAAACTGGAACCACTGAAGAATCTATAGCACAAGCTGAAAAAATTGGATTTAAAACAAATTTAATTGCTTTAAACCCCTTAGATAAATCAATCAAAGTGCCAGTATATTTTGCCAATTTTGTACTAATGGACTACGGATTTGGTGCTGTGTTTGGTTGCCCAGCTCACGATCAAAGAGATTTGGATTTTGCTTTAAAATACAATCTTAAAATTACCCCGGTTGTTAAACCAGTTGATGCGGATCAAACATTCAAAATTGAAAATAAAGCTTACACGGGACCCGGTACAATGTTTAATTCAAAAATTTTAAATGGTTTTAATTCGCCAGACAAATCAATTTTGGAGGCTATCAAAATAATTGAAAAAAATAAATTAGGTAAAACAAAAATTAATTTTAGATTAAAAGATTGGGGTGTTTCAAGACAGAGGTATTGGGGCTGTCCAATACCAATTGCATATAATAAAAATAATGAAATAGTTAAGATACCTGAGGAATTTTTACCTTTAAAATTACCAGAAAATATAAACTTAAATGTTAATGGAAATCCTCTTGACCATCAAACCGAGTGGAAGAAAATTATTATTAATGGTGAAGAATGTAGGATGGAAACAGATACACTTGATACATTCGTTGACTCTTCCTGGTATTTTTTAAGGTTTTGTTCACCCAATAATGACACTAAGGGATTTGATGTTGAAGATATTAAATATTGGATGCCAGTTGACCAATATATTGGTGGTGTTGAGCACGCTATTCTTCATCTTTTATATTCAAGATTTTTCTTAAGAGCCCTGAGTTATAAAAATGAGCAATTAGATCTTAAAGAGCCTTTTCAGGGTCTTTTTACACAGGGTATGGTTTGTCACGAAACATACAAAGATTCAAAAAATAATTGGTTAAGTCCCGATCAAGTAACCTCTAAAGATGGAAAAAATTTTTATAAACAAAATAATTTATCTGAAAAGATTATTGTTGGACCAACAGAATCTATGTCGAAATCTAAAAAAAATACAGTTGACCCAGAAAAAATTATTGAGGATTTTGGAGCTGATGCCGTAAGAATATTTATATTGTCAGATAGCCCTCCGGAAAAGGATGTACAATGGTCCGAACAAGGTATGACAGCCGCATACAAATTTATTCAAAAATTTTGGGAACTGCACAAAAAAATTAAACCTAAAATTGATGAAGATACGAAATTAGATTTACTGACAAATGATATATCTATTGATGAATTCACAAACCAAATAATTAATAAAATTAATATAAACCTCGAAAAATTCAGCTATAATGTAATTATTGCTAACCTTCATGAAATTTATAACTTTTTTAATATCCTTAGTGAAAAAAAAACTGTCTCTAAAAATTTACGTATCAGTTATATAAAAATTCTAAAGGTGATGTTGCCAATAATTCCACACTTTGCTTCAGAGTGTCTAGAAAGTATCGATGCAAATAAAAACCTTTCCTGGCCTGAAACAGATAAAAGATACCTTACAGCAAACACAGCTACAATTGTTGTGCAAATTAATGGAAAAAAAAGAAGTATAATAAACACTAAAATTGGTGTCACAGAGAAAGAATTAATTAAAGAGATTGAAGAAACAAAAGAACTTCAAAAATTTATAGATGGTAAAAGCATCTTTAAAAGTATTTATATTAAAGATAAGTTAATAAACTTAATTATAAAATAATGAAAAAAAAATTAATATTATTTCTAGTATTTATAGGCTTAACAAGCTGTGGCTATGAATCAATTTACACAAAGAGTAAACAATCAAAATATAATACTGTAAATAAAATTATACTAGATGGAGAAAAAAGAATAAATAGAAAAATTATTTCCATATTAAATTTTGATAATAATAAAGATTCAATTTATAGTGTAAGAATTGACAGTGAAAAAAATAATACAATAATAGCAAAAGATAGTGCAGGAAACGCCACCATTTATAATCTTCAAATTAAAATTAAGTTTTCTATTTTAAGAAATCAAAAAATTATAAAAACAAAAAATTTTGAAGATAATTTTAATTATAATAAATCTGATAATAATTTTGATTTATTTCAGTATCAACAAAACATTGAAGCAAATTTAATTCAGAAAATTTCTGAAAAAATTATAATATTTTTAAATTCTTAAATAATGATTATTAAGTCATTTGAAGTAAAAAATATTGATTTAAAAGTCAAAAAGTTTTTTTTATTTTATGGTGAAAATCAAGGTCACAAGAACCAAGTTATAAAAGAAGAATTTAAAAAACACTATAAAGAAAATATTTATTATTATGAAGAAAGTGAAATTCTTAATAATGAAGAAAATTTTTTCGAAAATATTTTATCAAGGTCTTTTTTTGAGCAGGAAAAATTGATTGTTGTTAGTAGAGTTACGGATAAGATAAAACATATAATTGAAGAAATAGTTGAAAAAAAAGTTAATGATCTGGTAATAGTCTTAAATGCCAACACTCTTGAAAAAAAGTCAAAAATTAGATCTATTTTTGAAAAGAGTAAAGATATGTATTGTGTTCCATTCTATGAGGATAACAACCAGTCCCTATCAGGCATAGCAAACCATTTTTTTAGAGATAACAAAGTTCCTATTTCGCAACAAGCAATCAATATACTGGTTCAAAGATCTAGGGGAGATAGACAAAATTTAAACAATGAACTCGGAAAAATAAAATACTTTATCAAAGGTAAAAGTAAAATAGAGATACATGAAATATTAAAACTAACAAATTTAGCGGAAAATTATAATGTCTCAGAATTAATTGATTGTTGCTTGTCAAAAAATAAGAGGAGAACTGTTGGAATATTAAATGAAAATAATTATTCTGTAGAAGATTGTATTTTTATTATTAGAACTTTTTTAATAAAGTCGAAAAGATTAATAAAATTGTGTGCAAAACTTCAAGAAACAAAAAATATTGATACAATTATCTCGGCTTACAAACCACCAATATTTTGGAAAGAAAAGGAACTTGTAAAGCAACAAATAAACAAATGGACTTATAAAGAAGCCGAAAATTTAGTTTTTCAAATTAATGAAGTGGAGCTACTAATTAAAAAACATTCTAGTAACTCAGTTAATATTTTATCAGATTTTATTATAGAAAAAGCTTCGACAACTGCAATTAGTAATTAGATTTAATAATCGAAATAATCTTATTTAATTGATCAATATTTTGATATTCAAAAACAATCGATCCAGTATTATTCTTTTTATCTTTGATAATAACATTTAATCCAATCTTATCTATTATCGATGCTTCTAGAGATTTTATATTTGGGTCTTTTAATGGTTTGTAATGTTCTTTTTTCTTTTTAAAAATCTTTACAAAATTTTCTGCCTGTCTAACAGAAAGACCCTTTTCGATTATTTTTTTTGCTACAAAATGTGCATTTTCTAAACCAACTAAAATTTTGGCATGCCCCGCGGTCAGTTTTTTTTCTTCAATCAAATTTAAAACTTCCTTAGGTAAGCCTAATAATCTCAAATAATTAGCTATATGACTTCGACTTTTCCCAATAAATTTTCCTACTTTTTCTTGATCGTATGAAAAGTCTTCAATTAACCTTTGATAACCTCTAGCTTCTTCAATAACACTTAAATCGTTTCTTTGAACATTTTCTACAATAGCAAACTCTAATGACTTTAAGTCATCAACATCTGTAATTACAACTGGCACTTCATGTAAACCAGCCTTTTGAGCTGCTAGCCATCTTCTTTCTCCGGCAATTATTTCATATTTAGAATTCTGGTCTGCAGATTTTCTAACTATTATGGGTTGTATAATTCCCCTTACTTTTATTGAATTTGTTAAATCTTGTAAGCTGTCTTCATCAAATATTTTTCTCGGTTGAAATTTATTACTAAGTAGATCGCTTATAGGTAATTTATTAATATTTATCTCCAGTTTTGTTTCGCCTATTAATGATGATAAACCTCGACCCAAACCCCTCTTAATTTTATTTTTATCCATTATGCCCTGTTCTCTATTTTTTGATCTTGATTAATAAATTCATCTGTAAAACTAAAATAAGATTTGCTACCAAGACAAGATTTATCATAAATTAAAACAGGCATTCCATGTGAGGGTGCTTCTGACAATCTTACATTTCTTGGTATGACTGTTTGATAAACTTTATCATTAAAATAATCTCTTGCTTCTTTTTCCACTTGTGAAGAAAGTTTATTTCTTTTGTCATACATTGTTAAAAGAATTCCCCTTATTTGTAATTCAGGATTTAAACTTACTTTTATTCTTTCTATTGTTTTCATTAGCTGGGTTAATCCCTCTAATGCAAAAAACTCTGTCTGCAATGGCACAACAAGTGAGTGTGACGACACTAACGCCATAACTGTTATAAGGCTTAAAGAGGGGGGGCAGTCTATGAGAATATAATCATAAGATCCTCTAGAATCATTTAAATAAGCGGTCAATTTACCCTTAAGTATAAAGGCCCTTTCACTATCTCCGGCTGTTTCGACTTCTAATCCAGATAAATCAACATTTGAGCTTACTATATCCAAGTTTTTGTAATCTGTTTTTTTGATTACTTCAAGAATAGTTTTTGTTCCATTCAATACTCCATAAATTGTTTCACTTGAATTTTCCAAATTTGATAAACCGAGTCCTGTAGTTGCATTTCCTTGTGGATCAAGATCTATTACAAGAACTTTCTTATCTTGTTGCACCAAACCAGCTGCCAGATTAATTACAGTGGTTGTTTTCCCCACCCCACCCTTTTGATTTATTACTGAAATAATTTGCATTCTAATTTTTAATTCTTTTTTTAATGTTTTTAATATTTAGTAAAAATGAATCTTTGCTTGTGATACTTTTTTTTTTTTCAAAATCAAAATCCCATTCCCTTAAAGTCTCTTCTAAAATTTTTTCTCCACTTTTTCCCATAAACAAAATTAAATTTTTATAACTACTAAAATTTTTATTAACTAATTCTAAAACTATAGGTAAGGGCTTAAACGCTCTAGCCATTATTGTACCTGACTCTAGGTTTTCTGCCTCAAAAATATTTTTTTGTATGATTTCTGTATTTAATTTTAATTCCCTAGAAACACTTCGTAAAAAAGCACTTTTATGATGACTTTTTTCATATAAATGAACTTTTATAGGATTTTTAAGGTTTTTAAGCATAATTGATAGAATTATCCCTGGTAAGCCTCCGCCTGACCCAATATCTGTTATTATTTTACTATTTAAATTAATAAATTCAAGCACTTGAACTGAATCTTCTATATGCCGTTCTCTAATTACTTCATTTTTCGCCGTTTCTTTGCTTATAATATTTATTTCCTCGTTACGTTTTTGAATCATAGCAACAAAGCTTTCAAACTCTATAAATGTTTCACGTGGAACATTTTGATCTTTCAGCAGTGGGTATTTTTTTAAGAATTCTTCCATTAAGCTATAAGCTTAATAGACTTTCTTTTTACATGTGACAACAAGATATATACAGCAGCTGGGGTTATTCCATCAATCCTTAGTGCTTGTCCCATTGTTTTTGGTTTAATTTGTTTAAATTTAGCTTTTACCTCATTTGAAAGACCTGAAAGGTCATCATAATTAACTCTATCAGGTATAATTAAATTCTCGTCTCTTTTAAAAGCCAAAATGTCTGCTTTTTGTTTTTTAAGATAACCTCTGTAATGAGCATTAATTTCAATTTGTTCATCTATTTTTTTATCAAAAAAAGGTATTTCAGGCCAAATTTCTCTTATTTTTATCATATCAACTCCTTTTTGGGTTAATATTTCATTAGATTTTCTTAATACTCCGTCTTTTGCAATTTTAATGTCGAATTTCTTAATTTTAGTTGGTGTTATTGATAACTCTAACATTTTTTTTGATATTAATTTTATTTTATACTCTTTATCTTTGAATAAGTTTTCCCTGTCTTTAAATATTAAACCAATAGAAATACCTTTATTGGTTAGGCGTTGATCGGCGTTGTCTGCTCTTAGACTTAACCTATATTCAGCTCTTGAAGTAAACATTCTATATGGTTCAGCAACGCCCTTTGTTACAAGATCATCTATCATAACTCCAATATATGCGTCGGATCTATCTAAAATAAATGGTTCTTCTTTCTTAAAAGACAAGGCGGCATTTATTCCAGCAATTAAACCTTGAGCGGCTGCTTCCTCATAACCTGTAGTTCCGTTTATCTGGCCTGCAAGATATAAATTTTGAATTTTTTTTGTTTCGAGAGTTAATAATAGCTCTCTAGGGTCAATATAGTCATATTCTATGGCATAACCCGGTCTAATTATTTTTACATTTTCTAAACCACTGATATTGTTACACAATTCTTGTTGTACTTCCTCAGGGAGCGAAGTCGATATCCCATTTGGGTATATTGTATGGTCATTAAGACCCTCTGGCTCTAAATATATCTGATGTCGACCCTTATCGGCAAATTTTACTATCTTATCCTCTATTGATGGACAATACCTTGGTCCAACCCCCTTGATGCTACCGGAGTACATAGCACTTCTTTTTAAATTTTTTTGGATTATTTTGTGAACCTTTTCGTTCGTATAAGTCATTCGGCATGAAACCTGCTTGTTTACATTTTTTGTAGTTAAGAAAGAAAAAAAATAAGGATCTTCGTCGGCAAACTGTTCTTCCAAATTAGCGAAGTTAATTGTTCTTGCATCTAGCCTTGGTGGTGTTCCTGTCTTAAGTCTTCCTATTTTAAAATCATATTTTTCTAATTGTTCGCTTAAACCCATAGAAGGCTTCTCATCAAATCTTCCAGCTGGGGTTTTCTCATTACCAATATGAATAAGGCCATTCAAAAAAGTGCCCGTTGTTAAGATTAGTTTACCACATGACACTTTTTTACCTGATTTTGTTTCAAAACCACTTACACTGTTTTTTGTAAATAAAAATTTAATTACTGGATCAGAAAAAATACTTAAATTACAATAGTTTAACAGTTTTTCTTGCATAAATTTACGGTATAGGAATCTATCTGATTGAGTTCTAGGTCCTTGCACAGCGGGCCCTCTACTTCTATTTAATAATCTAAATTGTATACCTGACTTGTCTGCGATCTCTCCCATCAAACCATCCAAAGCATCTATCTCTCTAACAAGGTGACCTTTGCCAAGTCCGCCTATAGCTGGGTTACAAGACATCTCTCCTATGGTTTTGATTTCGTTTGTAAATAAAGCTGTGTTGACTCCAAGACGAGCAGACGCCGCTGCAGCCTCACAACCAGCATGGCCACCTCCAATTACAACTACGTCAAAAGACAATTCATTTCTCATATGTTAAATTTATAACCGATCAAAAATATTACAAGATGGAATAAGTATTTATATAATAGTTTTTAAAGTTAATTTATTATAAAAAAAAACTAAAAGTATGCTGATTGAGTGTTGTTTATCAATGATAAGTACCCAAATTGGGCCAAAAAGACTTGTAAAATCGTATATTAAATTAAAAAAAAATTCGTTGATAATGCTAGCTTATTTAAGCAAAATAGAATTAAAAAAATATTATTTATTTACCAATGCAGAAATCATTAAAAATATTACCTAAAATTTCCTCAACATCAACTTTTCCAACTATCATTCCAAGGTGTCTTGTAGCTAATCGGAGATCTTCGGCTGCTTTGTCAAAATCTTCTGCTTGGTTTTTTTCTTCAAAATTTTTTAAATAACCTAAACTTTGTTCAAGATGTTGTCTGTGTCTTTCCCGGGTAATTAAAATATCATCACTGGTAATAAATTTATTTTTTAATTTATTTTTTAACTTTAAAATCAAACCATTGATGTTCAAATTATCTTTTACTGAAATCAAAACGTGATTAAAATTCTTAATTTTGGAATTTAGGTCTTTATTTAAAAGATCAGATTTATTTATGACTAGAATTGAATTTTCATCCATTAAATCCGATAAAACTCCTTTAAAATCAAGGCTTATAGCGTCTATGACAATAAGCTTTAAATCGGCATCTTTTGCTTTTTTTAAAGCTAATTTTACTCCTTTTTCCTCTATTTCATTTTTAGATTCTCGAATTCCTGCCGTATCAGAAACTACAACTGGGTAACCATCGATATTTAGATGTATTTCTATTACGTCTCTAGTTGTGCCAGCGATCTCTGAAACAATTGCAGCATCACGATTAGCAAGATGGTTTAACAAACTAGATTTTCCAGCATTGGGTGGTCCCAAGATTGCAATTTTAAAACCTTCTCTGATTCTTTCACCAACTTTCTGATCATCTAAAATTTTTTTAATATTTAAAATTACTTCACTCGAAGTTTTTTTAATGTTTTTGAAAATATCTTCAGGTAGGTCTTCGTCTGGAAAATCTATTTTTGCTTCAACATGTGATAAAATTTTTAAGAGCTTTTCTCTTAACATATTAAATTTGTGCGCAGATTTTCCGTTCATTATTTTTATTGCTTGCTGCCTTTGAATTTCCGTTTCAGCTGATATTAAATCAGCAATACTTTCTGCTTTAAGTAAGTTTATTTTTCCATTTTGAAATGCGAGTTTTGTGAACTCACCAGGGTCAGCTAAACGACAATTATCAATTTTTGAAATAGAGCCCTGTAGAGCATCAATTACTGCTTTGCTACCGTGTATATGAAATTCAGCCATATCTTCACCTGTATAGCTCTCTGGCCCAGGAAACCACAGAATGACCCCTTGGTCTATTAGCTCAGAACTGTTGAATTTATTGATCTTCCTGAGGGTAGCCATTCTTGGCTTAGGTAAGCTCGCACTAGTTAATTGTTTAATAACATTTTTTGTTTCTTCACCCGAAACCCTGATAATGGCTACACCTGATATTCCGGGTCCAGTTGAAAGTGCATAAATTGTCATAAATCATAATAACAAATTTAGAATATGAATGTTATTTTTTTTTTATTAAAGTATTTATCTCCTGCAAAGAATTTTCAAAGTTTTTATAACTATTTAATGAGGTTGAATAAATACTCTTTCTTGCTTGCACAAGACTTGCCGTCTTAATCCGTCCAGTTTTGTTTTTATCGTGATTTAAACAAGATGAATCCCAATCTAAGCTACAAAAATTAATTAATTTTTTGATTTCATGTTCACCATTATTTACAATATTTTCATACTTAACATCATAAATAAAATTTGGAATTTTTTCCTTCCAAAAACTCATTAGATCTAAGTATTGATTGTAATAATTTGCTATTTCTTTCTGAGAATATGCCCAGTTTAAAGAACTGGATACAAAATTATTTTTGTATAATGATAGGCAATTATCTCTTGGCTCTCTAAAACAATGAATTACTTTTGCATGTGGGAAAAAAATTTTTATGAAACCTATCCATCTAAAGTTTAGAGGGGCCTTATCAGTTATATAATCTGAATTTATTTTCCATAAGTCTAATTGTTCATTATAAGTTCTTTGAATATTGTTTTCTTCTACGTTTATATTTTCAATGAATTTTTTCTTTTCTATTTTTTTATCGACCATTAAATTTTTAGAAATACTTTCATTTAGAAAATTTAACTCACCTGCTCCTAGAATCTCTTTATGACTTGATAAAATTTGTTCTATTAGTGTTGTCCCGGATCTTGGCATTCCACAAATAAATATTATTTTCTTTCCATTCTCTGCTTTTTTTACTTTTCCAAAATCAAAATTTTCAAGGGTTTTAACTATACTTTGAAAAAGACTGACATCTAGATTTGGGTTATAATTTATAAAATCTTTTTTTGTTTTATTTGCCAATTTGATAAAGTGGAATGACTTATTATAATCTTTATTTTCTTCGTATGCCTTTCCTAAACTAAATGCAATATCCACAATTTGTTTGTTACTTAATGAATTGTCTTCGATTAATTTTTTCATTTGATTGAAATGATCTTGAGAGTCTTTTTCAGTATAATCTATAACTGAACTTAAAAATTTATGTGCACTTGTGTTTTTTGGATTTATTTTTAAGATTTTTTTAAAAATTAATTTAGCCTCTTCAAAATCTCCCATTTGAGATTTAATTGTAGCAGTCATATATAAGTATATTTCATTCTTTTTATCTAAAGTTAATAATTTTTTGTAAAGTAAAAGTGCCCTATCTAAATTATTTGTATTGTATTCTAAAAGAGCACAACCAATTAATGCTTTAGTATTATTTGGATTAACATCAAATATTTTTTTATAAATTTCTCTGGCTTTATCAAACTTAAACAAAGCTTTATAAGTGTTTGTTAAATTATTTAATGCTGGAATATAATCGTCTTGGTGTAAAATTGCTTTTAGAAAAAAGACCTCTGATTCTTCATACTTATTTAGACCCTGTAATGAAAGGCCAGAAAAATTTAATATATAGATATTTTTTGGTTCTTCCTTAAGGATTTCATTGCATTTTTTTAGTGCTTTTTTGTAATCTTGATTTTTTAAAAGATTTGCAATATCTCTGAGTTCCTCAACGGTCTTCATTATCTCTCCTTCTAATGAAATTTTTATCTAATTATATTAACACATGTTTGGTAAATTTAAATTTTAGTATTAATAATATATTAAAACTTGATCTTTATACTGGTTTGTTCATGGAGTTAAAGAAATCTGCATTACTTTTGGTTTCTTTAAGTTTTGAATTAATAAACTCGATTGCATCCATTGTTCCCATTGGACCAATAATTCTTCTAAGCACATTCATTTTCGATAGGTCATCTTTATCAAATAAAAGTTCTTCTCTTCTTGTTCCAGATTTAGTGATGTCTATCGCTGGATAAATTCTTTTTTCTGCAATTTTTCTATCAAGTACTGTCTCACTATTTCCAGTTCCCTTGAATTCTTCAAAAATAACTTCGTCCATTCTGCTACCAGTGTCTACCAAGGCAGTCGAAATAATTGTTAATGATCCACCTTCTTCTATATTTCTTGCAGCCCCAAAAAATCTTTTTGGTTTTTGTAAAGCGTTTGCATCAACACCACCTGTTAAAACTTTACCTGAACTTGGAATGACAGCGTTGTATGCTCTTCCTAATCTTGTGATTGAGTCTAATAAAATTACAACATCTTTTTTATGTTCTGTTAATCTTTTTGCTTTTTCAATGACCATTTCGGCAACGGCTACATGTCTTGAAGCTGGCTCATCAAATGTAGAACTAATAACCTCACCCTTAACTGTCCTTTGCATGTCAGTTACTTCCTCTGGCCTTTCATCAATTAATAAAACCATCAGATAACTTTCTGGATAATTTTTAGCAATTGAGTTTGCAATACTTTGTAAAATCATTGTCTTACCTGCTTTGGGAGGTGAGATAATTATTGATCTTTGACCTTTTCCAATAGGACTTACGAGATCTATTAGTCTAGGTGTTAAATCTGGTTTTTTTTCGATTTTAGTTGTTTCGATTTCCATTACCATTTGTTTATCGGGATATAGCGGAGTTAAATTATCAAACGCAATTTTATGACGTGCTTTTTCAGGTTCTTCAAAATTTATTTTACTTACCTGTAATAGTGCAAAATACCTTTCACCTTCTTTGGGCGCTCTAACAGGACCCTCAACTGTGTCACCCGTTCTTAAACCAAATTTTCTAATCTGACTTGGACTCACGTAAATATCATCCGGTCCAGGTAAGTAGTTTGATTCCATTGCTCTTAAAAAACCAAAACCATCTTGTAATAATTGTAAAACTCCAGCTCCAGTTATTTCCTCTTTTTCAGCAACTTTCTTTAATATTGCAAATAAAATTTCTTGTTTTCTAAGTGTGCTAGCATTTTCAATACCAAGCTGTTCTGCTTGAGCAATTAGCTGTTCAGACGATTTTAGCTTAAGTTCTTGAATGTTCATGAATGGGAATTTTGTTTAAGATTTGTTAGATATAATAAATATATATACTCTTTAAATTATTACAAGCTTAGATGGGTTTAAAAACAACAATAAAAACAATCAAAATAAGCAATATTGTTGGCACTTCGTTAATTATTCTAAAAAACTTAGATGATTTAGTATTTTGATCTAAACTAAAATCACTGAGGAGCTTAGATAGGTAAAAATGGTACAAAGTTAGGAAAGTAACCAAAGTCAATTTTAGTTTGATCCAAATTGCAGAAAGAACCTCGAAGCCTAATGAGGATATTAAAATTAAACCAAATATCCAAGTTAAAATCATAGCTGGTGTCATAATATAAAAATATAACTTTCTTTCCATTGTTTTAAATGTTGAACAGGTATTTTTATCTTTTAAATTTTCAACGTGATAAACAAAAATTCTAGGCAAATATAGAAGACCAGCCATCCAAGAAATCACAGCAATCAGGTGTAGGCTTTTAAACAGCAAATAACTATTCATAACCTAAACAAGGACACTTTTTAAAATTTGAAGGGCATTGATTTTTTGGAGGATAAAGATCTTCATTAATTTTATATTCATTTTTTTTTACTATTAATTCTGACATTGCCTTAATAAAATCCTCATTGGTACCAAGCGCCGGTACTCTGGTGTAGTTTTTGCATCCATTAACATCTGCTATTTCTTTGTATTCTATATCTAACTCAACTAAAGTTTCTGAATGTTCTGAAACAAATGCAATAGGAACTAAAACGATGTGTTTACCAAGCTTAGAATTTTCAATAATTATATCTTCAGTTGATGGTCCAATCCATTTTAGTGGACCAACACGACTTTGATAGCTTAATATCCAATCTAAATTTTCATCATTTAAACTTTCAACTATTTTTTTAACGGATTGTTCCACTTGCCATTGATAGGGGTCTCCTTTTTTAATATTTTTTTCAGGTAATCCGTGTGCAGAAAATATTAATTTAAAGTTTGTAAGGTTTTGAATCTTTTTTTTTATTTCCTTTGTGTGTGCATTGATAAAATTCTGATCTGTTGGGTAACAACAAATCGTACTTGTTTTGATAATATAATTATTGTTTTTACAAATATTTTTCCATTCTTTAATTGAAGACCCTGAAGTTGCGGCAGAATATTGAGGATAAAGAGGCATTAAAATGATTTCGTTTGGGTCAAATAATTGAACATCTTTGATCACATCTTTTGCTCTTGGATTCCAACATCTCATTACAATGAAGCACTTGTATTCGTCCTCTCTCTGTGTTCGATTTAATTTTACTTCTAATGCATTGGATTGTTCTTTGGTTAGTCTTAGTATTGGTGATGACCCGCCAAGTTCTGCATAAATCTTTTTAGCAACAGGAGCCCTCCTATTAGAAATTAGTTTTGCTAAGGGGTATCTTAGAAAAGTTGGTAAGTTTAAAATTGCCGGATCATTGAACAAGTTAAATAAGAAAGGTTCAACATTTTCGATTTTATCAGGACCACCAAGATTAAATAAAATAATTGCTTTTTTCATTTAGTAATCTTTTACTATTTTTACTAAATAATCAACCATGCCAGGATTGGTTTCTGGTAAAACGCCATGACCTAAGTTGAAAATATATGGGTGATCCTTAAAGATCTCTAAATATTTCAGTGCTTGTTTTTTTAGATTTTCTGTATCTGTTAATAGAACTTTAGGATCAAGCCCTCCTTGAATAGGAATATTAATTTCTTTACAGATAGAAATGGGGTTTACGTCATAATCAATATTAATAACATCAGGTTTTACAATATCACAATAATTTTTATAATTTTTTATGCCTCTTGGAAAACAAATTATTGGAACGTTTAACGACTTAACATAATTAACTATATTTAATGTGGGAATAAAAACATAATTTGGTAAATCTTTTGTTTCTAATAATCCTGCCCAACTATCAAAAATTTGGATCACAGTTGCCCCGTTTCTTATTTGATGATCAATATGTAACTTTAAAAATTTTTCTAAAATTATTAAAATTCTATTTATTAAAAACTCATCTTTAAAAAAGTCTTTTACTAGTTCTTTTTTTGGTGAATGTTTATTAATCATATAAACCAATAATGTCCACGGTGCTCCAACAAATCCTATTAGGTTTTTGTTTTTAATTAAACTATTTTCACTAACTTTTTTGATTGATTTATAAATTGGATATAATTTTTTTAAAAAGTCTATTTCATCAATTTTAGATATTTCATTTAAATTTAGTGCGCCTAGCTGTGGGCCAAAATCTTTTTTAAATTCAAC
>Ga0307986_10001457_pt1 | contig 17117 bp, 13 predicted proteins | sample EllFjometageno82_FD_203170 | JGI IMG/M metagenome (GOLD analysis project Ga0307986, IMG submission 203170) | Marine microbial communities from Ellis Fjord, Antarctic Ocean - #82 | ecosystem: Environmental > Aquatic > Marine > Unclassified | place: Southern Ocean | collected 2014-10-09
CTGAGCAATGGTGGATTTTGAAACCAACCGAGATAATATCAAAGTAATCTAGACTGTTGTTTGTGGATACAACAGATGTAGCCAAGGGGTTTCATTCCGTTCTTCATAACAGTATGTACACAATTGTAGTTGTACGTAAGGAAAGTTTGAGTATTCGGTACAAGCACTAAGCAGTCTTTTGATGAGATTAGTGCTCATACGTATTCAGTCTGAGCTTCCCTCAGAAGTTCTTTCAATTCAATCTTATATAAACCGACTAAGTAAAAGGAACTATGATGGTAAAGACAGTTCTTTACCCATTTATGGATGGAAATAGTAGGTATTCGCGTAAGCCCTGGTGGTCTGCGTGTTTCTGTCCAGGGGGAAGTGACTGGAAGTACACTTCAAAACATGATGAGTTCTATTGCATAAATTGCTATTCCTGGATGGCTGATACTATCTGCAGTTCAGGCGATTGCGACCTATGTATAAATCGACCATTATTGAATGAAGAGGCCAAGGCATTTGATGAAAAAGTTAGCAGTATCATTGAAGATGATTTGATTTCATTATTTGGAGAAAAATAGCAGATTAAATTATTATATTGAACAGGTGAGATTATGTGGGTTTTTGGCAATAGGTGAGATTATGTGGGTTTTTGGCAATAGGTGAGATTATGTGGGTTTTTGGAAAAGATGGATTTATGAGTATTACCGCACTTCCTGGTAGAGATGATTATCTATTTGTGCAAACAAAGAGTAAGGAACACCTAGAGGATTGGTTTCCTGAGGCAACTCATCATTCCAAAATGTATACTTCATATCCTCATCGTGCAGTCGTTTCACGAGAGGATGTAGCTTTAGCATTGATCGAATATGTAATGAATATTATTTATGATGATTTCAGAGGAGCGATAGAAGAAATTCCATACAATCAAGCATGTAATGAGATTTACTTCAATGGAATTAATTTATACAGCAGGTATCGCCAACAGATAAGGTCTCGAGGCGGGATTTAGTTCGGGGATAAATTGTGTCAGATCTTACATCAACCTTCTAACGAATGTGGTCGACGAGATCTCTAATGTGATGCTATTAGGTCTCCAAAAGTGATCTAAAACCGAGACGAACAGAACGTCTAACAGACATTTTAATTATTCTCATCTCTATCAATTGTGAATAGGTTGATAATAGAGAACTTTAGGCGAGATACATGGAAAGAACTTCTCAGACACATCCTATAGGAATTGATTTTGTCGAGACTCAATTCAAAGGATTGATTGGACTAACTTTATGCCCTGCTAAAACTCAAAAGCATCCTCGATCAGATGCGGTATGGAATCGTTGTTTAGAGCAAGACATTTTTGATATTAAGAACCAAGACACCCCAAATCTGCAAAAAATTGCAACCCCATTCTCACCCATTGAATCTGTAAGGTTTAGTGACAACAAATTTAGTACATTAAAGGTCGAGGGATTGGGCGAATGTATTCAAAACCACGGAATGAATCCGTGTTATAATTCCTTGGAGGTGTGAAAATGAAATGGACACCTCCAGAAGAAATGATTGCATGGGGAATAGAACTGATGGCCAAAATTCCTGTTGATGGAATTTGGGCACCCGAAGGTAGCAGTGTAAAGTATCGTAAGATAAGTGACAACACTTTCACATTAGAATGGATGTATGATAATCCCGAAGCGAAACAACAACATCTACAGTTTACATCACTCATGGAAGCGTGTGATTACATTCTGATACAGGGTGAGGAAGAAGAAAAAACACTAACACAACTCGAGGTAGATTCGCTGATAATTCTTGGAATCGACACAGCAAGGAAGGGAGATTTTATTGAATCCGAGCGATTATTTAGAATGTGTTTGGTAAAATGTAGAGAAAACGGCTACCTTGAAATGGAGGGTGGTTCATTGAATAACCTAGGAATGATTCTTCTCAATAAAGGAGAGATTAATGAAGCGGAACAAATGTTTCTAGATAGTTCGCTAATTTGTAGAGATAATAGTTTCTTAGAAGGTTGGTTCGCAGCACAATCTAACCTCCTAATAATCGCAAAAAAACGAGGCGATCTTAAAGGGACTGAACAGTTACATCGAGAGAGTTTAGCTGTGAATAAGGAAATCGGTGACCGTGAAGAACAGGCTGCTTCACTATTCTACCTCGGGGCCACTTTATCTGAACAAGGTGATTTTGCTGAAGGGGAAAAGATGTATCTGGAGTGTTTGGCATTAAGTAAAGAAATCGATCACCGTCAAGGACAGGCAGAATCTCTGTTCTACCTTGGAAATATTGCACGAGATCGTGGTGTTCTCGCTGAGGCGGAAAAAAAGTATCTAGAGTGTTTACTAATTTGCAAAGAAACCGATAACCATGGAAGACTGATTCCAACCCTGTTCGAACTGGGAAATATTGAACTAGAACAAGGTAATCTCGGTAAGGCGGAAAAGAGATATCGTGAGTGTTTGCCGCATATGATAGAGATTGGTGACCGAAAAGGAGAAGCTCAACTGCTTATTATTATCGGTGATATTGCTGAAAAGAGAGGTGACCCTGAAGGAGCTGAACAGTTGAACCGAGAGAGTTTGGCAGTGAGTCAAGAAATAGATGACCCTGAAGGACAGGTAGCATCATTGTTCAACCTCGGAGCCATTCTATCTGAACGAGGTGATTTCGCTAAAGCAGAAATAATAGACAGAGAATGCTTACTAATCGTTAGAGGAATTGATGGTTTGAGACCACATTTAGAAAGTCCAAACAAGTTGCCGATGGATAATATAAAATCCTCTCCTGAAAGTGTGTCAATGGAATCAGTTTTATTATATCGCCTTGCACTTCTCGCCAAAAATCGAGGCGATCTAGAGGAAGAGGGCCGCTTCCTTACCGAAGCGGAAGACCTTGAAAGAGTTCGACGCTCGAAGAATACGGATTCTTGAAGCAAGGACTTGGAAATGTCCGTAAGGAACCTTCTACCTAAGGTCTGAGAACTTTCGTTGATTTGCATGTAAAGCGTGTAGGGACTGGTAAAAACGGGTATGTTTTCGTTTGAATTTGTCAATCTAGTCATCTCAAATGGAATTTGATTGACATGTTCCTAAATTTGATAAAGGATTGTGGGACAAAGGAAAATTATGGGCGGTGATGAGATCCATAAAGGGGACTCCAATCCATTCACCAACTTGCGAAATGAAGCAGTAAATGAATTTAAGCGCAAACGTGAAGAAATCAAAGCCGAGAAGGAAAAGCAGTTAGAAATGCAAAAAAAAGAGTTAGAAGTTCTGCTCAACCAGGTTCAAAATCAGGCTTTATCGTGCCTTTCAAAAATCGATCAATCTCTTTTATTGGAGAAAGGTTCTGTGACTTTCAAATCAGAAGAATGTCTTCATTTCGCCGGAGGAGCCCTACTTGCTTCTGGTTCAGAGGACAACACTATTCGTCTATGGAATCCGGATACTGGTCAACATCTTAGGACGCTTAAAGGCCATTCTGATAATGTGCTTTCCGTGGTATTCTCGCCTGACGGAAATATGATTGCTTCAGGGTCAGGGGACAACACCATCTGCCTATGGAATCCGGCAACTGGGCAGCATCTCAGAACGCTTAAGGGTCATTCTAGTACTGTCCTTTCTGTATCATTCTCACCCGACGGAACCATGCTTGCTTCGGCTTCAGTTGACAACACCATTCGCTTATGGAATCCTGAAACCGGTCTACGTATTAGGATGCTTGAAGGCCATTACAGTGCGGTAAATTCTGTGGCATTCTCACCAGATGGAACTCTGCTTGCTTCGGGTTCAATTGACAATACTATTCGACTATGGAATCCTGAAACTGGTGAACTTATCAGGACGCTTGAAGGTCATTCTAATTCAGTTCTTTCAGTGGCATTTTCGCCAGACGGAGCCTTGCTTGCTTCTAGTTCATGGGACAAAACAATTCGTCTATGGAATCCTGAAACAGGTCAACATATCAGAACCCTTGAAGGCCATACTTATGCAGTTGGTAATGTCGCCTTCTCGCCCGACGGAGCCCTACTTGCTTCAGCTTCAGATGACAACACCATCCGCTTATGGGCTCCTGGAACTGGTGAACACATCAGGACGCTTGAAGTACATTCGAATATGGTTAATTCCGTTGCATTTTCGCCTGACGGAGCTATACTTGCTTCGAGTTCAATCGACAAAAGCATTCGCCTATGGAATTCTAAAACTGGTGGACATCTATGGTCGCTTGAAGGGCATTATAATTATGTATATTCTGTGGCATTCCGTAACCCTCCCAATACACTTTTACTGACCTCGCTGGTAGAAGATTTGCAGAAGGTAATGAGTGACGCAAATTTCAAATTATCGTATATCTCACCAAATTCTTTTACTATAGAATGGGAATAAGTTGACCACTTCTGAACATATTATTCCCTCTGTGATGAGGGGGTTAGAGTGCTACTGACTGCTCATAGTTCAAAGTCTGTTATTGCTTACTTTCACTCACTTTCGCAACAGTTTTTATTTTTTGTGGTTTATAATAGGTGAGTTTTATTACACTCACGGGTATTTATTCTCACCTAGTGTCATTTTTATGATTGCGCGTCTCCTTCATAGGCCGACTCTCATTGAAGAGACTTGATGACAACCCCTAGTGGCGTGGCTAATCTGAATTCCGAATATATTGCTTGGTTCAAAGGGACCGGTATGAATGACGTTGCATCCATTGGTGGTAAAGGAGCATCACTTGGTGAGATGTATTCCTCCTTAACTGAGAAAGGAATACCAATTCCAAACGGTTTCACTGTAACTGTGGATGCTTATGCAGAATTTGTTGATTCCGAAATAGACTCGATGCGCTGGAGTGGAGTTTCAGAAGCTGAAGGATTACCTGGATTGCGAGATTTGGTAATGAAGGCATCTACACTAAGGGGCGCAATTCATGCCTGCTTTGAGGGTGCTGATACCTCAGATCATTTGGAATGCATTCCAGAACATTTCTCGCTCGGTCTCTTATCCTAAAGAGCGTCGTTCCCACTTATGTTGAAGAACAAATTGAGAAGGGTTACAGTGCTCTGTGCGATGAATACGGACCTGGAGTGGATGTTGCAGTTCGTTCATCAGCAACAGTTGAAGATTCGGTTGAAGCATCCTTTGCTGGGCAATACGATTCATACCTCAATATCACTGGCCCAAGAGGTGTTGTGTTTCATTGGAAAAAGTGTATTGCAAGTTTGTTCACCGAACGTGCAGTCGCATACCAAGTAGACAGGGGAATGGACCCTCTTGATGCATCGTTAGCAGTAGTTGTAATGAAAATGGTTCGATCGGATTTGGCTTCTTCAGGAGTAATGTTCACTATAGACCCAGATTCAGGACATACCGGCATTATTCACATCTCTTCTTCATATGGATTAGGGGAACTTCTAGTTCAGGGTAGTATCTCTCCCGATGGTTTCCTGGTTTGGAAAAAGGGGATTGAGCAAGGTTTACCGGCGATTATACAACGCCACCTCGGTGGTAAAGAAGAGAAGATGATTTACGGGGAGGATTCCGAAACGAAAACCGTGGATGTTGCTCTCAAAGATAAATTGATTTTCTCATTGCAACGTTCCGAAGTTCTAACCCTTGCTGAAATGGCACTTACTATAGAAGCACATTATCAAATGCCAATGGATATAGAGTGGGCTAAGGATGGGATTAGTGGAGAATTATTCATTGTTCAAGCAAGACCTGAAACGGTCCACGCCAAAGAAAATACATCTATTCTTACTCGCTACCATATGAATCCAAAGTTATTGAAAAAGCTACATTCTAGTGGCTCCATTTTGGGAACTGGTCAAGCCGTAGGAAAGAGGATTGGAGGTGGAAAGGTTCGACAATATCAGAGTTATGAATCGGTAATTTCGAGCAAGCGAGGCCTGCGAGATAGATTGGCTACAGGTGTAGAACTAAGTGAACTTAGTTGGACGGATAGAGTCTTTGAACAGGGTGATGTTCTAGTTACTGAAATGACTACTCCAGATTGGGAACCAATGATGAAGCAAGCCTCACTGATAATTACCCGCAAAGGTGGAAGAACAAGCCATGCTGCTATCATAGCGCGTGAATTTGGAATACCGGCCATCGTTGGAGCAACAGACGTTATGCATCTATTAGAGGATGGAATGTTGGTTACTGGTTCTTGTGCTGAAGGAGATACAGGAATAATATACAAAGGAAAGCAACCGTTTGAAATTGAAGAGATTGTCATTGATACCAATCAGAAACTGAAGACAAAAATAAAATTAAATGTAGGTTTCCCTACTAAGGCACTTGCAGATTCAATGCTACCGGTAGATGGTGTAGGGCTTGCACGTATCGAATTTATTCTATCAGCAGAAGTGGGTATTCATCCGATGGCATTAGTTCATCATGATTCGATAATAGAATATGTTGAAACAGGAGTAATTCCTAGAAAACTATTGCCATTCAAACGCGGTCTTGAACGCACCAATGGGCGAGATAGGACGGACTTAATCAGAGAGATTTCGGAAAAGAGTAGAAATTCGGCAAATCCAAAATCTCTCTTCGTTGATGAACTAAGAGAGGGTGTTGGACTAATTTGTGCTGCTTTCTATCCTAGGCCAGTGCTGGTTAGGTTATCTGATTTCAAATCTAATGAATATAGAGAACTTCTCGGTGGTGAAATATTTGAACCGATTGAAGAAAACCCGATGATCGCTTGGCGAGGGGCCAGTCGATATGTTGATCCGAGATTCTCAGAGGCATTCGAATTAGAGTGTGAAGCATTGCAAGGAGTTCGTCACGATATGGGTCTGGATAACCTTCAGTTGATGATTCCGTTCTGCCGCACACCTGAAGAAGGTGTTGCAGTAAAGAAAATACTGGAAAGTCGGAAACTCGGTTCTAAGGATGGAGTACCGCTGTTCATTATGGTGGAATTGCCTTCGAATGTAATAGAGGCGGAACGCTTTATTGAAGAGATGGAACTAGATGGTGGCTCGATAGGAACCAATGACCTCGTTCAGACTGTTTATGCTGTAAGTAGAGACGATTTAGAAGGATATTTACATCCGGTCGATGCAAGATCATCAGCGGTCAAAACGATGGTGAAGAGAACGATTGAAATTTTTAAGGAAAAGGGAATCGAGATCGGGATTTGTGGTCAAGCGCCTTCGGATTACCCGGAAGAATATCCAGCATTCCTAATCGAATGCGGAATCACTTCGATTTCAGTAACTCCTGATACCGCAATAGCGGTCAGAATTGCAGTTGATAAAGCCGAGAAAGAACTCGAACTTAATTCTCTTTAAGGCTGAGAACTAACTAGAATTTGATTCTCTTTTGGGATGAAAATAATTCGAACTTAACTCTCTTTTGGACTGAGAAACAACTCGAATTTGATTCTCTTGGTGAGGGAGATATATTTCTCAAATAATTGTCCTCGTTTGACATTTTTCGACCATCGATGGCAAGTGGTATGCCTTATCACTCCCACAGCACTAACAGTTTGAAATCATATCAAGTGTAGCCCTTGATACTTGACGGTTTAATTATTACACCGCCGTGGTAATGCTATGCCAGCCGTAATTTGTGGATATTCTCGGTCCCCGTTCACACCTGCAAAAAAAGGAAATCTAGCAAATACTAGACCAGATGACATAGCGGCTGAAGTCGTAAAAGGTTTGATTAAAAAAACTGGAATCGACCCAAACCTGATTGAAGACTTGATACTTGGTTGTGCTTTTCCCGAAGCAGAACAAGGTTTCAATTTAGGAAGGATGCTATCCTTCCTCAGCGAATTGCCACATACGGTAGCAGGGGTAACTGTCAATCGATTTTGTGGTTCTTCAATGCAAGCTATTCATGATGCCGCTGGTAGAATCGCTATGGGCTCAGGAGATGCATTTATCGCAGGAGGAGTCGAATCTATGACCAGAATCCCAATGTCTGGTTTCAACCCAATGCCCAATCCCAAACTCGCTGCAGAGATGCCAGAAGCTTACACTAATATGGGCCTAACCGCTGAGAATCTCGCTACTATTTATGAAATAGAACGGGGAGATCAAGAGACGTTTGCAGTTGAAAGTCACCTTAAGGCGGCTAACGCTGACTTCAGCGATGTCATCATTCCAATAACCACTACAGAAGGAATCGTCTCGACAGATGGCTGTATTAGGCCAGCTTCCAATGTAAGTTCTCTTGCTAGACTTAGCCCTGTTTTCAAAGCGGATGGTAGCGTAACTGCGGGTACTTCTTCACCACTAACAGATGGCGCGGCCTTCGTCCTCGTTTGTAGCCAAAAATTCGCTATCGAACAAGGCCTTGAAATTTTAGCCTCTATAGAATCAACTGCTGTATCCGGTTGTTCTCCTGACATAATGGGTATCGGTCCAGTTGCTGCATCTCAAAAAGCACTAGATAGAGCCGGCGTCAGTTTGGAAGATATCGATGTGATCGAACTTAATGAGGCGTTTTCAGCACAATCTCTTGCGGTTATTGAAGAACTTGAACTAGACACCTCCAAAGTCAATATTGATGGTGGCGCTCTCGCACTTGGTCATCCACTTGGAGCCAGCGGTGCAAGAATCGTTGGACGAGCTATAACAATACTCAATCGAAATAAGGCTGACCTTGCACTTGCAACCATGTGCATAGGCGGCGGTCAGGGAATTGCTACAGTACTTAGGAGGGTTGAATGATGGTAATAGAACTACAATCACCTATGATTCCAAGCGAACTGAAGAATCATGGCCAAATCAACAAAGTTGCAGTGATTGGAAGTGGAGTCATGGGTGCTGGTATTGCCGCTCATTGCGCAAATGCAGGTTGCGATGTCTTGCTATACGATATAGTTCCCAAAGGCGCCACAGATAGGTCTATTGTCGCTAGAGATGCAATAGCACGAATGAGCAAAAGTAATCCTGAAACTCTGATGCACCCCTCCAACTCCAAACTAATACGTGCAGTTAATCTTGAAGACGATTTACATCTTCTCAAAGATAGAGACTGGGTCTTAGAAGTTGTAGTAGAACGTCTTGATATCAAACATAGCATCTATTCCAATATTGAGGAGCATCTTTCTAAAAACGCAATTTTGTCTTCTAACACTTCAACAATTCCAAGGTCATCTCTTGTCAAAGGCATGAGTCCATCTTTGGCCTCAAGGTTCCTAATTACTCACTTTTTTAATCCTCCGCGCTATCTGCCTCTGCTCGAATTAATTGTCGGAGAGGAAAACGAAGAGGATATTTTCCACAGAATGAGTCTCTTCGCATCTGAAAGACTTGGAAAGAAAGTAATTCTTTGCAATGACACTCCTGGATTCATAGGCAATCGTCTTGGAATCTATTTCGTCCAACGTTCTATTGCTGCCACATTAGATTATGGCTTCACTGTAGAACAGGCAGATGCTATGCTCGGTCGTCCGATTGGACTACCAAAGACAGGAGTTTTTGCATTGATGGACTTGGTTGGAATCGATATTATTCCTGCCGTAGTTCAAAGTATGGTGGATAATTTACCACCTGAAGACCCCCTGCATGCCATAGCGGGAAAGGGAGAGGACATTATCAGCAATATGATCGCTGAAGGATACACAGGTCGCAAGGGCAAAGGTGGGTTTTTCAGACTTAATACGGAAGATGGTAAGCGAACCAAAGAAGCAAGAAGCCTCATTGATGGTTCATATCAACGTGCTATACGCAATGCCGCTTTTACCTCTGCTAAAGTCGGTCGTCAAGGGCTCAAGCGCCTCATGACTCACCCAGACAAGGGTGCTGCTTTCGTTAAGGAAATATTACTAGATACATTTGCTTATGCAGCCTCACTAGTACCGTCAGTCAGTGAAGACATTCACGCTATAGATAGTGCAATGAAGGTCGGATATAGTTGGAAAAAGGGTCCTTTTGAAATGATGGACTCCATTGGTCTTGATTGGATTGTCGGAGAAATGAAAACGGCTAATATTGCAATTCCTACATTCCTATCACTTGCGGCAGAACAAGGTTCTTTCTACGGTATAGAGGAATCCGAAATAACTCGACTGAATAACACTGGAGACCGGATTCAAATTCTAAAGGGTGCCCAAGAAACTACTGTTGCGGACATTAAGCGTAGACGCGGTAAGGCGATTAGAACAAATGCTTCGGCTAGTATTTGGGATGCGAATGATGGAATACTTTTAGTGGAATTCCACTCAAAAATGAATGCTTTAGATCCATTCATCATGGAAATTCTTCTCGCAGCAGTTGACATTGCAGAAAGCGATGGCTGGAAGGGAATACTAATCGCTAATGATTCTAATAATTTCTGTGCTGGTGCCAACCTTGGTCTTGCATTATTTGGAGCAAACCTCGGAGCATGGAGTTCATTGGAGGATTTTATTGCACTAGGTCAAGACACCTATCAATCTCTAAAATATGCTAAGGTTCCAGTAGTTTCAGCTGCATCTGGAATGTGCCTTGGAGGTGGATGTGAAATTTTACTCCATTCCGATGGCATTGTCGCTCACTCAGAATCATATATCGGATTGGTTGAAACTGGAGTCGGTATTATCCCTGCATGGGGTGGTTGTAAGGAGATGCTTGCACGGGTTACTACGGAGGGACTTGTAGGATTAGGACCAATGGCTGCAAGCATGATGGTTTTCGAAAATATCGGTATGGCCAAGATTGCTAAATCGGCACAACAAGCCAAAGATTTAGGTTATCTTCGAAGTAGTGATCGTATCACAATGAACCGTGATCATGTTTTGGCTGATGCTAAGTCATACTTGCTGGAACTAGCCGTAGATTATTCCCCACCTAAACCCCATGTCTATTATCTATCTGGGCCTTCTGGAAAGTCAGCACTAACCATGGCATTGAACGACCTTGCTATCGCCGGACACGCTACACCTCACGACATTACCGTTATCGGTGAACTTGCAAAAGTTCTGACCGGAGGAGAATGTGACCATACAAGGGAACTGAGCGAGGATGATATTCTTGCACTGGAGAGAAAAGCAATTTCAAAATTGGCTAGAAATGAACTAACATTAGACAGAATGGAACATATGCTAGGTAAGGGCAAACCATTGAGGAACTGAAGGAGGAATGATTATGACTGTATACAAAGCACCTTTGAACGATTACAAATTCCTATTCCACGAAGTATTCGATGTTGTCGAAGTATGCAATCGCTTAGGATATGAAAATTTCGACAAAGAGATGATCGATACGATGACTGAAGAGTGGTCACAATTCGTAACAGATGTGTGGAAGCCATCAAACATTGATGGTGATAAAATTGGTTCACAATTGAAAAATGGAAAAGTTATCTCCCCACCCGGTTTCAAAGATGCATGGAAACAAACAGTTGAGTCTGGATGGTTACAGTCAGTTTGCAAAGAGGAACATGGTGGCATGGAATTGCCTCTCTTCTTCCGCAATGCAATGGATGAGCCTGCAATATCTTGCAATATGGCAATCTCTGTGGTCGCAGCATTAAGCTTAGGTGTTTACGACATGATAAGTAGCCATGCTTCACAAGAAAATATCGACCTTTATGCTGCCAAAATCGGTAGTGGGGAATGGTGTGGAACAATGTGTCTTACCGAGCCACATTGTGGTACTGACCTCGGTTTGATAAAGACCAAAGCTATCCCTCAAGAAGATGGTTCATTTACGATTACAGGGACAAAGATATTCATTACAGCAGGTGACCATGATTTGAGCGATAACATCGTTCACATGGTGCTAGCTAAACTACCAAATGCACCAGAAGGGTCGAAGGGTATCTCACTATTTCTTGTACCAAAGTTCCTAACTGAGGGTGATGAACTTTCCAGTGAGATAAATAATACTTCAATCTCTGGAATCGAAGACAAAATGGGATTGCATGGTTCACCAACCTGTGTCTTAAATTTTGATTCTAGTAAAGGCTGGCTAGTAGGAGAAGAGAATACTGGTATGGCTCTGATGTTTGAGATGATGAATAGAGAAAGATTAGCGACCGGAATGATGGGTCTCGGACTTGGTGAAATCGCATATCAAAATGCTTTATCCTGGTCCTTGGAAAGACGTCAAGGAAGAGACCTGCGTGGAATGAAAGATCTAGATGCTCCAGCAGATAATATCCTAGTCCATCCTGATGTTCGTAGAATGTTGCTAAAGGCTAAGGTCAACTGTGAAGGGACCAGAGCCCTAGGAACATGGGTTGGTATACTACTCGATGAGATGAAAAGAGGCGATGAGGAAACTAAAAAACACGCCACTTCACTAATCGCATTACTCACTCCGGTCATGAAAGCGTATTCAACAGATGTTGGTTGCGAAAGTACATCACTTGCAATCCAAATAATGGGTGGAGCAGGATATTGTTCGGAGTACGGAGTTGAACAATTCTATCGTGATGCAAGAATCGCTCCTATCTGGGAAGGGACAAATGGAATACAGGCACTCGATTTAGTAGGGCGTAAAGTCACTCAAAACTTCGGTCATAATCTGCGTCATTTGATGTGGCCATTGCTTGAATTCATAGAAGAGAACCGTGCTATTGAGGACATGGTGGAATTCAATAAACCGTTACATAAAAGCGTTAAAGGATTACAACAACTAACACTTCTTCTAATGGCAGAAGGTGCTGGCAATCCACACTTTTTAGCAGCAGGTGCTACCGATTATTGTACATACTTTGGAAATACCTTACTAGCCTACTTATGGGCAAGGATGGCGCGAGTTTGTATCAGTGCTAAGGAGAATGGAAGCGCAACAGATTTCCATGAAGCCAAACTTGCAAGCGCACGAGTATTCTTTGCAGAAATTCACCCAGATAATATCGGGCTTGCGGCTAAGGTAGTTGCAGGACACAAGCATCTAATGTCGTACCCGGAGGCCTCATTCTGATGAAGTCCCAGTTCCCAGCGAGCAAAGGTGCGGCTGCTTATTCAAACAGCATTCGATGGAAAATGTCATGGCCTTGGACCATCTTGTGGATTCTTATCGCCATCGAGTTGATATTGTGGCGCCAAGAGAGTCAAATTCTGATAAATATTTTATTCTGGACAATTCCTATTACGATTGCATTGAATGGACTCTACTTGGCTTTTGAAGCGAAGGTATTGGCAGCATTTTTCCTACCTTATCCAAAGGATGAAGGCCGCGTCACCGATCCAAATTGGAACCTAGTCGAGTTTACAGGATGGGGCGGGGATAAGCCAGTGGGATATTTCATTCCAGCAAAAGGTGCATCGAAAGGTTTGATTTTATACGTACATGGATATTCTTCTTCCATGGCTCGGGCGGAAAATAGAATCTCTCATCTTAGCACTCAAGGATTTGATGTAGCTGGTGTAGATATGAGAGGGCATGGTCGTTGTTCTCTAACTAAAGACTGGACATTGCTAAAGGTAGCAGCAGATATTGAGGCCTTTTTGGATATTATCATCAATCAATACGAGGAATTGCCAAAGGTTCATTTCTACGGTCATTCAATGGGAGGATTTCTTGCCCTGAGGCTGGCTGGTAACAAATCTGGCTGGTGGGAAGGTCAACTTGATTCGATAATTTTGGAATCTGCAGTTTCATCGATACCAGAGATTATAAAATTGCGAGTAGGTTCAATGTGGAATTTAGGTCGCCCTTTGTTTCGTCTAATTATACGCAAGGAGATGAAAAGAATCCATCCAGACTTGCCAATTACATTTTGGGACGCTAAAATTCCACAAATAGGATTACCAGAAATTCCAGTGCTGACACTTCAATCTAAGAATGACAACGCACTAGGTAGAATACATTATAATCTAATTAAGAAGCATATTCCAGATGATGGAGAAAATGAATTCCATCTAATTTCTGATTTAGAACACACTACTACTTTAGATTCAATGACTAGAAGGGATCTTCTTGAGAAATGGCTGAGTAAAAGGAGTTGATTAGATGAGTAACGAAAAACGATTTATGAAAGCAGCAGAAGAAGTAATGAGTCTTAGTAGCAGACCTGACAATAAGACTATGCTACTACTATATTCGTTGTATAAGCAGTCTACTGAAGGGGATGTTTCAGGAGGATTGCCTGTAAGTGAAGGAATTGCTGCTATAGCAAAATACCGAGCCTGGAAAAAATTGAAGGGCAAGGATTCGCAAGAGGCGATGAAACAATATATTGCTATAGTCGACAATTTATTGGAGCGTTCTGAGAAAATTTCAGATATAAAAACATGGAAAGGCCGCACTGTGCTAATCAGTGGTTCTAGTCGAGGACTTGGACGGGCAATGGCACTGCGCTTTGCAGAAGAAGGAGCAAACCTTGTTCTTCTCGGGCGTACACTTGATGCTGATGACGGAAAAGGTTCTCTTAATGAGACAGCCCAAATGGTTGAATCTGCAGGTGGTAAAGCAGCAGTTGCGGTTTGTGATGTTCGTAATGATGCGGATGTGATTGCAGCCGTACAGATAGGAGTGGATGCCTTTGGTGGAATTGATGCTGTCATTTGCAATGCAGGAGCGTTATTTATTGCACCATTTGATGAAACTCCTATGAAGAGATTTGACCTTGTCCACGAAGTAAATATTCGTGCCTCATTTTCCTTATGTCAAGCGGCCCTGCCACATCTGCGCAACAGTGATAATGGTCGAATCTTACTAATTTGCCCACCGATTTCATTAGATCCAAAGTGGTTCAATGGTTCTGTGGCCTATACTATCTCCAAATTCTCAATGTCGATGCTCGTATTGGGCCTCGCTGAAGAATTATCAATGGCTGGAATCTCAGTAAACGGACTTTGGCCCGCAACTACAATCGATACTGCTGCTGTTAGGTATAACACAGCTCTTGGTGGTGCTGAAATGGTTAGGCGTAGTAGAATTCCGCGAATTGTTGGAGATGCAGCATTGGCAATAATGAGTAGGTCAAGTGAATCTACTGGCAAATTCCACACAGATGAATCTGTACTACGTGAAGAAGGCGTAGATGATTTTGACCAGTATGCGGTAGAGCCAGGAATGCCTTTACAACCTGATTACTATCTTTGAAAGGAATTGTTCGCAATGGGGCTCTTGTGCATCCCGTTTTGAGCCCTTGTATCGGCATTTGATCTCGGAATAATCATAATTGCCGGAGCAGAGTTTATCACCTTAGGTACAAACAACATACTCATGGAGATGCATTATGCACCACAATTCGCAAAGTAATAATTTCAAATATCATGTTTTGAGGATAGGCAGGATTAATTATTGCAACGGCTGTTTTGCCAATCGTATATTCTTAGCACTATTATTACCGATTTACCTCTTATTTCTTGCTGAAAACCTTAATCCAGTAATCGTTATAGCAATAGTTGTTTATTCACTATTTCAGATCGGATTAAGCTACGCAATGGCAATAACTGGACGACAATTTATGCAAATAATTTCAGGGGTTTACACCGCAATCTACCTACTGGTAGCCCATTTTCTACTTCTGTTCAAACCGATTAATTTTGACATTAGCGGAACAACACTTTTCGCTCTTATTATCGTGTCCATTTTACCTCAATTTACCATGTATTTGTGGAAAATTGGCACTTCTCAAGACTTCAAATACCCGAAAATTAAATTATTGATTCGATTAAGTTTTGTTCATGGATATCTCGCTGCAATTTTGCTGACTAGACATGATTTTTATATTGGCTTGGCTGCCATTTTAGCAACATCCATGTTGTTCATACTGACAAGACAAATTAGTTCATGGAAAACCAATAATGGAGAACCTACGAATACAGAATGGAGAAAGACCAGTGTAAGAAAACAATTTGCTATCATAAAAAACAGTTTTGTGGTAAGACCTCGTTCTTCAAAATCTCTTTTGTTAGACACGACCGCGGAAACCAAAGGTATTGAGGCGTGTTGCTGTTGCGAATTCTTGTGCTGCTGCTGTCAATTAGGATGACCATTTACCATGGTATTTGCAGATAGTATTCTGTACAAACACTAGTTCTGATTATTGATAATTTCATACTCATATCAACCTTAGAATCTCATTCTGATTAGTTCAGATTTTTTCATTTCAATTCTATCGTTCCGATACTAGTTCTTGTGTGTATAAACTGTTATTGATACCGGTGTTTCACGAAACACCCAAGTTGGCTCTATGACTTATTAAGTGCGCCTCTTACCATTAGTTGGGAATTAGTATGGACTCTGATAACAATCAACCCTCCGGTCAAGCAAAGCCAATTTTGACAATAGTACCATCTCCTGAAAGTATAACTCCAGCACAAGCGGAAACACAATCGATTTCTACTTCTCAAGCGCAAATAAGTGGTACTATTGGACAACATAAGCCGATACTTGTGCCTGGAATTAAGGAAGGAACTAATTGGAATCAATTCGCATTTGGACTTTTGGTCCCTACTGCAGCAATAATCATTTTAATGCTTATCAGCGGGGCTACTAATGAGGACTGGAATGGCAAATGGGATGATGCTCACAAAGAGGGAATAATCTCATTATCCTCAAATAACGGTACATTTAGTCATACATTTGATGAAGATGTTTTGCCCATCGATGGTAGATATTCGCTCACGTCATTTGATTCTCTAGGGAATTATGATAATTACTGGTATTCTTATTCACTAAGGAATAATAATACTGATGTAATTGCGTACGGAGATGATGATAGTGAGGAAAAAGTTGGAGAATATAATTCAATGAACAACACAATTTGGCTAACTACCGAATCACAAAATTATAGTGAAATGAGATTCACTTTTGAGGTTGTAGATCTGGAACTTAATGAGGACAGAGTGAACTCTAAAGGTCCAAATGAGATTTTTGGAGCTCTCGTGTGCTTCACCCCATTATTGGCAGGTATGGGAGCATTTATTTCGTTTTCTAACGATAAGAAATCACTTGGCAGGGGACTCTTTACCTCAGTAATATTAAGTCCACTTTCTTATATTAGTGGATTGTTTTTGATGTATACGATAAAATAATTACTTGAACTCAGTATCGAAACGAATGATGTCACAGGAAACTTTCTAGAGGATGAGTCTTGGAAACTAATCCGCAGTCATCATCTAATTGAGACTGTAAACAAGCGTCGGCCTCTACCATTTAGCAGTAGATTTTGGCAATCCGGGCTATTTTTACGGCACATTAAAGAATGAGATTATGATAA
>Ga0307986_10001458_pt1 | contig 17109 bp, 36 predicted proteins | sample EllFjometageno82_FD_203170 | JGI IMG/M metagenome (GOLD analysis project Ga0307986, IMG submission 203170) | Marine microbial communities from Ellis Fjord, Antarctic Ocean - #82 | ecosystem: Environmental > Aquatic > Marine > Unclassified | place: Southern Ocean | collected 2014-10-09
TAAGCCAGCTCCTGTTGAACCAGTAAATCCAGTTGAACCAATATTTCCATCTGCTCCAGTTGAACCAGTAAAACCAGCTCCAGTTGAACCAGTAAATCCTGTTGCACCAATAAATCCAGTTGCTCCAGTTGAACCAGTTAAGCCAGCTCCTGTTGAACCAGTAAATCCAGTTGAACCAATATTTCCATCTGCTCCAGTTGAACCAGTAAAACCAGCTCCAGTTGAACCAGTAAATCCTGTTGCACCAATAAATCCAGTTGCTCCAACATCACCCCCGCCACCTCCGCCACTAGAATTAATAGTTATAGTATCAGCAGCTTCATCAATAACAAATGTAATGTTAGTACCTGGTATTAAATCTACGTCACTGGTTGCAGTACCATCATCCAATTGAATACTAGCACTACCATCAGTGTTTTCTAATACATATAAATTATACGGTGAAAGAGAAGCGTTTTCCCATAATCCTGTAGTACTATTATATACAAGAAGATTATCATCCTGTATACTTGTAATATTTACATCAGTTAATTCACCCAGTGTAGTGCCTAGAGAACTTAAGGCTGTAGGTGACCATAATCCTAGACCATCATTCCACTGTAAAATGTCTAATGGGTTTGGTGTATTTGCTGATACATTAGATAACATACCAATTAACGGAGATCCACTATTTAATGCAGCAAGATTTACATTACCTTCATTAAAATTATATTCAATATTTTTACTTGGTAAATTAGTACTAATAGTTAAAGCTTCACCAGCTACATTAGTTGTGTTCGTTGATTGGAATCCATAAAATTGTAAATTAACACCAACCTTACCAGCATACACATCTTGATAACCAACACCAGTTCCAATATTTTCACCTACATTAATTTCACCTGGGCTAGATGCTAACGTGTTAACTAAGACAATTGATTTAGATGCTATATTGTATTGTAGCTGCATTCCTGCACCAGCAATAAAATTAAATTGATCATTGGGTAATGTAGAAATTACTAAAGCGTCGTTGCCATTTTGTAACGTACCAGTTGGAACAGTTGAGTTAACATTTATTCTACCAAAGCTATTTGCGCCTTGTACATTAATATTACCTGATCCTATACCCCCAATAATATCCCATTCACTAGTATCAAATACTCCTTGTGTAGTTCTAACATTTGCTCTCCACCACGCTAAAACTTGATCTTCTCCTGTAGTATCTGGATCATCTACAACAACCGGATGATAAACTATATTTCCTATTTCATATACTCTTGATATAACCCAAGGGTTTGATACCATTTGAAAATTAGTGTCAACCTCAGCATTAGTGAGCTCTCTTTTTATTTCTACTCTAAAGAGAATATATTCTTGTAGGTTAAATGACGTTGCCATTGAGTTAAATATTTTTTTTATTTATTCGTCTTATTGATATCTTTATTCAGGGGGAAATTCTTCTATAGTTACTTCGCTATAAGGAAACTGAGAAGTATCCCTACTTGAAATAAAAGCATTCCTAAATGATTGAAGGTACCATGTATTTTCTGACCAACCAGGTACTGCATAACAAGGTGAATAAATTCCAGTAACATAAATGTATTTTAATTCTTTCCAATACCTAACGTAATCTGCAACTGCATTTTTGATTAATTGTATTTGTCTATCTATTAAAACTTTTCTACCAGCATTTCTTTGGCGATCATAAGCAGATCCAGTCTCTAGAGAAAGATCATTCGTAACATCGATTGCTCTGTACTCTGTTGTAAAATCATAAAGTTCACTTGTAGCTAGAAAGAATTGAATAGAAACCAAATCACCTAAAAAACAATTGTCTAAAGGTATATAAGTTTTATTGTAATATGCTTGCATTGCAGCAACATCTGCAAAGTCAATGTATTCATGTTTCACCTTATCAAAAAAATCTACTTTAATACTTTTACAAGTTATACGATTCTTTTTTAAAAAAATGAAAAAGTCTAAAGCTAATTTAAATGATATTGCCTCTATGATCACTGGGATATACTTTTTTTTATATATTCAGTCTTTGATAAGATGGTAGTGTTCAATTAAGGAATCAATTTTACCATGAGTGATTTTACACTCCTTAAATATTTTAAGATGATCTAAGTTACGATAATCATCTATCCAATATACATGCTTAAATCCAGCATTTACTAAAATCTTAGTACACATTTGGCATGGTGATAGTGTTAAAAGTACAATGTAATTTTCAGGATCATATTCTTTGAATTTAGCAATCATATTTACCTCAGCATGTATAAATCCACTTTCTCCTGGGATAAGACTATCTTCTTCAGTTCCTGTTTCTAAATTTATACCAGCTCCACTATAAGATCCATTATAACCAAAGCTTGCAATTTTACTAAAGTCTTTTCTTAGTGTCATGCACCCAACCTTAGTTGTAGACGAATTAGACAAATTACGAATTTGTTCTAAGATAGCTGTAAATACTTCTAATTTTATTTGAAGTCGCTGAATTTTGGAATCCATTTGCTCTTAATTAATTTAGCTCTCATTTTTATACCAGGTTCCTTGCTTAAAGATTTTGCAAGTTTAATATTTTCTTCATCATCATCAAAAAATGTAAAGTCCGTAAATCCCATATCAATAAATTTCTTAAAGGCATCCTTTTTCTTTTCGGAGGTAGATCCTTTAAATCCTAATGAAGTATCATTGATCGCGAAAATGTATTGAGGATTAATATTAATACCGTTATGAGCTAAGAATTGCTGAATAAGTTTAGAATCATCTCTTGCTGTAATAATACCAACAGATTTACCTTTTTGTATTGTTCTTTTTAAAATAGAAAATACCCATTCTATAATCTTACCAGCTTTAAGTATATCCAAACTTTGAAAATCTGAAAAATCCATCTTATCATTAGGCCTAGTCTTAAATGTATTAAATTCTTGTGGAGTAAGTTCTTTAGAAAAACCAGTTTTAGGATTATGTACTTTGATTTTACTCCTAGTTACTACCAGAGTATCATCTACATCAAATATGGTTATTGCATTTCTTTTCATTACTTCATTAGTATCTTTCTATATATATTATATCATCTACAATTAATAAGTGTGCTAGCACTCATGTTATAGATAGACAGATTAACAATCACGCCCATTACTATAAACATGTTTTAAAACTGGGAACCTTAAACTGAATCCTCCGTTTTGATTTTCACTTTCCTCGAAATACTGAATCGTTACAGTCTTACCAATAATATCTTGTGGAGATTCATAATACATTTCTCTTTGTTCTTTAGAAAATCCTGATCCTACATTTACTTTACAACCTTTATGTTCAATTGTAATACTGCTTAAACATTCTCTTTCTATTTGTTTACCGTTTTCTGTCCATCGGATATTTCCATTGATTGCACCTAGTACAGTATATTCCGCATCATGGAATTTTTTAACCTTTAAAAGATTATGGCTTCTTTTACCTTCATAGCCTACATTTTTTCTAACCATGATTCCTTCAAATCCTGCCTCTTCAGCATCCTTTGCCATTTCAGTAAATTGTTCCTCTGTTGTTAATTGTTCTTGTGGTAAGAATTCTAACATATCTGAGTTAATGTTTTCTGGAAGACGATCATATCCATTTGAAAGTCTTTCGGTAAGTGGCTTAGTTCCAACCTTATTATCAAATTCTTCTAAAGTTAAATAATCAAATACAAAGAATTTAGGATTATCTATTTGATGATCCTTTTTTCTGATCTGTTTCATAATTCCTTGGAAGTCTTCATTACCATCTTTGTCAACCATACAGATTTCTCCGTCTAATATAAAATCTCCACCTATCTTAGAAATTTCATTTGCTAAATTATCTAATGTTAAAAATTCTTTACCACTTCTAGAATAAAATGTTACTGTATTCATTTCCTTTCGGCAAATACATCGAACTCCATCTAATTTTCTAGAACCGTACCAGTCTCCACTTTGGAAATCTACCCTTTTTACATTATAAGGATTTGCTAATGCAACCTTAAATGTTGGAATTAAATCAGGATGTACTGCTTTATTAATTGATGTTGTATTAGCACCCATTTTAAGGTCTCTATCAATAATACTGTAGATAAGAGTTTCATATTGTTTATTCTCTAAGATAAATCTGTTAACATTTGCAATTGCAGTATGCCCAGTACAAACTCTATTTCTTAAATCATCTAATAAAGTAAAAATGCTACCATAAGTATTAGGGTGACCTAGTAAATCAGAATTCTTTTTGCAATTCTTGGATGTAACATTATACTTAAAGTAAGGATTATAAGTATAGAAGAAAATATTTTGTAGAAATTCTCTATCTTCATTTTCTTCTGAGTTATCAGCATACTTTTTAATAGTTGCAATTTTATGATTACCTGAAGATGAATCATTCATTTCATTGATGAAGGATTGTAGATAATCGAAGTTGTTTGTTGGTTCAGTCATATTCCGTTTTTGTTTTAATTATTATAATATAAATATAATCAATTTTTCTCGTTTCTGAACTATAGTTTCACGTTTTTTTCAAAAAGTTATTAACAATTTATTAACAAAAAGGTTTATATAGACTTATGGCTTTTTAAATAAGAATGAAGAACCAACAGCCATAGGTTTGCCTGCCTCTACGTGTACGGGTAATTTAAAAACAGGTTTACTTGGACCTTCTATCATAACACCATCTACTATTTCATTCCAATAACCGTCCCAAAGAAGGTCACAATTAAAAAATTCATGAACGGCTAGTTTTACATCCATAAAATTTGCATAATCATGTCCACCTATTATTCCTCCTCGTTTAAGCTTAGGATAAAATAGTTGTAAATCTAATAAAATGTCTTTATATTTATGGGACCCATCAAGAAAAATAAAATCTAAGCTTCTATTTTTATATGACATAACAGCATCATGAGATCTTTTTCTAATAGGATTAATAACATCGGAAACTGGTTGTGTATTCTTAAGAAAACTAGAATATAAAAAATCTTTATCTTTTTTAAACTTAGTAACCCAATCACTATCCTCGGCAGTATGTTCTATTGAACCATCCCAAGTATCAATACAATCAAATTTTATATTTTTACCACTATTTATTATCTCAACAGCCATGAAAGATGCGCTTCTACCTTTCCAAGACCCAACCTCAACAAAATGAGAGTCATCGGTAAAATTATCTACTGCATATGAATAAATGTCGTCAAAGTCAAACCAGGGTTCGCCAATAGTGTCCCAAAAATGATTCATTAGTGTTCAGTATTAAAAAAGAATGTTTGAAATAATCTACCATCCCAGCGATCTTTACCAAAGTATTTTAAGGATGTATGAAACATATCTCCTCTATATAAAACTAATCTATTATAAACAGGAGCAGTCATTGCAGTCATTTCCCACGCATCATCATTTCTTGCATCTGCATTAATTCTATCAATACCTTTTTGGTCATAACTTCCATCTTTTAGTAATGGTGCGGTTTCCCAGCCTGTTTCTTTATGTCTAAACAACCCAGTACCACCAGTAGAAGGTGCATTAGGTGTTAAGTAACAGACACCTGCCCACATTGTAGTTTGATCTGCGTGTATCCAACTTGAATCCTTTTCAGTAGTATATTGAAATGCCGTAGTATAAGGATCATCAAAATATGTAATTTTACCAGCGTGTGCAAACATAATTTTTTGTATAACATCTTTTAAATCCCAGTCATGTACTGGTGCTGTTCTGTTGCCTGGGAAATTACCTGCAACATTAAAATCTTGGGCTAATGCCCAGTCTCTAGTTTCATCAGGATTATTATAAAAATCATCCGTTATTATTAAGCTTGTTTTCATTGTAGTTTGTTTTTATATTTATTCAGTGTCATTGTTAGGTGTATTTAAAAACAGCATTGTTTTTAACTTTTGTAAATTTGTACATCTTTCATATTCTTCAGTTTCTTCAAAATATTTAATTAAACCATTAATACTTTCTACTTTAGAATCTATAGAATCTTTTCTCTTTAAAACTGTAGCCGGGCTTTGCATTAGAACATGATATGATAAATTCATAAATTCACTAAAGTCAGTTTGCTCTAATGTTAATAATAGACTTCTGATAAAGTCATCCCCAAAACCATTTCCAGGATTATTTTCCATTATGTTTATTTTTAATTTTTTGTATTAGCATTTTATCTTCATCGTCTAAGTCTGTAGGTATATCAATCATAACACTTATAAGCAAATCTGTGAATTTATTTTTTTGTTTATAAATAGGAAACCCTTTACCTTTTACTCTTAGTACTTTACCGTTTGGTGTACCTGCTGGTATTGTGAATGTTATAGTTTTATCAAAACAATTAAGAGTACCTCGACCACCTAATAGCGCGTCATATAAAGATATATTTTTTATTGTATGCAGCCCTTGATTATCTATGAAAAAATTATTATCATTTGCTATATCAATTGTCATAATTAAATCTCCACTCAATTTTTCAGTTTGGCCACGCTGCCCTAAACCTTTTAACCTTAACTTTTGGCCTGTTTTAATACCGGGTGGAATATCAACTTTTATAGTTTTCATTCCTATATTAACATCTCTGCTAACTCCATAGTATGCTTCTGTTAAAGTTATTCTTAAAATACCTGATGTATCCCTACCCTTGCTATTAAAACCGTATCTTTGATTAAATGCTCCACTGAAGTTTTGATTTTTAAGTAAATCCTCAAACATACTATCATTAAACCCTGCACCAAAACCACTACCAAATGGATTGGATTGCATCTGATCATATCTTGCCTTTTTGTTTGGATCACTTAAAGTTTCATATGCATCAGCAACCTCTTTAAATTTTTCTTCATTACCTTTAGATTTATCTGGGTGATATTCTTTAGCTAAATTTCTATAGGCTTTTTTGATTACATCTGCCTGTGCAGTTTTGTCTACACCTAAAGTTTGATAAGGGTCTTTCATTATTTCCAGAGAAGTTGTATACCAATTAGACTACACGCCAAGCATAATGATACAATTGTTTTTGTAGTAATTCCTTCACCAAGAAAATACCAAGTTAAAAATGTAAATGAAATAATACCAGAACCAAAAGCAATAAACCTACCAGGCCATAGAAGGCCATCATAATATTCAACCATGAATTTGGTGCCGTATATTAATATGTAACTAATTGTAGTACCAAATAATACTGAAACGGTAAAAGGATTCTTTTTAAACCACGGCCATACAAATTGCCCATTAGTCTGAAACCATATAGCAGCTTGGCCAGTAAAGAATAGTAAAAATGCTAATAATAATTTATTCATCTATATGATATTTATATCCTTGTCTAGTCATATGCTCCATGTGGCTTTCCATGTTTTTTGCTGTTATCCACGCAGATGGCTCTGGTTCTACTCTTCCGTCAACTCTCTGGTCAAATGCTTTGTTTAAAAACCATTTTTCTTTTTTACTCTCCCACCAAAACCAAACCTTTTGCCACGATCTAGGTTTTTTCATATATACTTTATTGCCTTTGTCCATGTGAGCAATAAATTGTTTATATGTAATATCCTCAGCAGACATTATTTATTTTTTGATTCTCTGATTGAAAGCTTTTGAATTCTCTCTTCTAAAATAAATTTCTTTTCTTCTAATTTATTCTTCGTCTCCAGTTGATTTGCAATTCTTTCTAAGACATGTACTAATTTAGGTATATCACCATCTATTAATTTACGACCCATCTGTGTTCTAAAAAATTCTGACATAGTTATGTTTATTTTTATATGCAATAACTCAATGTTTGTTTACGAATATATAAACAAATATACAAAATAAAATATGAAAACAATACCAGACTTTAAAACTTTTAGCATAGATGAAGGAGTTACTGCCGTCGGTTTCGGTATGGGTGGAATTCAAAACTTTGGATTAGGTGGATCAACGCCGCAAACTGGATATAGTATGACTCCGATTGCAGGTGTTGTTGAATCATGCTCTAATCATGTAGCTGAACAGGCAAAAATGTATGAATCTAATGATAATGATGATCATACTGCTGAATCATATATCAAAGAAGCTAAGAAACATATTAATGAATCTTTAGATAAAGCTTATGAAGGGCATGGTTCTATGGATGAAGGTAAATCTGTGAATGAAGCTATGGTTCAAATAAAAGGAAAAGATAAACCTTCTGGAGCTAAAGTATTAGCAAAGATTATAGTAGGTGAATTTTACGATCAAAAAAAGATTAGTAGTAGAGAAGTAAAAGAATGGGAACAGGATATTGCTGAACTAATCATGAACTCAACATTTTAATATGGCAAATACAAAACTAATACCAAAATTTGAAAGCTTCGGTGTTAATGAAGCTGCTATTGTTGAAGCAGACAAGCATGAATTTAATCCTAATGAAACTGCAGAAAGGCTAAAGAGAAGAGAAACTCAAAATATTGAAAGGTTTAGAGCTGCGCAGGAAAGAGCAGATGCTTTCGGTATTACTTATTATAAATACAGAATTGCAATTGACAAAATTGATTTACAAAAATTAAAGCTACAGACGCAAATACATCAGCTTAAGCAAAAATACAAAAAATAATGGATTCAAAAGAACAGGCAAATAGTAGAAAGGATCAAGATACTATAAGACATTTTAAAGGAAGTGTAAAACAATTTAAAGATATGTTTGATGATTTAGCAAATGGTGAAGATACCAATGCTTATGATAGTCCTGTTAGACAAGGTTTTGGTATTCATCCTACAAGAGAAGAGGGTATTGATAGTCCACATTGGGAAGAAGGTCATGAGGATGAAAAAACACAGAATGAAAACCACGTTCCTAAATTTAATATATTTGAATCTAAAAAGTCTGAAGCTTTAGCAAAAGCAATGGATAAAGCAATGATTAAAATAGATGACTCAATGTCATATGAAGATTTTGCATTAGCAGTCGGTCAAATTTTAAGAGATGAATATGGTCAACATAACTTTAAACCTTTTATGAAAGTTCTTCATAAAGACTTAGGAATGTAATTTAACAATAAGTAATTTCAATATCTCCGCCAGTATGATCAGTTACCCATATGTTTTCTTTTATCATTTTTTCAGCATGTAAAATTTCTGCTTGATATTCATTCCAATCATCTTCAGCTTTAATCTTATCTTTTATATTTCGTCCTAGTTCTAGAACTTCATCAGCTAGATATTGGCCAACGTCACAACCTGCTGGAACTGTATGGCCTTTGTACCTACCCATACCTGCGGTCTTTTTAGGTTTAGGTTTTTCTAATACCAATTCATTTAAAAATCCATTATTAAATTTAGCAATAAGTTTATCTCCTGCATAAATTTCTCTTACTGTTTTTCGGTCAAGGGTTAATGCATTTTGACTTTCTATGATTTTTGCTATATATGCCTTTGTGTAATCCACATCATATTCAGTTTCTTTCCCATCCATGTATACTACTTTTACTTTTTCCATTCTTATAAATTTAATGTTACGTAATTTTGAATCTTTTTCCAATAGTGAGCAGTTGCAGATCTCTTATATCCTTTAGGTCCACCATTCCAATTTCTTGCCATCTTTTCATATGAACTATTTAAGTGATATGCGTTAGCCCAAATATTAAACATTTCAACTGACTTAGTAGAATCTTTCCTGTCACTATTCTTAAACTTCTTGTCTAAGCCTTGTCTTTTTAAAATACGATTAACCTCCCTAACCATAATAGGCCTAATTTGCAAAAGACCAATAGACGGTGTACCTAAATTAATATCACCTACTGCATTAGGATTACCACCGCTCTCGATAAACGCCATAGCCTCTATAAGTTCTTCGCGATTATCTAGCTTCCCGTTGATGAGGTTAACTTCTTCTTGTATAATTTCAATAATAGGATTATCTATAACCTCTATAGCCTCTTGTTTTATACTCTTAGCTCCTGGTAGAGTAAATGCAAATACTGAGACCATTATAACATTAATATATTTCATTATCTACACTTAACGGTATTAATTTTTGATGTACCAGTATTAATCATATTTACAACTGAGCCCCAATTTTGATCATCAGCTTCCCATTCAATATCATGAGGAGTATGTTTCATTGACCAATTGCTAAGTGAATGTCCATTTCCGTTCATTTTAAAATCACCATCAGAATTCTTTTTGAATTTTAGGAAGTGTTTGTTATCACACATACAGCTAATGGTTTCAAAAATAACTTCTCTCAGATTTTCACTATCATAAAGTTCTGTAAATGTTGGTGGGTTCTGTAATAGTTCTTGATACTTGCTCATATATTGTTTTTTAATTATAGTATAAATATAATCAATTTTTTTAGATTCTGAACTATAGTTTCACGTTTTGTTTAAAAAGTTATTAACAATTATTCATTTATTCTGATGTATTAATAATTCCACCAATAATCTTAGTATCAGCTAAATGGTCAAATGCTCCGTATGTATTAATCTTATATCCTCCTGCTACTGATACAAATGATTGAACACATAGTCCTTTGAATTCTTTACTTAAACTATCTAAGTTAGAATGTTCATTTAGGAAAGGTCCACCACTCGGATCTACCATACTAATCCATGGATTTGACTTTACTAAATCCTGATATTGGTTTCCGATAACACTAGGTCCTACATAACGATCGTTTTCATCGTAAACAGATTTGTGAATTGCTTCTTTAAAATCATCAATAAACATTGGGCGTTCACCTTTAGAACCTACATCTTTACAATAAGATTGGTAAGCATCTTTGTAGTCATTAGAACTTCCAATTCTATGATATGTAAAATCACCTTCCCAAAGAACGCTATCATCTTCTTGTCTTGTAAACGTAAAAACATCTCCGTTTCTATTTTTATATTCTACCATAATTATTTGTTTTTAAAAATCTCCTGGGGCTACTTGGAAACAGCTTAAGCCATTATCTCTCCACATATTTACTACTTTAGTTCTATCATCAAATACACAAAGTATTCGGTCCTTTTTCTCACCAGGAAATATATCATTTAACCAACTTTTCTTTAGCTTATCATCTGGCATGAATGCCCATGGATGACCAGTCGGTCTCATCTTCATAATATTAAATGGAACATCATGTTTTTCTAGCCAACTAGCAGTTGCATCTTTAGTAGCTTTACTTCTACCAGAGAATATTACAATCTTAAACCCTTGTGCATCCAAACTTCTTGCCATTTCAATAACAGACTCATTCGGTAAATCCAATTCAATATTATCAGGATCAAAAAATGTATCCCAATCCATTTTGCCATTTTCTTTAGTGGCAAGTTTTCTCCTAGCCTCAATATCAGCAAGAGTACCATCTAGGTCAAATATTACTACGTCTTTTTTCATATCTTTTATTTTATGTGGTTGTGCATACCATAGTGGGTTTGGTAGCTCGGAATAATGATCCCATAGCTTTTCTTCCAAAACATCTAGAGTTATGTCGTTATCTAAATCCACTACAGAAGGTTAAAAATTAATATTGTTGAATAAAGACATATTGCTAAAATCATTATAATGTCTATTGAATCTATTTTCTTTAAATATTTTTTTAGTGCTTTCATATTTTATCTATGGGTTAGTATTTCTGCATCAGGGCTGTATATGCAATCTTGTAATAGATCTTCAGTAAATCTAATTAAATCTTCTCTCATACCCCAACCATTCTTTGCATTAAATTTATCATAGTGAAGTGGTCTACCTTTTAGCCTTGCAACACCTACTGCAAGTATTTCAATTAGATCCGATGCAAAATGAATGTCAGTTTCTTCTTGTATCCAGAGCTCTTTACCGAATCCTGCGGCTATTGCCATTTCCTTTAAGTTATGGGTAATGTTATGATCTCCAGTCATTCCTTCTGGTAATTGTAATGTTATATCTAAGCTCATAATTATATTTTGTGTGAATTAATAAATTTGCCTACCTTATCCAATCCATACTTGCCTTCATTGTTGAACTGATCTTTAATTTCTTTAGTAAGTTCAGCAACAGAGATTTCTTCATCCCCCATAAAGTCAACTTCATGTTCTCGGTATTCATATTTAACATGCTCATTGCATTTTGTAGATATTAGGTTTAAACAAACCTCTTTCAGATCATCACAGTACATAACCATATCACCTAAGATATCTTTAATGATAAATGTTTGTCCACCTTTTGGTTTCCAATGTGGAGTTTGAGAGTCCGAGTAGTTTTCGTAGTACTGAGTAAAAATTCTTAATGTTGCCATAATTCCGTTTTTGTTTTAATTATTAATATATTATAAATATAATACTTTTTTTGTGATTCTGAACTATAAAATCTTGTTTTGTTTAGAAAGTTATTAACAATTTTGAAACTCTACAGTTGAATTAACTAACATTCCGTATGCTGGATCTGCCCATGTTTTTGAACCGATGTTTTTCCAATGGTGGTAGTCAGCCATTGCAGGAAAGTTAGAATGAATATCTCCTACTGTTAAACATTCTAGGATTTCTTTATCTATTAGGTAGAACTTACCACCTTTTATTGCAAGAGCAGTTAGATAAAAACCGCTTTCAGATTTAAGTTGTACTGTGTGTAATTTATTTGTCTTATAACCTGTAACAATATTGCATAACTTAGATTTTCCTGTTGATACAGTAAAAAACCCAGCTTGGCATTTTGTAATAACTTGATAGTCATATTCCTTATCCCAACATAATCCGTGGTTATGAGCATGGAATTTGTATTGCTTACCTTTTACTTGTTGAGTAATTGAAAATCCGTTTCCTAATTCTGATCTGTGTTCTGTAATTTGCATGTTTTTCCGTTTTTTAATTATAATATAAATATAATCAATTTTGTTCGGAATTGAACCATAAAATCTTGTTATTTTCAAAAAGTTATTAACAATTTTGAAACTACTTATTTAGCTTTTGTTTATAGATAGCCTTTAGCTTTTGCTTTCTTTTAGCCTCGGATGGCTTTGTAAATTCTTTTCTACCTCTAACCTCTTTAAGCAGTTGTGTTTCTCTGACTTTACGTTTATATGATTTTAACATTTTGTCTATTGAATCTTTATCTCCCTTTTTGATTATTAGCATATATGATTTTATTTTGATTATTTATATGAGTTAACGTATAGTTAGTGTTCCCTACAGGATTTGAACCTGTGACCTACTGATTATGAGTCAGCCGCTCTAACCATCTGAGCTAAGAGAACTGATACTTTCAGTGGTGAACGAGATAGGATTCGAACCTATGACCGATGCCTTAGAAGGGCATTGCTCTATCCAGCTGAGCTACTCGTCCATGCCATTAAAAAATAAAGGGAGGTTCGGGTCTTTCGAGGTTACTGGTTTGTACATTTACTACTAACCTTTGTTTTGATCTTCGGGTGATCTAACCTTAATGTACCTAACAGCTTCACTAGCTCCCTTTAAGTTTTTATAAGAACATTGATATGATACTAATTATAACAAGTCCTATCACAGCACCGAATGCTAATATATAAGTACTTCTCATCTGTTCTTTAGTTCTACCTTGTCTATCTCTATCGTCTTCTGTCATTTTATTTAATTTAAGATAGGTTTTGTAAGATTAAAAATGAATCTTAATATTCTATCAGTTTCACAGTCTTCACAGTCTTTATAACTCATGCCTAGTTTATTCTTTAGTCTTTCAAATACGTGAGCATGAGAATTCCTACCCTTAGGATGCATATGAGAATCTGGTAGTTTACCTTTCAGTATATCACCAGCTTTTATTGCAGCCTTGTAAATAAGCTTTGAGTTTTCAGGTGACATATTATTTAATTAAACTAATACTAAATGAATCTCCTTGTTGAATTGAATCCAATATATCTAAACCTTCTGTTACTTTGCCAAATGCAGTATGAACATTATCTAAATGTTGAGTACCTTGTCTACTGTGGCAAATAAAGAATTGTGAACTCCCGGTATCAGGTCCAGCGTGAGCCATTGATAATACTCCTCTATCATGAAATTGTAAATCAGCTCCACGATGCTCACATAGAATTTTGTTTTTTGAGCCACCTCTGCCTGTTCCTTGCGGGCAGCCACCCTGTACCATAAAGTTTGGAATAACTCTATGGAAATTCATAGTGTTATAAAATCCTTCTTTAATTAGATTTACAAAATTAGAAACGGTGTTAGGAGTTGCTTGTTTGTATAATTCGGCAACCATGTCGCCTTTGCTTGTAGTAAATTTTACTTTCATTGTTTTGTTTTTAATTAGTTTTTGTTTGTTCTTTTAAATAATCACATTCATAATTTCTACATGTGTTAGGTCTAATTGAATGAACAGTACATGCTTTAATTTTGGTGTTGTAGAATGTACAAGGTAATCTAGAATTGTTTAAGTCAACTCTTAATGCAGGAAAGTTTTCTGGACTTTGCCATGTTGATTTATTTGGAAACATTTTATGACCTTCATCATAACCTATAAAAACATCTTGGTGTTTTATCTCTCTACCAAATCTTTCTGATAGTCTTTCTATAAATGCGTTGCTATCATGATGAGGTCCTATTATATAGTCTCTATTCTCTAATGCGCAACAGCTCCCATCATGGCCTTTGATACCATAGCAATGATTACTACATATATTACAATTATCTGCCATTATTCTAATTCACCGTTTGTCCATGCATCATAAACTACTTTCATTAACCCCCCATCAATATCAGCTTCTTCCCAATCGCCTCCAATGAATTCAAAAAATGTTGTATCTTTCGGAGTTTCAGCAATTCTACAAATCATAGTTTCACCATCGATCTCCAAAGTATATTCTTTAGTAGTAGCCCACCATACTTCTCTGTCGTCTATTACTCTAATATCTGCCATTCTATATCTTATTTAAATTTTCTAACTTTATTGACTTATCATAATATGCCGGTATGCCTTTAGGTAAGGTCATCCCATTAGGTCTTACTACTGCATCCTGGTGATAACTACCTCCTCGCATTACAATCCCAGTTCGTTCAGTATCTCTAAATACTGGAAGTACTTCTCCTTTCCTATCAGTTTTACCTTCAGGGTGAGGTACACACATCATTGGTTCGATCCACTTTACTTTGTCACCTGTTTTAAAATTTTCCATTTTTATTATTTTTATTTGTTATAATATAATTATAATCTATTTAACTTATTTCTGAAAGTTTTAGTAATTCTTTTTTAGGATTATCCACAATAGCACATAAACCCAAAAAGCCGCAGGTATAAAAAATAAGAACCCAACCCTCCATAAGATTGAAGGTATTCCTGACCATTTACCTAAACCTTGGCATACACCACCTATGTACCCATTTCCTCTATATAGTTTTTTATTCATTTTTATTTTATTATTTCTTCTATTATAATTGCACGCTTAAAGTCCATAAGCCATACATAATGTAATTCAGTCTTACGTTTAAATTCTTCTGCATCTTCACGGTTCATAAATACATCAACATCCTCTGAGAAACCCGTATCATCAAATTCTTTTAATACAATAAATACTTTCATACTTTAAAATTCCATATCTAATGCTACTGCACTACGATGTTTTTCTGGTAAGTTATATTTAATCAGAAATTCTAGCATAGTACTTCTACTCCCACCATTTGCTGTTGATGAATATTCTTCAATAGTAGTTTGTTTGCCTTCTTTTGTTTCTATGATGTCATACCAATAGCCTAATACTGGATCAAAGCCCCAATTAATATCAACATAAAGATTATCGGTTTCTACTCCATGCATTCTTGAATTATATCTACTCATCTTTGTTTTGGTTTAATTCTTTCCAATATATCCTATAATAAATCTAACAATACAATATGGCCAAGTCGTAACCCAAACGATCCTATGCCAATTTGTAGTATCATGTCGGCTTGCTGAATTCATTCTTGACATTAAGTATTCAAATCCTGCCGAAAAGATAATTCCACAGAACATGTAAATTGCTATGATATTAATTATTCCTATTTCACCCATTCCAAGAAAGCCCAATTATATGCCGAAATAACATCCATATCTGGATCGTCTTTTATAAATGCTTCTGCCGTAGCTTTAACTTCTGCCCTAAGACTGTATGCATTTGCTTCGGTTAGTATTTCTTCTATTGAAATTGAATTGTCCATCCAATCCCATTCTCTTCCGCTATTGATCATAATTCTTTATCTTTACTTGCTTCTATTGTAATACCACTTATGAGCAATACACAAGCCAATGGTATCTGTCCATAAAAGAATTCTTTACCAGCTGTTGTAGTTGCAAATAGGAGTATTGCACCTAGTACTACTGATACTACCCAGCCCTTTTCTTTAATCCACTTTTTCATAATTTTTATATTTATTTTTTGTATGTGTAACAATTGGATTCCAATATGTCTTTTGTTCAGTGTCCCAGTATAGTAAACCATCAGGACGTTGTTCTTCTTGTTTTGCAACATGCGGTATTTCAAAGCTTTTAAAATTAACATCTGCCCATTGCTTAAGTGCATAGTATTCTTCATCAATCATATGTAACCCTTTTTCATCAGATCTAGGATTATTAAAAAAGGTAAAGACACCATCAGGTTTAAGTATGTTTTTAACTGCCCTATAAAAAGGTACTAACGATTCACACCAGGTGTCAATATAAATACCGTCAAATTGTGGAAGATACGGAAGAGCTTCTTGCCAAGTTGTAAAAATACAGTTTGCTTTAGTTAGCCAACCGCGCTTCATCATTTCTCTTTGTACATCAGGGTGCGGTTCAATAATCCAATGCTCAGTAACACCATCAGCCTCGGCAATATAAGAATCTATAATTCCCATACCAAACCCAATGTTTAAAACTCGCCCACCTTTTGAAGTAGTAGTCTTAGCTTGTTCTTTCATGATAGGTCTTTCCCATTCCATCATAATAGCATTGCCATGATCATCTAATAGTTCGCCTTCTTCTGTATAAGTTAGCTTTTGTTTAAAGTATTCCATTTTTCATCAATTTTATATAGTGTGTAATTACTATTTTCTGTTTTGAATTTAGTATACTCTTTAGTAACTTCCACAATTTCAGTTACCGATGTAGTCTGCCATGTAAACTCTGCTGTGAATGGTGACATAAGTAAACTATACCCTACCTTAATATCAGTATGCTTAGCTTTGAATGATCTATCGTCACTGAACTCTAGCCAAATTACATCATGAGA
>Ga0307986_10001462_pt1 | contig 17091 bp, 19 predicted proteins | sample EllFjometageno82_FD_203170 | JGI IMG/M metagenome (GOLD analysis project Ga0307986, IMG submission 203170) | Marine microbial communities from Ellis Fjord, Antarctic Ocean - #82 | ecosystem: Environmental > Aquatic > Marine > Unclassified | place: Southern Ocean | collected 2014-10-09
TAGCAGAGGCCTTAAATTTTGGAATTAATGCAGGTTTAAATATGGATGATGTTGTTGAAACTATTTCAAAAGGTGCAGCTCAGTCTTGGCAAATGGAAAATAGATCTAAGACGATGGTGGCAGACAAATTTGACTATGGTTTCGCAGTTGATTGGATGAGAAAAGATTTGAAAATTGCAATGGAGGAGGCAAAAAGAAATGGTTCACCAGTTCCTATTACTACTTTGATTGATGGCTTCTACGCTGAAGTTCAAAAAATGGGTGGAAATAGATGGGATAGTTCAAGCTTAATTGCTCTACTTAAGAAAAAAAAATAAAAAGTGTCTACAGAAGTTAGTTACTACGAAAATTTTCAAGAAATAGAGAAGAAGATCTGGTTAATGCTAAGCGATGCGGTTACTAATAGAAAATCACCTTTTAGAATTCCGGTTTTTATTTGCGGTAGTCAATCTGATTTCGATGGAAGAATTGTAGTTCTTAGGAAATCTGATCAATCAAATAAACTTTTACAGTACCATAGTGACATTAGATCAGATAAAATTTTAAAATTAAAAAATAATAAAAAAGCGGCTATGCTTTTTTATGATAAGGAAGAAAAAATTCAAATCAGAATTAAAGTAGATTGTGTAGTTAATCACGAAAATGATATCACAAAAGAATCTTGGTCTAAAACACAACACATAAGTAGAAAGTGTTATCTTGTAGATAATAACCCAGGTACTAAGTCAACTACTCCAACTTCTGGATTAAAACCTGAATTAGATAATTTTGAATTCACAAAAGAGCAGAGTGAAGAAGGTTATAAAAATTTTACAGTCATTCAGTGCAAGATCAAGAGTATTGAATGGCTATATCTAGCAGCTAAAGGGCACAGGAGAGCTTTTTTAAATTATAATGGTGGTGAAAAGTATACCTGGTTGGTACCTTAAATTTTTTTTTTATACCTTTTATAATTATCAACGTAATGTTTTGCGTTTTCTTTTATTTCTTCAATTTCTTTATCTGTTACTTTTCTAATTACTTTCCCTGGACTGCCTAGCACCAAAGAGTTGTCTGGAATAATTTTATTTTCAGGAATTAAAGTGTTAGCACCTATAATGCAGTTTTTTCCTATTTTTGTTTTATTAAGGATAGTACTTCCAATTCCAATTAATGTATTTTTATCTACTTTACAGCCATGCAACATTACCATGTGGCCAACAGTTACATTTTTTCCTAAAATTAATGGACATCCTGGATCTGTGTGAAAAACACACCCATCCTGCACATTCGAACATTCGCCAATTATAATGGGCTCAATATCTCCTCTTAACACGACATTAAACCAAACATTTGCATTTTTTTCTAAGATAACCTTGCCTATTAAAACAGCATTACTAGCAACCCAAGAATCTTCATGTAATGTTGGTGTGTTATTTTCAAATTCGTAAATCATATAATTGCTGTAATTACATATTAAAATATTTATAATATTAAACCAAGAATAAAACTTATCTGATGTTTGTAGTAATCACTAGAAATTTTCCACCTGATGTTGGTGGAATTCAAAGCTTAATGGAAGGTTTATCTAAAGGCTTGGTTAAACATGGACCGGTAAAAGTTTTTGCAGATGAATATGTGAATTTCGCAATCTATGACAAATACTCAAATTTAGATATAACAAGAATTAAAGGTTTTAAAATTTTTAGAAAGTTTAGAAAAGCTTTTTTAATCAATGAGTATCTTCAGTTTAATGCTCCTAAAGGAATTTTTTTTGACCACTGGAAAAGCCTTGAACATATTAAGTTGGAATATTTAAATAAATTTCCTAATTTTTGTTTAATTCACTCTAAAGAAATAAATCATCCTTTGGGAACTTCTCTTAATTCTAGGATGAATAAGGCCTTCAAAAAAGCTAAATTTATTATTGCTAACTCTAAGTATACTAAAGATTTAGCTGTGGCTGTGGGCTTGGAGGAAAAAAAAATTCACATTATAAACCCTGGAACTGATTATCCAATTAAAATTGAAGAAGAAAAAAGTATAATGGCTAAAGAAATATTTGGATCATCTTTTCCAAGAATAATTACTATTGCGAGATTAGATAGAAGGAAAAGTCACCAAAATATATTAATGACAATTAAAAACTTAGTACCAACCTACCCTGATATTAAATATGTGTGTATCGGTAATGGTGGTGAAAAAAATAACCTAGAAAAACTAAGGACTCAGTTGGGTTTGGAGCAGCAGGTAGTGTTTTTAACAAGAACAGATGAAAAATTTAAAGTGGCACTACTTAATGAGGCTAATTTATTTTTGATGCCTTCAATAGTATATAAAAAGTCTGTCGAAGGATTTGGAATTTCTTATATTGAAGCGGCTAGCTACGGTAAAGCTTCTATTGGAGGAATTTCTGGAGGCGAAGCAGATGCTATTGAAAATGGAAGAACTGGGTATTTATGTGATGGCGAAAACTTGGAATCTATTTACGATACAATTTTAAAATTTTTTCAAAATGATAATTATAAGATTTTAGGCCTTCAGGCTAAAGATTTTTCCCAAAAATTTAAATGGAAAATTATTGTTGAGCAATACTTGGCTTTAATTTAAAACTTTTTTAATTTTCTCCATTACAGTTTCCGCTTTAAGTAAATTTAGATCTCTTACAGAAACAGCTTTAAATTTTTCAGACTCAATACTTACCTTATGAGCAGTGGTATGACTGCCAAATAAAACTATTCCAGGCTTGTCCATATGGCAGCAAATATGCGCAGGACCTGTGTCATTAGAAATGACAAAACTAGCATCTTTAATTAAACTTATGAGTTGATTTATTTTTATGGATTTGCCTTCGTCAAGTAAGACATGCGCATTATATAATTTAGCTTGTTTAATTTCGTTTGGACCAGGGGCTATTACAACATCATATTTTCTGTTATATTTAGATTTTAACTGAGAGATGAGTATTGAATAGTAGGGCCATTTTTTATTAACTAATTTAGGTGAGCAAAAAGGAAAAACTAAAATGTATTTTCCATTAAAGTAATTTTTTGTGATGTTTCTAATATTTACTACTGCCCAACTTAAGTTTGATTTTTTTACATTTACAGTTTTTATACCACTTTTTTTAAGTTGAATTTCCATTCTATTTAAAACTGGTTCATTGTCGAAATCTGATTTTTTTTGGCCCAGCCCAAGAGTGGTAATTGTTGATGACCATTCAGGAGTTTTTATAATATATTTATTATAAAATTTAGTTCTACTTGAATTCTGTAAATCAAACACGTGAGTGAAATTATAAGATAGTAATTTTTTCTTTAGGTTGTAGAGGTAAAGCAGGTTCCATCTTGGTAATCTTTTGTCAGCTAGTACTTCATCTATGTAGGGACATTTATTCATGAAATCAAAGTAAGGCACAGAAGTTAAAAGAACCACATGAGCTCTTGAATTAGATTTTTTAATATCCTCAATGGCTCCATTGGCCTGAATTAAATCACCTAGCGAACCATGTTTTATAATTAGTATATTTGACATTTTTGACTGTATAAATTTATTTTAATAGTATATTTAAAAAACTATAATGAGCAACAAATTAGACAAAATATTGGCAGAAATATCCGCTGGAGAGTTAATTGATAAAATAACTATCCTGGAAATAAAAAAAGAAAAAATTAACGACGCTATAAAGCTAAAAGATGTAGAAAAAGAGCTTTCATCCTTAAATATTACTTTTAAGGAATTAATACCTGACCATTCTAAAATTAAACTACATATAGAAAGATTAAAAACTATTAATCTTGAACTATGGAACATTGAAAATGGAAAAAGGTTAGCAGAAAAAAATAATGATTTTGGTGAAAATTTTATCAAACTAGCTAGAAGTGTTTATAAAAGTAACGACATAAGGTCTAAAATTAAACTCGAAATTAATGATATTTTAGGTTCTAATATTAAAGAAGTTAAGTCTCACTATTAGTCCCTGCTGAGACTAGTAATTCTTTTTCTTAAAATAATTGAAAGATTAGGATCGATATTAGCAGTAATAATACCACTGCCTTTTTTTAATTCTTTTAAAATTTCTCCGTCAGGCGAAATAATCAAAGAGTGACCGAATGTTTTTCTTCCATTCCAATGTAAGCCAGTTTGAGCTGGTGCAAATATATAGCAAAAATTTTCTATAGCCCTGGCTCTCAATAAACTATGCCAGTGTTTTTTTCCTGTTGTTTTAGTGAAGGCAGAGGGCACAGATATAAACAAAGACCCTTGTTTTGAAAGTTTTCTGTACATACTGGAAAATCTTAGGTCATAGCAAATTGATAAACCTAATTTCCCCCATGGTAAATTCGTTAATTTAATTAACTTTCCAGCTGTAAAAATTTTAGACTCATAATATTTTTCTTTTTTGCTTAAGGCAGCATCATACATGTGTATTTTATCATAATAAATTTGAACTATACCTTTTGGATTTATTAAAATTGATCTATTTTTTATTTTGTTTTTTTCTTTAATTACGACAGAACCAATTAAAATCCACTTTTTATATTGTTTTGCTATTTTTCTAATTTCCGTTACGTAAAAATCTTTCTGCATTGTAGTGGCTACTTTATTTAATTCATTTTTATTCAAACCAAATAATGAAGAGTTTTCTGGTGTAATTATGAGATCTGATTTTTTTTTTACTGCACTTAAAATTAATTTTTTTGAAAAGATTAAATTTTTTTTTATATTTTTTCCTGAGCAGAGCTGGATGCAAGAAACTTTAAACATATAACAAGTTAAGTATTAAATATTTATTCCATTATAGATGATGCAAAGTTCCAATTACAGTCAAAACTGGGCACATAAATTTCTGAAACATTAACGTTGCCAAAACTTTTTTCTAAAACTTTACACCAATTTTCTACTTGTTTAGGTTTTTTGTCTTTACTTCCAACTTGTGCTGTTATGATTCCACCTGGTTTTAAAATTCTTTTTAAACCTTTCATGTTCTTACGAGCTAGATCAATGCAGTACTGATCGTCATTAAGATCTACGAAAATTTTATCATACTTAGAGTCCTCGACTAACTTAATGCTCTCAAATGCATCTCCCCAGAACGTATTAACCGTATTACTCTTTTTTACTTTAGAGCAGACTTTAGGTAGGTGTCTGTAACAAGATTCTACTATTTCAGGGTCAAGCTCATACCAATCAATGTAATTAGTGTTATTATCTAGACATTCTCTCGCAACACCACCATCACCACCGCCAATGATGGCAACATTATTATTTTTTTTACTCAGGTCATAACTAGATTTAAAAAATGTTGAACTATAAATTTTTTCATCTTTTTCAGCTACCTGAATTTCATGGTCAATAAAAAGTGCGTTACCAAATTCTTCTAAATTCATTATCTCAACAAACTGACCTACTTTAGAGGTAAAAGTTTCCAGCACATTATTAACTACATAATATTTTTTTTGTCCAGGTGTGCTATAAATATCGTCGTATAAACTTACGCTACTACGGTCAAAGGTATTTACAACTACTCTCTCGTGTTCAATTTCTTTTTTTAAAATTTTTAAAGCAACTTTTGGATGAACCTTACCACATGTAAAGAAGTCAAAACTAATTACATTTCTTTCAGGAAAAGTGTGAAAACTAAAATGACTTTCAGATAAAAGTGCAACTAGAGTAAACCCTTGGGGTTGAAACGTGTGACTACTAACATTCAGGATTTCAACTTTGGCAGCTTTTGCAATTTTGTAAATAATTTTTTCATAAAAAGATTTTGGGTAATCTTTTTTAACACCTAGAAAATCTAATGTAATGTGTTCTCCAACTTTTATCATAAAAAAACTAGTCCTTCTTATAATTTTTCATCTTAACTAAAACTATCTTCATTTCTTTTTTTGATAGTATTTTAGGAATTCCAATTCTTAGGGCATTAATATATTGATTACAAATATTTTCAACCTCCTGAGCTAACTCAAAAGCTTTGTCCAAATTTTCTCCAAATGCAATCTGACCGTGATTCCCGATCAAGCACGCCAATCTATTTTTCAATGCAGATAAAATATTATTTGATAACTTTCTTGTTCCAAAAGTTGAGTATTTTGTACACTTTATATCTTCCCCGCCTGCTACACCGATCATATAATGAAATGCTGGAATAGATTTTTGATGTGTTGAAACAGCTGTAGCACACGTAGAGTGTGCATGAACAATTGCTTTAGCTTCTTTTTTATTCACATAAATGTCTTGGTGAAATCTCCATTCAGAAGATGGAATGCCTTTTTTTTTATCAAATTTACCTCTTAGAGAAACAAACACTATGTCTTTAGGTTTTAATGATAAATACTTTGCGCCAGAAGGAGTTATGTAGAACCCATCTATTTTTTTTTCTTTAGCACGTACTGATATATTTCCAGATCTTAAAGCAGATAAATTTGTAGAGTTTAATTTTTTAGAATATTTAATTACAGCAGATCTTAATTTACTCATTTTTAAAATAAAATTTTTTTCATTTAAACAATTCTTTCAAACTTTTTTCTGAGGCTTCACAAATACCTTTTTCTGTAATTAAGCCTGTTACATATTTAGCAGGAGTTATGTCAAATGCTAAGTTTAAAGATTTACTTTTTTGTGGATAAATTAAAACTTTTTGTAATTTGTTGTCTTTATCTAATCCTTCAACAAATGAAAGTTCGGTAGGATCTCTTTCTTCTATAGGAATATCTTTAGGATCTTTAGTTAACCAATCTATTGTTGAGCTTGGTAATGCGACATAGAAAGGAACGTTATTATCCTTTGCCGCTAAAGCTTTTAGATATGTTCCAATTTTATTGCACACATCTCCATTGGACAAAGTTCTGTCAGTTCCAACGATACACATATCAACCTGCCCTCTTTGCATTAAAATTCCACCAGTGTTATCAGCAATAATTGTATTGGGTATCCCTTCTTCATTTAATTCATAAGAAGTCAAATTGGCCCCTTGATTTCTTGGTCTTGTCTCATCCACCCAAACATGTACCTTAATACCTTTTTTATGGGCGTGATAAATTGGTGATGTTGCTGTGCCCCAATCAATAGTTGCAAGCCAACCAGCGTTACAATGAGTTAGTATATTTACAGTATCTTTTTTCTTATTATAAATTTCTTCAATAATTTTAAGACCGTTGAGGCCAATATTTTTACAAAATCCTACGTCTTCTTCGACGATCATTTTAGCTTCTTCTATAGCTATTTTAAAAATTTCATTACTGTTTGCACCTGATAGTTTTTTCATCATTCTATCCACTGCCCATTTCAAATTAATAGCTGTAGGCCTTGAGGCTATTAAGTCTTCACTAGATTTTTTTAAAAAAGATTGATCTTTATTTTCAATTATAGATAAAGCTAATCCAAAAGCAGCTGTAGCTCCTATTAAAGGTGCACCTCTAACTTCCATTGTCTTGATTGCATTTACTGAATCTTTTACTGTTAGCAAATCTTTAACGATGAACTTGTGCGGAAGTTTTGTCTGGTCTATTATTTTAACAGAATTATTTTCAAACCAAATTGTTCTGTAGGCTTTTCCTTTTATATTCATTATTGTTTATTAAAAGCTCTACCTGCAATATATTGTAATTTTTTCATTGTTTTTCTAGTTCTTAACTTTGGATTTGTTATTATTGCAGTATCTAAACAATTATTTGCCGGGTCATTTTCAGCTGAAAAGTTTTTATATGTTTTAATAACTTCTTTGATCATATTTTGTGCATTTAAAGCATTTTTTTTTAGTGTCTGAACAACCATAGAAACATCGACCTCATTGTGGTCTGGATGCCAACAATCAAAATCTGTTACCATTGCAACCGTACAATATCTAATCTCAGCTTCTCTTGCTAATTTTGCTTCTGGCATATTTGTCATGCCAATAACATCTGCTCCCCATGATCTGTATAAATTAGATTCTGCTAATGTAGAGAACTGAGGCCCTTCCATTGTAATATAGGTTCCATTTTTTTGATGGACAATTTTTAATTTCTTTAACGCAGTCACGCAACATTCACCGAGTGATTTAGAAACTGGCTTTGCCATTGATACATGAGCAACTATTTCTTTGTCAAAAAAAGTTTTGACTCTCGCAAATGTTCTGTCAATAAACTGGTCTACTACAACAAAAGTACCTGGGCTTAAACCTTCTTTTAGAGATCCTACAGCTGAAACAGAAATAATATCTGTTACTTTCATTTGTTTCATGGCGTCAATATTGGCTCTAAAGTTAATGTTACTTGGGTTGATCTTGTGGCCTTTTGAGTGTCTTGGGATAAAGCAAATCTCTTCTCTACCTAGATTTGCTGTTAAAATTTCATCCGAAGGATAGCCCCAAGCTGTTTTAATTTTTTTCCACTTGCTGTTTTTAAAACCCTCCATCTTATAAAGGCCACTTCCACCAATTATCCCAAGTTTTCTTTTTTTCATCATTTAATTATTAATGCTTTTTTGTTAGACATTGAAGCTAAATATGGATTTAAAAAAATATATAAGATCTATTCAAGACTACCCAAAAAAAGGTATTTTATTTAGAGATATAACAACTTTAATTAAAGACCCTAAAGCTTTTAATTTTGCCATAGATAAAATAATCGAAATATCAAAAAAAATTGAGTTTGATAAAGTTTCAGCAATAGAATCTAGAGGTTTTATTTTTGCATCTACTGTTTCATATCTTACTAACAAACCATTAATTTTATTAAGAAAAAAAAATAAATTACCTGCCGCAAAATATTCTATAGACTTTCAGCTCGAATATGGAGAGTCAACAATTGAAGTACACAAGGACTCTATTGAAGAAGGGGAAAAAATTCTAGTAATTGACGATCTTATCGCAACTGGTGGTACGGCGGAAGGTGCGGCTAAACTAATAGAAATTGCAGGCGGTAGAATTGCGGGCTTTATTTTTATAATTAATTTATTTGATTTACCTGGAAATGATTTGCTTAAAAAAAAATCTTATTTTACAAAAAGTTTAATTGAATTTCCTGGACACTGATGTTTAACGGGAAAAAAGTATCTTTAGTTTTACCAGCATACAATGAAGAAGAAGGTGTGTTAAATGCAATCAATGATTTTCAAAGAGTGGCTTTAGTCGATGAAATAATTGTTGTAGATAATAACTCAACAGATAATACACCTGAGTTAATAAAACAAACAAATGCAAAATATATCCTAGAACAGGTTCAAGGTTACGGATCCGCTATAAAGCGAGGCTTAAGAGAAAGTAGTGGTGACATAATTGTAGTTACAGAACCTGACGGTTCTTTTTCAGCTAATGATTTAGAGAGACTATTGGATTATACAAAAAACTATGATTGTGTTTTTGGCTCAAGAACATTTAAAAATTATATTGAAAAAGGAGCTAAAATGAATTTTTTATTAAGATTGGGTAATATTATTGTAGCTAAATTTTTATCAATCTTATTCTTGAAAAATAATTTTACCGATGTTGGTTGTACTTACAAAGTTTTTTCAAGAGATTCTTACAATTTAATAAAGGATGAATTACAAGTTAATGGGTCTGAACTCCAGCCAGAAATAATGATAAGAATTTTACTAAAAAAACAAAAGATCATAGAAGTACCTGTAATTTACAGAGAACGGAGTGGGCAGTCTAAAATAACTAAAAACTTCATTGCAACTGCGGTATTAGCTTTAAAAATGATAAAATTAATAATCTTGTTAAGAGTAAAAAGTTTTTATGAGAAATAAAATGAAACTTATTGAAAACTTAAAAAAAAATAAAAATACTTCATGCTTACTTCTACTATCAGTTTTTATATTTTCACTATCTGTTCTTAATTATATATATTGTAATATTTATACCTCTGAAAAATATAATTTTTTTTTAATTGATGAAAATGGAAAATACCTATTGAAAAGGATTTCTTTTGGTTTTGGAATGTATTTAAAAGAAATGATAAATGGAGACAGCATATCACTAGCTCAATTTGGAATTGATCTTCCCACATCAAGAAGGCCTCTTCTTCCTTACTTTATAATAAGTATATACGAATTTATAACAACAAATTTTATCTTAATACATCTGGTCAAAAATATTTTTTTTGGGTTGATAATTTTCTATACTATAAAAAATTTCCGTACAGGTTATAATGGTTTATTTTTAGGTTTTTCTTTAATTATTATTTTTTACAATCCTCATAATTCATTTACAAATCTTGGAACTGAAAATGAAGAAGGAATATTAAATTATTTAATTATAATTTTTTTCTTTGTTCTTATGTCGAGCTATAAGTTTAAAAGTCTTTTTATTAGTTTTGTTTTGCTGAGCATATTTTTCCTTAAAGGTTCTATGTTTCTGTTGTGCTTTGCTATTCCGGTAATTTTTATTTTTACAGAAAAAAAAACAAACTTTAGGTATTTACCTTTAATTATTATGATTATAGCTAATATATCATGGGGATATGTAGCTTTTAAAAAAACAGGCTTTTTTGCTATAGGCCCTAAAAGCAGTGCAATGAATTCAATAAATTTAGCTACTGTTACTCATAAGTATTTTAATTTAACTTACCCAGATGTCAGGCCTGATATACATTTAGATTTAGTTGAAAGCGTTGTTTTAAAAAAAGGAATAAAAACAGAATCTGGTTTAATTGATCATTTACTTCCTACGTCTTTAAAATATATTAAAGAAAACCCTTGGGATTACGCAGTCGGTGTTGCTAAAAAAATTTATATTTTATCGTTAAGCCCTTTTAAGGACACGCAGTATCCAAAAGATCCAGATAAATATCGTGCAAAAATGTATTCGGGTAATTATGAGTTAAATAAAGATATTGATAATCCAATTAGATTTTCAAACTTTCCGAATAAAATTGTCTTTAACTTAAGCCTATTTTTTCTTTTTTTTTCTTTTTTGAAGTACAAAAAAAATAATAATTATATAAATAAGCTAAATATTTATTATTTTTCAATATTACTTTTTTATCTTGCTCCATATATGTTTGCCTGGATATATCCCAGACATGCTACATCTTTGTATATCGTTTCTCATTTTTATATTTTGATTTATTTTATTGAAACAAATAAAATGAAATTAAAAAAAATTTTTATTGTTTAAATTTCTTTTTTTACCCAAGTTGAAGGAGTTAATTCATTTAAAATTTCTAGATCTATGTGGTAATCAAAAGGTAGTGACCCTCTTGTGGAAATATACTCATGTGTTTTTTTAATGCCTTCCTCTAAGGAAAATCGTGTTTTATAATTAAGCAAGGATCTTGCCTTATCAGCAGAACACAACGCATGTTTCACCTCCTTGGGTCTATCAGGTTTATATATAGGTTGTAAATTTGTTCTAGTCACATTTGAACACAACTCTGCTATTTTATTAATAGATACAAATTCTTCATCAGGACCTATGTTTATTATTTGTTTATTTAGGTTTTTTTGATCTAGCATTGGCAGTAAGCAACTCAAACAATCGTCAATATAAGAAAAACATCTTTCCTGTTCTCCGCTACCATAGATTATAGGAGCTTTTCCTTGCAGCATTCTGTTAAGCATAATTGACACAACATTCCTAAAAGGATCATCGTATTTTTGTCTTGGACCAATTATATTATGAGGTACGGCTATAACCCACTCAACATTATTTAATTCACACAAATTAATTAAAACCTGTTCAGCTGCTACTTTTGAAATTGCGTATGGGTCGATTGGATTGGGGCTCATATCTTCTGTGAAAGGTGTTTTTTGAGAACCATACCTTGCCATCGAAGAGCAAAAAATTATTCTATTTACTTTTGCATTTATAGCAGCAGAAAAAACTGCAACGGAAGCTAAATAATTATTTTTAGTTATTTCATATGGTGAAAAAACTGAGAGGCCTTCGTGCGCTGTTGCGGCACAGTGATATACAACATTTACATTTTTTATTACACTTTGTACTTTTTTTAAATCACAACAGTCTATTTTTTTAAAAACTATATTTTTAGGTATGTTATCTTCGTAGCCACCTATCATGTTGTCTATCCCGATCACTTCATGCCCCATATTTGCTAGCTTTTCTGCTAGATGTGACCCCAGAAAACCAGCGGCTCCGGTAACTAATATTTTATTTCTCATATTTATATTTTAGTTTTTATATTTGAATAGAAGCTACAAAGCAACTTATTATAGGTTTGGTCTTTGCCATGATGGTTTACCAAGTATTGAATTAACTAAACCGCTTAATCTACTTAAATATATTTCTTTTTTTTTTCTTTCAAAAAGTATTGAATAAAAAAATATTTTAATTACAGAAGAAAATAGTTTAGGAAACACAGAGCAAAAAGCGAAAAAAAAACTGTAATGTTTTTTGTTGTAATAAAATAATGACCACATCCAATGCCAATTCTTTGTGAGTTTGATTTGATATGAAAAATTTGCATCTACAGATTGACCTCCGTGATGGAACACTTTTATATTGTTGTCTATGTAAATATTTTCTCCTGCTTTTATTACACGCCTACAAAGATCTATTTCTTCTAAATATAAAAAGAAATTTTCATCAAAAAAACCAATTTTTGTAAACTTTTCCATATTTAGAAACATTGCATAGCCTTTAATGCTGTTCACTTTAATTGGATTAAAATTACTTTGATTATTTTTTGTTTTTAAGAGTAGACTTTTTTCATTTTGATCTGGTCCAATAATTGCAAAATTTAATTTTTGTTTTATGGAGTAAAAAAAATTAGTTATAGAATTTTTATCTAGTTCAGTATCAGGATTAAGAATAAGACAGTATTTAGATTTGATTATTTTTAATCCAATATTGTTTGCTTTGCCGTAACCTAGATTATCACCAGTTAATATACATTGGGTATTTGAAAATTTACTTTGAATATAGTTTTTAAATTTCTGGTCGTTAGAATTTTCGATAATAATTATTTTAAGATCTGGATCTATCGAATTTAAGCACTTTTCTACTTTATCTTGACTCTTAAATGTAGTGATTATAATTGTAAGATCTTGATTTGTCATTATTTTAACATTATTTGATTTTATAAAAAATTCTTCTAGTTATTTAATATTAAAAATTAATATAATCTATAAATTAAAATGAAAAAAATTATTATAACCGGTGGATCTGGCTTTATAGGTAGCAATTTAGTTAATTATTTTTTAAAAAAAAACTATTTTGTTGTAAATATAGATAAACTGTCTTATTCAGGAAATAGATACAATTTAAATAGTCTTAATAAAAAAAATTATTTTTTTATTAAGACTGATATCAATGATAAAAAAATAATTGCCAGCACTCTTAAAAAATTTAAGCCTTCTGTAGTTTTTAATCTAGCAGCAGAAACTCATGTTGATAGGTCTATAGATAAACCGGAACCATTTATTCACAGTAACATTAATGGTGTGTTTAATATTTTGGAGTCTATTAGGTATTACAACAAAAAATCTAAACAAAAGATTAAGCTCATTCACATTTCTACTGATGAAGTATATGGAGACATACTTGATAAATCTAAAAGAGCAAATGAAAACTATTCTTATAAACCTAGTTCGCCTTACGCAGCTTCAAAAGCTAGTGCGGACCATTTAGTTAAATCATATATTAGAACTTATAATTTTCCCGCTATAATTTCTAATTGTTCAAATAATTATGGTCCAAGACAGTTTCCTGAAAAACTAATTCCAAAATTAATATTTAATATATTAAACAAAAGGTCTTTGCCAATTTATGGAAAGGGATTAAATTCTAGAGAGTGGATACATGTTAATGATCATTGTAGGGCTTTAGAAATTTTATCTACAAAAGGTAAAATAGGAGAAAATTACAACATAGGTAGTAATGTTAATTTAACAAATATAGAATTAACAAAACTAATATTACAGCTAATGAAAAATAAATTATCTAAAATTGATAAAAATGTAAAAATAAAATTTGTCAAAGATAGACCTGGTCACGATGTTAGATACGCCTTAGATTCTAAAAAAATATATAAGCAGCTTAAATGGAAAGCTGTTATAAAAATAAAAGAAGGTCTTTCTAAAACTATAGATTGGTATATTAATAATCAAAACTATTTTAAATCAATTTCAAAAAAAGAACATATAAACAGAATCGGTCTAAAAATATGATTAAGAAAGGTATAATTCTTGCTGGAGGTACCGGGTCTAGAATGAGTCCTGTTACTAAAGCTGTAAACAAACAACTTCTTCCATTATACGATAAACCACTTTTTTTTTACCCTCTTTCAGCTCTTATGTTGGCAGGTATAAAAGATGTACTAATTATTGTTAATAAAGGACAGGTTGCGCAGTTTAAAAAAATTTTACCAAATGGAAATAATCTTGGAATCAGAATCGCATATGCAGAACAAGAAAAACCTAGAGGTTTACCTGATGCTTTTATAGTGGGTGAAAAGTTTATAGGGAATAGTTCTGTAGCTTTAATTTTAGGAGATAATTTTTTTTTCGGACAAAGCTTAACAAAAAAACTTATAGAATGTACACGTCTATCAAAGGGAGCAAAAGTACTTTTACATCCTGTGAAAAATCCATCTTTATACGGAGTAGCTACAATCGATAAAAAAAATAAAATAATAAGTATTGTTGAAAAACCTCAATCAACTAAATCTAACCTGGCAATAACAGGCTTATATTTCTTTGACAATAAAGTTATACAGCTAAGTAAGTCTCTTAAACTCTCAAAAAGAAAAGAAATTGAAATTGTTGATTTATTAAAAAAGTATAAAAAAATAAACCAATTAAGTGCTGAAATAATTGGAAGAGGTGGGGCTTGGCTAGATACAGGCTCTATTGAAGATTTTAATAATACGTCAAATTTTGTTGCAACCATTGAGAATAGACAAGGCTTCAAGATTGGATGTATTGAAGAAATTTCTTTTCAAAATAAATGGACAGGTAAGTTACAGATTAAAAATGCAATAAATTTCTATGGTAAATGTAATTATTCAAACTATCTCTTTAATTTAATTAAATGAAAATAAAAAAAACAAAATTCAAAGATCTAAAAATAATAGAAGGTAATATATTTTACGATTCAAGGGGTTTTTTTAGAGAAATCTATCAAAAAAAAGAACTAAAGATTCATAACCCAGTATTGTGGTGTGTATCTAAGTCTAAAAAGAATGTTCTTAGAGGTTTGCATTTACAAACCAAAAATATACAAGAAAAATTTTTAACTGTGATTAAAGGAAAAATTTTAGATGTAACTGTTGATCTTAGGATTAAATCAAAAACCTATGGAAAACATTTTAAGATTATTCTTTCTGATCAAAATGAGAAATCTATTCTAGTACCAGCTGGGTTTGCTCATGGATTCCTGAGTTTAGGTGAGGAAAATATTGTTTTATACAGTAATAATAATTATCGTTCAAAAAATAATGAAGTTGGAATTTTGTGGAATGATAAAAAGCTCAAAATTAAGTGGCCGAAACAAAAGCTGATCATATCCAAGAAAGATAAAATAAATTTAACTTTTGATCAATTTTTAAAAAAAAAATATAAAATTACAAAATAGTATAAATGAAGATTTATTGTATAGACATTAATAATAATAATTATAGTAAAATAAAAAAATTAAATTATATTCCTGTGGGATTAGGAGAGAGTAAATTTAATAAAAATTGGCTAAGAGACAATACAGGAAAAAATATATCGTATAAAAATCCATATTATGGTGAATATACTTTTCACTATTGGCTTTGGAAGAACGGTTTAAAAAAATTTAAAAAGAATGAGTGGGTGGGTTTCTGTGCCTATAGAAGATTTTGGGTTGGTAAAAAAAAAAACGATATTAAAAATTTAAATGATTTTTTTTCTCAAGTTCCTTCTGAATGGGATAACTATAATGTTATAATTGGGCAAAATATTTACCTAAATTGGAAATTTTCAAAATTAATTAAACATGGTTTAAAATCATTAATTTTAAATCCTAAATACATATTGAAAAAAAATAGAGATATTAAATTTCATTTTGATTCTTTCCATGGATATGGAAATCTTGAGAAAGCTATCAATTTGTTAGATAAAAAAGACAGGGAAGATTTTAGGAAATTTACCACGTCAAGAAACTATTATAATAGAAGTAGTATGTTTTTCTGCAAATCAAGAGAGATAATGGAAAGTTATTACAGTACAGTTTTTCCTTGGATAAAAAGATGTGAAAAAATATTTGGTTTTAAAAATCAATCTTATGGATTAAAAAGAATATATGGATTTCTTATTGAAAGATTTCAATCTTATTGGTTTCTAAAGTATACTAAACCACTAGTGTGGCCTATAATCTTACATGACATTAACAATAGTAAATTATTTCAAAAATGAAGTGTAAAGTTTCTAAATTAAAAATAAAACCTTTCATGTCTTTTGGTAAAATGCCTATGGCAAATGGCTTTCTTAAAAAAAAAGATTTTAAAAAAGAGTTTTTTTACAAGTTGGAAGTTGGGTTTTGTAAAAAAAATTTTTTATTTCAAGTAAATGATCACCCCAGGTCTCCAAAAATATTCAATAATTATTACCCTTTTTTTACGAGCAAATCTAAACATATGGTTGCCCATTTTAAAAATTATTTTAAATGGATGCAGAAATTTAAAAAATTGAATGAAAAATCAATTTGCATTGAAGTCGGCTCGAATGATGGGACAATGTTAGAAAACTTCAAAATAAACAAAATTAAATGTTTAGGATTCGAACCTTCAAAAAATGTTGCTACTTTTTCAAAGAAAAGAAATCTTGATGTTCAAAATAAATTTTTTTGTCATAAAGAGGTATTTAAATTAAAAAAGTATCATTTAAGAACTGATTTAATATGCGCGGCTAATGTAATTTGCCATATTCCTAATTTAAATGATGTTATTAGTTCGATAGATTTATTGTTAAAAAGAGATGGTCTTTTTATTTTTGAAGAGCCTTATCTGGGTTCTATGTTTGATAAAATATCATATGATCAAATATATGACGCCCACATCTATATGTTCTCTGCTCATTCTGTAAAGAGTATTTTTTACAGTAAGGGATTTGATTTGATTAATGTTATTCCACAAAAAACGCACGGTGGTTCTATGAGATATGTAATTGCTCGAAAAGGTGAATTTAAAATAAATAAAAATG
>Ga0307986_10001464_pt1 | contig 17077 bp, 11 predicted proteins | sample EllFjometageno82_FD_203170 | JGI IMG/M metagenome (GOLD analysis project Ga0307986, IMG submission 203170) | Marine microbial communities from Ellis Fjord, Antarctic Ocean - #82 | ecosystem: Environmental > Aquatic > Marine > Unclassified | place: Southern Ocean | collected 2014-10-09
GTACATAAACATGGTGATGTGCATTTATCAGACCTAAGTCCGGACGAAGAAGAAACAATAATACCAAAAGGGAGTAAACCCTATAAAAAAACCAACCTAAAACCTAACTTAAATAAAGGACCATTCAATATCAGAGTTAACGAAGGTATTGAGAAAGGACACTACGGGTATGTCTTTTCGGATAAGATACCAATCGAATTGGATAATAAGTTATATGTCTTAACTAATAAACTTGGTGGGATAACACCTACTGACATTCATAAGTTTATAGAAAAAGCCAATAAGGAAACACTACACATTCTACAAGGACTACTAAGTAAATTCCCAACCACTCTGGCAGATTTAGTTTATTATTATGGTAGTTTAGATTTTTTAAGGAATTCTGACGAATATAAAAGGATAATTAGTCTTATTAAACGTATAGGGTCTGGTGAAAGAATAACAGAAGATAGTGATGTTTTTGGTCAAGGATTGTTAGACCCTTTAGAACCAGAGGAATTCGAGGGTGAGGAAGAAGAATGGGAAAAACTAGTTAATGATGTTGAAGATGAGGAATTTGAAGTAGAACCAGAATATAAATATACAGGTGGAAGGACAGATGCGGAACAAGGATTTGTAGCACCATCGAATGAGGTCACTGAGAATATCTGTAATGTGGAAGGGTTTTGCTCTGCACAGGGACCTATCACCTTTGGACAATTAAGAAAGTTAGTGGAAGAAGCAACCAGTAAAAGAATACTGGGTGATATGGGAAGAGGTGTCTTTAAGACATTATGGAGGGTTATCCCATTTTTTATACCACAAGTATTATTAGCCTCGGTAGGTATTACAGTTACTAGAGCAATTAATAAAATTATAACTCCAGCTCTTAAAGATACTAAGGGGTATAAATCTTGGTGGGGTAAAGTAGTGTTAAAAGCTATGGATGTAGCAGAAGGTGACTATATTCCTGATGTAGCGATAGGGGACGACCCACTAAGTAAGATTTTCTTTATTTCTGACGGACTACTCCAGATGATTAGAGATAAGTACAAACTTAAATTTGCTAGATATGTAGCTGAAGTTGCGTCGAATGAACCAGATAATAAACCGGTACCAGAATGGTTTGTAGAAAACCTATTAAGAGATTACCTAAATCAAAAGTTCTTACTAGACCCACCATTACCTATAAAAACAGATGTAGAAAGAAAAGAGTTGTCGGAAATGGATATAGATGACCGCCATCCGGAAAGAGATGGGCAAGGAGAAGGAGAAGATAAGACTGATTCTGGTACTTTTGAACAACCAGGGGACGACTTCACCAAACCATTAGAACCACACAGACTTGCAAGAGATAGAGAATTTGTACCAGAACCAACTAAATACTCTAAAGGTGGTGTGGTAGAAACAGATTTAACTAAGGCAGCGGAAAAATTAGATGGTAACGGTGACAGTAGGATGCAACAAACAGTTAATAAGTATTTGGATGGTGAATATGAAACAACATTTAGAAGGTACCCCAGTAAAGAAGTAATGAGATTTAAATCTAAAAGAGTTGGGGGCTTTGTGTTAACACCAACTCAAATAATAAGAGAGATTGATAAAATTTTTGGGAGTGGTAGTCCAGGCAGTATAATGCACTACCTACAATATATGGTGTATTTAAGAATGAAAGGGGAGATTGAGAAGGTAAATTTTCTGATAGACGAAGACAGGACACCAAACTACCCAGGTTCACCAGATTCTTTTAGGAGCTTACATAGAGATAGGGTAAATGACGATAAATTAGATATACCACCAGCAACACTTGTAAGTTATCTAGACAAATACCATAGAGAAAAATTAATAAAAGAACTAACACCACTACTAGAATGTATAGCACATAACTGTTATGGTGGCTGGGAAAATGACCCAGAAAATGAAAATCCAGATAATACCGAATGGGTTGCGGATAACTACTGTATCGAGTGTAGTGAAGAACTAATGGGTAGGTTACAAGATTTAGACCAAGCAATAGTTAAACTGGGGTTTGTTAAAAGTAGTGTTGATAAATTCACCGGAGTTCCTCGTGAGAGAAGGGTAAACGATTATCCCGTTGTAGATACATTAGAAAAACCATTCCCATTTACATATAATGATTGGTTGGAAAATGTAATACAGGAAATAAACCCTAAATTCTTTATTAATAGTAAGGATGATATAGTTTATATGGAAGAAAACACACCTGTTATTACAGAACAAACAGAGAAAAATCTTAACCCTGAAGTTGAGGTTGGTGATGTAGTTGAATTAATCTATATGGACGACCCATGGGGTGTGTCACCAATGACAAAAGGTATTGTTGTGGGGTTCGAATCTATGGGCCCAATGGGGGAAAAGATTTTGGTTAGATGGATAATAAAAACAGAAGAAGGGGAAGAAGAATTTAGAAACCTACCACTAATAAAAGATGCGGATTATTGGAGAGTAGTTAACCCACTAACTGAAGATATCATGAGTAATGATGACCAGACAGAGTTTGAAAAATTTGAAAACCTATTGGTTAGAGCATACTTCAACTACTCAGGTGGGTGGGGACAAGCACCAAAAAGATTTGTTGTTTATATAACACCTTCTGGGTTGGTTAAAAATGTTTCACTTAATGTTGGTATGTCTGATAGAGATGTACCATTTAAAGAAGGAGATAAGGTTAGTTTAAACGACCTAATCAAGTTTGAAAAAGATAGTAAGTTCGACTTACAAATGAAAGGAAGGATAAGAGAAGGGCTAATCAAGGAACAAACACTACCAGAGTCAAAGTTAACAGAAATGACACCTAGTGTTTGGAAAATGGTCCGAATAGCACTTAAGGTGGGTAACTATATGGAGTTCCAAGAAGCACTAAGAAGGTATTTTGAAATTGGTATAACAGATTCAGAATTTTTATGGTTACTGGTTACCTCAAATGCAGACTTACTAGGTGTTAGTACAACAGATTTAATAAAAGTAAGTTACGATAAAATAGTAGTACCAGAACTGTGGGAAACTCATGTAGAATATTTAGATGATTATACACATGATGAAAATGAGGAAGAATGTGTGAATGGGCATGGTGAGGAAAGTGGTAAGGAATGTGATTGTGTAAATTGGGAAGAGTTAGAAGAGACAACCACAGACAAAGATGGTAATAAATCAGAAGTGTGGGTGGATTGTGAGGATGCCAACAAGGATACCCTAGAGAAGTATGGTTACCAGGATACTGATGATTGTGAATGTGAGGAATGGGAACTAATGTATCATAAATTATATTATTATCCGGTTAGAGAAGCTATAATTATGGGTCATAAAGACTTAGAGGATGAACATAGTCGTGAGAGTAATAATAGTGACGTTATGGTTGATATAACAGATGAGTTAAATAATTGGAATGGGTTAATAACTGATGATGAATGGCATGAGGATAATTATGATGATAATCCATCATGGATGGATTTTGATGATAGTAGAGGTGGTACCATAGAAGATATCAACAGTGAACAGATTAATTCCGCTGACATGATGTATGATATAAACATACAATTTTATGGTATACCACGTCTAATGGAACAAGAAGTAGAACAATTAAAGATGTGGCCAACTGGACAATTTAACTTCCCTGTAGGTCATTTAGACGACGAGGAAATTAAGCATGTTGAAGATTCACTACCAGACAATGTGGTTGAAATGATATTTAAACAATGGGATAAGAAAGGAATAGACACTAGCATATTAAAACTGTTAGGTATAACAGAGGGGATAGATATACTAACTGCGATGTTACTAAAAAGATACATCCAACATAGCCAAACCCCCATTCCAGTTTCATATACTTTTAATTGTGAAGAGTTAGCAGACTTATTTGATACATACAATAGTGATTATAGCACAGACTATATTAAAGAATACCTATGTGGTGATGACTCATTTAATGAAACTGAAGATTGGTATAATTTTGAATGGGAGACTTACATGGTCGACTCAATTGATGAAAGTAATTGGAAAACTATTAGTGGTATTTTTGGTGGTGTATCTCAGGAAGTTGCGGAACATATACTATCCGAACAACCACAAAATGAAGAGGAAGAAGAACTAATAGAAAAATATGAGGGTGAAATAGACGATATCAAACACTTCATAGTGTGGGCACATAACGATGAAACAACATACGCGACACTAAATGCGATGGGGAAAGATATTGATGATAAGTTAGCAGAACATTTTCAGGAACACGGTAAAATAAACCGAGATGAAAACGGTAGAATGAGTTGGACTATTAATGCTGATATTAGAGGTTGGTTGAAGGATAAATGGGATAATACTGAAGATGTATTTGAATACAGCGTAGATTATATTGGTGAGACAATAGAAAGTATTATGATTAACGACCTACAAGCAACAAACATGAACCCAGATACTATATTTGGTATGTTAGTGGAAGAAGAATTTATGATGGGTGAGTATTGTGAGGGAAAAAGAGGTGAGTGTCTACAACCAGACACTCGTTTCTTTGATGGGTACTGGTATCCAGACATAAACATTAATGAAAATATAGCTGATAGGTTGGGTGACCTATACCACGATATGGACCCAGTAGTTACAAAAATACAAGAAGCAAGGTTAGGTGGTCCAGAAGTTCCTAATGAATTAACAGACAAAGAAAAGGTAGTTGGTGGGGTGGACGAAACACCATTCACAAAGCTAGACGTGAAAATATTAAATTATTTATGTGATAAAATGTCACGAGAAGACCTACAAAGTATTCATTCTGAGGATGAATCACAAATAAGTAACCAGACAATTATTTCATATAAAAACATAGTTAAATTGTTTGGTGTTGATACTGGAGAGATATCCACTGGTGAGTATATTTGGGGACGAGCAACACGATTTGCGAAATGGGCAGATGATAATTGGGACGAAGCTGAAAGAATAAAAGAGATTGGCTTAGGTGATGATTATGATGACACCATTACATATGATGTGGATTTTGGGATGGTAACCAACCCAGTTAAGGTATGGCCAACTATATATGATGTGGAAGGTACGGAAACATATTGGCAGAAAGAGTATAAGTACGGCTCAACTGAGGTATTTGGATATGGTGAAGACGATGTTAGAGATAAAGCATCTAATTCATGGTATGAGTATGATGTGGATATGGAATATGGCGACGGTGGTGATACTGACCAACACGAAATAACTATTGGTGATATTAGACAACTTAGAACATTAAAAGAATCAAGGATGGAAGGTTTATTATACCATACAGGTATGTTAAAAGAAATGAACTTTGATAGAAACGATTTATTAAAATTAGGGCAAAATACAAGAGGTGGGGTGACAGGAACTAGACCACAAGTATTTAAATTCTTAAAACATTTACAATCTAGTGGGTTGGTGAATATGTTCCAGTCCATAGATTTTTTATGGTCAGGTAAGAAATGGCTAACCAAATGGTTAGACCTATACCACCCAGATAAATTAGAAGACCCAGATGAAAATGTAGAGTATCTTTTAAATAACGCAGATAGTGTTAGGGATGTGTTAATTATTTTACTTATGGACCGAGCAGATAGAGAAGGCAGAATGGCTGAGTTAGATGACCTAAACAAAGAAATTAGACCACTAGCTCAAGACATGTTTAAAATTTGGTCAGCACAATTATAGATTATGGGGAAAAATAAATTAAATCCGGAGTTAATGGTTGGTGATGAGATATTGGTGCTAGACACCAACCAAGACAAAGGAGCAAGTTTCAACGCACCAAAAATATACATACCTTATGTGGTAATGGGGCTTAGACATAATAGTCGTGCTTGGAATGATGACGCACAGGAGACTTACTATGAAATAGAACCTATAGGTCTGTCAGATGAAGAACGTTTAGGTGAGTTGTTAGCGGGTGGAGGGCATAGGAGATTGACACTTCTTTATGGTAGTGACTCGTGGGTATTGAATCCAGGATTTTTAAGGGGGGAAATAAATGAACACAACGAATACAACGAACAAAACGGTAGGGATGAGGTACAACACATAGTTGATAGTGTGTACCCACATATAGTAAACAACTTAGGACCTAGTGAATATTTGGATGAAATACCTACAGTGGAATTACATAAAGATATTTACGAAAGGATAAGTGGTGTTGAGGGCATGCAAGGTGAGGAAAGTGAAAGTTCAGAAGCTCAGTATGAAAGACACACAAATACAATTTATATCTATTACCCTAACATGAAAAACGAAAAGCATGTTATACAATCCCTATTACACGAATACACACATTCATTACAAAACCCAGAAGATAGTGAAGGAAATCGTGAAGATGGGTATGAGAATGACCAACACGAAAAAGAATCGTTACAGGCTGAGGGCAACTGGGAAGACTATCTAATATATCTACAAAAAAATATAAACGAACATAAAGAATCTAAAGTAAATCCTGAGTTAAAAGTTGGTGATATTATAAGAGTGATTGATTTCGGTTCACTTGATGATGGTGATAGGCCAGAAAGATTTGGTACTTATAAAGTACTATCAAAAGGAAAGACACAACATCATTTTAATCAACAAAAGAACCAAGCACCTAAAACTTGGTACCAGATATTATCAGTTAATATTGACGTACATTATGACGATGATTTCACAATAAGAGGAGCAAAACGTTTATATTGGGGAGATACATGGATTTATGCCGACACTCCAACCGCAACTAAGGTAGATAGAAAGACAATTAGTGAACATAAAGAAATTGAATTAAGTCCTGTACTAGAAAAGGGTGATATTATAAGAATACTTGATATTGATGGGGAACACGAACGTATGCCTGAAAGATTTGGCATCTATAGTGTAGTTTCAGCGAATAAATCTATGGGGTATGTAGATGATGGTGGTTGGTATGATTTACAACCAACAGAACCACTTAAACCGGGTTACCATATTCAAAGTTCACCCAAAACCATATACCGTGGAGATGTGTGGGTTAAAATGGGTAGCATCATAAAAGAACAAGAGCAACCAGGATTAAGTCCAGAACTTGAACTTTACGATACAATACTTGTGGTGGACATAGATAGAGAGAGGGAGAATGGTGAAACACCATATACTAGTCCTGGTTCTGAAATGAGACCAAAAAAATACGTACCATATACAGTAGTAGAGAAAGTATATAACGGACATTCATCAGAGTGGGATTTTAAGTATACAGTAGTTCCAAAAGACAAATTAGTGGGGTACGAAAAAACTTTTGATAATGGACGGGGAAGTTACACAGGATTCGAAAAACTACTATACCCTTGGATATACGAATGGATTTACGCTGACACACAAACAGCAAGTAAGGTAGATAGGTTAACAATTAGTGAACAAAAAGAACTTAACCAACCCTTAGTTATGGGTGATATAATTAGGGTGGTAGATGTAGATAAAGGGAGTACGTACGAGATACCTAAATACCAATATGATACAGGTAATTCTACGGGGAATAGCCTTATGACAAACCACCATAGAGAACAAGTACATGGTGAAGAGACCTACCCAAAACCAATGACACTCTATGGTGTTACATCCAAGAGCCTGTACAGACCAAACGATAGAGATTACCTAAACCCTTACTGGATGATATGGCCAGTTGAATTAAGGAAAAAAGTAGTTGATGGTATTGTAACTGATGAAACTGAGTTTAAAGTCCAGGACGCTAAAGACCTACACCAACCAATCCTAACAGAGAAGGACACATGGATGATAATAAAAAAACATCACTCAAATATTGAAAAAGATATGGAAATAAAACAAAAAGAATACGATGATAGTGGTAGACATATTATATCTAGGTTGTTAGACGAACAGGATGAACCAATAGACACACAAGGTGGTGAAATTATACGTGGTGATACTGATAATGACTATAATGACTATAGTGACGAGGAGATAGATAAGAGAAAGACTTACGACTCTGATGAGGAAAATGAAACAGGTGATGGTAAACCATTCACACCACTAGAGGGGAAAATATTAAAAACATTACATAAATATTTAACAAAGGATGAGTTAGAGTACGTAGCAACTACAGAAGACCCACACGAACACAGTAGTATAGGTAAACAATTTTGGACGGTAATGAAACTATTTGGGATATCATCAAGCCATGACGTGGAACATAATACAAGACTCACTAGATACGCAAAATGGGCACTAGATAATTGGTCAGAAGAAGGTGACTATATCAATATAGAAAATCCAATTAAGGTACCACTAAAATGGTATAATGTAGATAGAGATGAAAATGGTAGTCAGGTAGAATATAAATCTGGTAGTGCTGAGGTTCTAGGGTATGATGAAGATGATGCGGGAACAAGAGCAGATTACGATTTTTATGCGTGGGGTGGTGAAATGGAAACTCATGATTATGGTGACTACGAATCTTACGATTCAGAAATAACACATACTGAATTTATTAGGATGGATGAGAGTGTGGATAAGGACCCACAAAAAACACAAGACCTACTATTCAACTTCTGGAGAAAGGTTGGACCAACTTTAGATAAGGATAAGTTAAAGTTAATAGGGTTTAATATGGATTTACGGGGCGATTTGGATGTAGTGTGGGATAATCTAAGAGAGTATTATGGTGGTGAAGAATTAGATAACATTGTCCAAGAAAGGTTAGAAGGTTTACAGGATGGTTGGGAATACGAATATATTGTTACTGATATTCATATAGAAAATGATAACGATATAACTTTAGATGTGTTGGTGAATGGGGATACCATGGTTCCAATGCACACAGGTGATGAGTTCGGTCACACTATCGCAGATACATCATTATGGGACATTAGTGAAAAAGTAATAACAGATGAAGGTGGTCCATATGATGAGGCGTATGACCATTTAAGGGAATCAATCGAAATGGATATAAAAAACCTTCTAATAGACTTACCTGTTGATTCTTATTTAGACAGCGTTGAGTTTAGTAAACCAGGAACATTCGAAGAACTAATAGGTAAAAACGATATAGAGATGACGGTGGTTACGGAAGATGAAGAGGTGGAGATTACTATTAGAGATAATGACCATCCATACACCCATGAAGAGTATGACGATTTTATAAGTTACGTTATAGACGAATTAAAGATACAAAACTCACCTAGTGTTTATATAGAAAAGGAAGCGACAGGAGACTATACTGGAGGTTCTTATAGGTTTAAAGGTGGTAGTGAAAGAATAAGGGTAAGGTGTAAAGGTAGAAGTTTGGTAGATATCTTACGGTCTATAGCTCACGAATTAGTTCACCACAAACAAAAAGAAGATGGAAAATTCAAAAATCAATCGAGTAAGGGCATACCAGAAGTTGGTGGGATGATAGAAGATGAGGCAAACGCAATAGCGGGTAGACTTATTAAAAAATATGGTAAAGATAATGAAGGGTTGTATGAACAAGTTATGGTTGATAAGGGAGATATGTTAAAATCGGATATATTTAGGATATTATCTAATAGATTTACGCTTACACCTACCGATTATAGTGAAATAAAAGACAATGAAGGTAACTATTATGGTATATATGACATAAACCTAGAAGAGTATGTCAAGATGTCAGACTTAATGCAAGGTGTATTAGATTTTGTAGCTTATGGTGTAGAATCTGGTGACTTTAAAGAAGAAGACATACAAAAAGGTGTAACAGCAATAACAGATTGGGTTTCATTAATGATGAACCAAGAGAAAGAGTACCTAAACTAATATTTATATTAAATACAACAATGAAGAAGCTAATTAGAAAAATATTAAACGAGTTCAAGATAGACGAACTAACCAGAAAAGACTATAAGGATGGTGAAATAGTTATGGAATATAATGAAGGTCATGATTATCCAAGGTACGTATTATATTATGATGTACAATTGGATGATAAAGACGAGTATGAAATGATAGCAGAATTTGATAGTAGATTCTTTGATGCTGGAATGGTAGAAACTATTGCTGATTATTTAAAATCCAGACAGTGAAAAAACTAATTAATAAAATATTAAAAGAAGAAACAATAGCAACCACCTCAAGGAAAGCAAGAAGTCAATGGTCTCCTGAAGCAGCTCAGGACCTTGAAGCTTTTCACCCAGATTTATTTGAATTGGGGGAACAAGAAGAAACAGGTGGTGATGGCTCTTGGTCCAACCCAATAGTTAATAACACTCCAGGTAATGTACCCACCAGTTCATATGAACCACATAGCCAAAGGGGGTCGGACGAAAAATGGGTGGTAAATCCAGTTAGTAAAATAGCTTTTTACAAGGCAACCCAAATACTAACTAAAATTAAGGACTCTAATTGGTTCACTCAACAGGAAGATGATGGTGAACATACGTATCATAGAGTGCAACAGATGGAAATGCCTTTAAAAGTTGTGGGCATTAGAGGTTCTGGTATTGGGGATAAAGTATTTTGGGCAGCATCAGACAATAGAGAAGGTATATTGGATGGGTCCATAACCAACTACGACCAACTTGTCCTTAGAGCTTTTGTAAAGTATGAATTACCAATGACTGAAGACGTCAGAGTCTATAAAACAATTACCTACACACCAACGATAGAAGCTTACTCACAAGAGGACGCATTTAATAATATTAGTATGGATGAGGATGGGGCATACAGTTCAGGTGAGTGGTCTAATAGACCTGGATATGATGAGGAGGAATATGATTGGGATGGACATGGTGGGGAAATAGATGGACCAATCAAAGTGGTTAGTGTGTTATACCCAGAAGAAAGTGGACTTAACGAATCCATTATTAAAGAAATGGGTCCAGGTCCAGAAGAGAATGATATAATGAGTGAACTACAAGAATTAGTAAATGAATGGTCTGGGTGTGAAGAAGGAATGCCAGTTGCGTGTAGGTATAAGAACCAAGTACAAGAACTTATAGAGAAGTATAAGAGTAAACCTCTTAATTAAATTGATTTTATAAAAAGTTTAAACTATAGTTAAGTATGACAAGTAAAGAATTTAAAATATGGTTAGAGGGATTTTTAATGGGTCTTAATCTAGATAATATTGAGGTTAGAGGTGATATAGACCCTAACTATAATAATCTAACAATGTTAAAGACAATCCATAATAAGTTAAAAGAAGTAAAAGACTTAGACGAAGGGGGAAATACAACAATACACACATTGTTAACCGAAAGACTTATCCCAGTCACCCCACCCAACCCATTCAAGATAACGATGGAAGGTAAAAAAGAAGAATAATGAAAAAAATAAATAAACTTATTAGTTGGCACAAACTTAACATCGGTAGATGGCAGAACCGTTTAAGGATAGATAACTACCAAACTATGTGGTTATCTTGGTTAAAAGGAATAGTGATGGGTATTATACTCATGTCCTTATTATCAAGTTGTTATGGGACATACTATTTAACGGATGCCGAGTATTCAGATGAGAGAGAAGAACACACCAATGTAACATACTACAACAGTCAAGTGTATTGGGGATTTGCTAGTGGGTCTTATTATTATTATGGAGTACCACATTACTATCCTTGGTACTACTATTATGATGCTTGTCCACCATCACACTACACTCACACAACACATGTTATTATTAGAAACCCGGTAATTAGACCGACACACAGACCCAACAGTAATAACCATAGACCAAACATTAGAACCAATGGTAATACAAAGGTAAAAACCAACACGAGAGTAACGGTTACTCCTAACACAAATACGAAGGTAAAAACAAACATAAATTACACTCGTCCTAGTGGTAATACGAAAGTTAAAACTAATGGGACCAACAAAGTAAAAAGTAATAGGTCACCAAATACACGTAACAAATCTAATAATAGAAAACCTAGGTAGGGTATCTAACATTCACAGGAATCACACATCCACTCCGAACATTCTTGTGGCATTATATTGTCGGTTGGGTGACAACACCAAGTACAACACGCACCAGGGACAATACCACATGCAGATATACAAGCTTCTTGAGATGTAAAGGCTCCACCTGGAGTTTGTCTACAACGACCCACTTCACAACTCCATTTAGTATCACCACCACTACCACCACCACTACCACCACTACCACCACCACCCTCAGGGTTTCCTGTTCCACCACCATCTATAGTTAATACAGTACCATCCCCAGCTGAACCAGTTAAATCTAGGATGGACTTAACAGTATATTTCCCACCCTTATTTAATAAATTATCCCTACTTATTTTAAAAGTCTTAATTCGGTTATTTAATGGTAGTAATGGGTAAGAATCACAATCCTCTATAGGTGGAGGACAACACACATCGATATTTGGTGAATGAGGACCTGATAAATCTATGGAGTAACAATCTGGGAAAGCCAATATTACACCAGCACCAAGAGTCCCAACCAAAGGACCTATGGCATCACTAACAACCTCCCAACACCCATATTCTGTTGTAGGTGGGGTAGAACCCACAGGAAATACAAAATCACCTACCAAAGAACTACCTACATACACCAGAGGATTACTGGTAAATAAAAAATTATTTGTTGCTATTGTGTATTGTATGGTAGGGTCGCAACAACTTCTAATACCATTTGGTGTGTTTGGTGGGTTGTAACATTCCGAACAATTATTTACTATTGTTGTGACGTAGTAATTTGGGGCAAAAGGTGTATATGGTACAACAGGTATACCCCCACCTGTACCATTTACAGTTTGGTTTATACTATTATTATATTGGCATCCATTTGGGTCAGGAAATGGTCCATAAGTGTCAGAACACTCACCAGCAACACCTTGATTATAACATGAAACACATGTTCCCGTATTAAACGTAGCTTCGTCTATAATATCAACAACTTTCTCACAGTTTACCCAATAGGATTGTCTATTTGAGTCAAACCATTCCACCCGTACCCACTGACCAATAGTCGGGTAGATTCCCTCCAAAGGCATTCCAGGGTACCAACTGTTTCCAGCATTGTATTTACATTGTCTAGATAGTAAAGATAAGGTCTGACTTGCAGGACTAGGGGTACACACACCATTAACCTCAATATGTCTAGAAAAGACATAAGCCCTCCAACCTATATTAGGTATGTTTGTCTTTACCTGTAAAAATTGTGTTGTTGACATAATTTCTTTTTATTATAAATATATGAGTACCTATTAAATGGTTTAGTTACTATATTGTTTTATATATAATCTTTTTATATATTTGGTCATATGAATAAAGACTACGAACCAAGAGTACTATTACTCTACCCACCAGAACAAAGATGGCCAGGAATGATGGTAAAACCTAACGGCTCATTAGCTTACCCAGCATTAGGAGGAGCACTAAGAGAAATAAACTGTTATGTTGAGGTGTACGACTCGTGTATAGGGAATGATGATGATGATATCCAGGAGTTTTATAAGTCAACAGAATTACCTAGTGGGTTGGTGAGGACCGGGATGAGTGACGAACGTATATTGGAGGTGGCAAAAGATTTTGATATAATAGGGATAACCTCAATCTTCTCTAGTCAAGAAACTATGGTATTACATTGTTGTAGTTTAATTAAAAAACATTACCCAGAAAAATTATTAATAAGTGGGGGTGTGAACGCAAGATGGAGAGCTGATAAGTTTTTAAATCAAGGATTTGATATCGTAGCCACTTCAGAAGCAGAGGAAACCATAAAAGAAATAGTACAAATCTATAGAAATGGTAGTAGAGACTGGTCTACGGTACCCCAGGTTAAATACATAAAAGACGGAGAAATATTCAATAATTCCCAACAAGGTAAAGTTATAATGAATTTAGATAAATTACCATTTCCAGCTTGGGACTTACTACCGAATGAAAGATACTGGAAAGTAAGGAGAGGGCATGGTGTGTCATTTGGAAAAGAAGAAGACGTAAAGTACGCTTCAATGATGACCTCACTAGGTTGTCCATTTGCCTGTACTTATTGTCACATAGGAAAAGAAATTGCTGGGTCCCTAACCCAAGAGATAGGAAGATTCCGAATTAAATCTGACGAGAGAGTTATGGAAGAATTATTATACTTGAAAAATGAATTGGGTGTGAAACAAGTATTCATAGAAGACGATTCATTATTTGGTAGAAAAAAAAGAGCAATAAGACTACTAAAAAAAATAATAGATTTGGATTTAAGACTAATGGATATAAATGGGATTAATATTATTCATTTATTAAAAAATGGTAAACCAGATTTAGAAGTTATAGAGTTAATGAGTGAGGCTGGTTTCACTGATTTTTCATTCCCATTTGAATCTGGGAATTCTAGAATAATTAAAAAATGGTCATCAAACAAATGGGACATAAACAATACAGACGTAAAAGGGTTAATTGAAGCACTAAAAAAGAATAATATAAGGATGGATGCGAATTATATGATTGGGTTTCCTGATGAGACACATGAAGAAGTCATGAACACCATCAAATTTGCGAAACAAAATGCTGAATGGGGCGTTGACACTTCAGGGTTTTTTATATGTATGCCCTTACCAGGTACCAGTATGTATGACTACTGTATGGAACATGGACTGTTAGATAAGGATTTCGATATAGACAAAATGAATTGGAGAAAAGCTAATATGATAAACACCCCAGTTTCACCAGAAGAGTTAGAAGAATTGAGGGATAAAGCGTGGGAAGAAGTTAATTCTGATGAGTGGAAAAATAATAGACGAGAATTAATTGTTGCCGACCCGGATACTGGTGAACCTTCCGAATGGAACTATAATGACGGTGGGGAGTAAAATAAAAAATTGTAAAGTAATTGCGACATATTTTGGGGTAAGAAGGCATTATCCATATGATTGTAACGACACAATTCAGGTACTTAAAGATAGTATACAAAACGAAATAGAGTTAGACCCTGGTGTGGACAATCTAGATGTCATATTGGTAAATCATGATTGTGGTGTTAATGAGGGTAACCGATACTTACAATCCCTAGACGGTAAAGAAATTTTTTGTGGGACGGTAAGGGTGGTTACTAGAGAATGGGATGATGGGAAAGGAATATCCTTGGGGTCGTTTGATTACGCTTTTAAAAAACTACAAGACGAATACGACTACTGGTTCTTCCAAGAAGACGACTATAAATTAATTAAACCAAACTACTACATTAACGGGGTAAAAATTATGGAAGAAGATTCCAAAGTTGGTTTTGTGGGGTATGATATGAAAACAACAATTAACAGTGTTAAAAATCAACAATATATAGAATTAAAAATAGCACAAATCCTGTTCTACATACCAATACTAATTTGGGGGTACGGTAAGTATTTAAAAAGATATAATAGAACTATTAGAGATGCGATAAAATTAATTAAAGAATATAAATGGTATTGTGCTGGTGGGATGATGGGGTTAACCACACAAACTAATCTAAAAAAAGTAGTAAGTAGGTATGGGAGACTACCACACCCCAAAGTACCAAATCCCCAACATACAAAAAAGTTCAAAGCGGTTAAACAAAATTTTTTTTATATAATAGATATATTACTGGTTATTTTTTATATGCCGTTTTGGGGGAAATAGAGTTTAGTAGGGTGTATTACGATTTTGGGTTAAGAATTGAAGCTTATCCAGATTATAAAAGGTTGGTGTTTAGTTACAAAAGAAATAAATTTAAATAAATGAAAATAATTTACATATTAGGTAATTTAAATTACCTTTAAACAAAAGAATAAAAATGAATGACAATAACTATATAAAAGAATTAAGAAAAGACATAAAAGTCATAAAAAAAGATTTAAGAGCGATTAGTATGAAGACTAGAAGTATGGCACGTATATTAGAAATTAGTGAAGTAAATGAAACAACATCTAAAACGGAACTCAGTAAGGATAAACAGTTAAAACACGACGTAACACCAAATAAAATATCTAAAGACAAATGGTTAATTAGACTTTTTAAAAAAGTGATGGGTTTGATAAAAAAATAAGATTTTGTATAGAGAGGTTTTTATTAAAGGGTATTATAGGAAGAATGGGATATTTGTATCACCACACATCAGAAAAGTGATGAGTGGTACACTGAAGACAAAAGTAAGTAGGTTATATTCCTACCGTACAGCAGATAAAAACCAACTAGCATTTGATTTCTCAGGAAAAACAACAATGAAGTTTTAATATGGGTAGAATCTTCACAATAAAATTAGGACAACTAGAGAGACATGAGTTTACCGATAAGAATGTTGAATCGGACACTGTAGAGTACTTCGGAAAGACAAGTAATAATACCCCAAAGATAGTAAAATCCTTTATTAGGCATTTTGGTGTTGAAGAGAAAGTAAAAAGTTGGGTAAAGTTAAAAGAGAGTCTAGAAAAGGGGTACCAACCAACAAAATACGGGTATATAAAGGTTGTTAAGTACTGGAGAAAAAATAAATACTATGTTTATGATGGTAATCATAGGGTTACATTACTCAAACAGATGTATGGGTCTGAATATGGGGTGTTGGTACAAAGAACAAACCTACTTTCATTAGTCCCGGTACTTTTTATAGTACTTATTGTGTCACCCCTTATAATGATTAAAAGAAAGATATATGGGATTTAATAAAAGATACATTGATAAAGTCAGAATAATTACTACATTTAACCATAAAGGAATGTTAGGGTTAAGGGACTTATTCGGTCTCCCAAACGGATTAACTGGGCTAGGTAGGGTGGATGCTATAATAACACGAGATGAGTTTAGTGATAAAGTAGTAACAGCATACCAAGAGGGTAGGGAAACTGAAGTAGCTTTGGATATAACAAATGAGATGGTAAAACTAAAATAAGAAATGGCAAAAAGATTAAAAGGTGTGATATTAGCTGGAGGTACTGGTAGTAGGTTGTACCCCCTAACCAAAGTAACTAACAAACATTTATTACCTGTATACGACAAACCAATGATATATTACCCACTAGAAACATTAAAAAATATGGGGTGTAAAGATATTATGATTGTGTCAGGTAGAGAACATTGTGGTGATATATTAAATTTATTAGGTAGTGGTAGGGAAATGGGACTTAAATTATCTTATGAGATACAAGATGAAGCTGGTGGTATAGCACACGCTTTAGGTCTTA
>Ga0307986_10001467_pt1 | contig 17059 bp, 10 predicted proteins | sample EllFjometageno82_FD_203170 | JGI IMG/M metagenome (GOLD analysis project Ga0307986, IMG submission 203170) | Marine microbial communities from Ellis Fjord, Antarctic Ocean - #82 | ecosystem: Environmental > Aquatic > Marine > Unclassified | place: Southern Ocean | collected 2014-10-09
CTTAGCGTATAAGCAACTATATGCTCTTTATCAACTTCAAAAAATTTTCTTAAATTTTTTCTTGTATCACTTCTTCCAAAACCATCTGTACCTAAAGAATAAAATGGTTTATCAGTATAAGGTCTAACTTGATCTGAAAACGATCTAACATAATCAGTAACAGCTATAACTGGACCATCTCTTTTCTCTAAGCATTTTTGCACATAGCTTTTTTCTTTATTATTATTTGGGTTTAAAAGATTCCTTCTTTCAACTTCCATTCCATCCCTTCTTAATTCATTAAAACTAGTGACACTCCAGATGTCAGAGTCGACATTATATTCTTCAGATAATATTTTTGCAGCCATAATAGCTTCTCTCAAAATTGTGCCAGAACCCATTAATTGAATTTTAATTTTTCCTTTGTTTTTATACTCTTTAAATAAATACATACCTTTTAAGATTCCTACATCGGCACCTTCTGGCTTTTCAGGATGAGAGTAGTTTTCATTCATCGCTGTAATATAATAAAAAATATTCTCATTCTTTTCATGCATTCTTCTTAGGCCTTCTCTAAAAATTACTGCCATCTCGTAAGAAAAAGTCGGATCATAAGAAACACAGTTTGGAATCATAGAAGCTAAAATATGGCTATGACCATCTTGATGTTGTAAGCCTTCCCCAGCAAGCGTTGTTCTTCCTGCTGTAGCTCCTATTAAAAAGCCCCTAGACTGAGCGTCTCCTGCTGCCCAGGCAAAATCACCAACTCTTTGAAATCCGAACATTGAATAAAAAATATATACCGGAATCATTTCAATATCGTGATTAGTATAGGCAGTTGCTGCTGCTATCCAAGAGGACATGGCTCCAGCTTCTGTTATCCCTTCTTCTAATACTTGTCCACTTTTTGTCTCTTTATAAGAACTAAGCTGTTCAGAATCTTCTGGCTCATATTTTTGTCCTTCATGCGCATAAATTCCGATTTTTCTAAAAAAACCTTCCATCCCAAAGGTTCTCGCTTCGTCTGGAATAATTGGGACTAATCTAGGTGCAACATTTTTATCTCTAAGAAGGTTAGTTAACATTCTGACAAGAGCCATAGTTGTAGACATCTCTTTGTCACCAGTAGATTTCATGAAACTTTCGAAAATATCCTTAGGTGGAGCCTTGATAGATGTTGCGCGAGACGATCTTTCGGGAATAAATCCACCAAGTTGTTTACGCCTTTCTTCTAAATATTTAATTTCTTCAGAGTCTTTAGCCGGCTTGTAATATTCAATATTTTTTACCTGCTCATCAGTTAAAGGAACATTGAATCGATCTCTATAATATAATAAATCTTTTTCATCTAATTTTTTTTGTTGATGAGTTGTATTCATACTTTCACCTGATTTACCCATACCATATCCTTTAACAGTTTTAGCAATAACTACAGTTGGAGAGCCTCGGTGTTGCATTGCAGCATGATAAGCAGCATAAACTTTATGCGGATCGTGGCCACCTCGGTTTAATTTCCAGATATCATTGTCAGTCATGGAAGAAACTAATTTTTTTAATTCTGGATATTTACCAAAAAATTTTTCTCTTACATAAGCTCCACCTTTAGCTTTCATTGCTTGGTATTCTCCATCAACAACTTCATTCATACGTTTCATTAATAATCCAGTTTTGTCAGCTTTTAAAAGAGGGTCCCAATATGAACCCCATATAACTTTTAAAACATTCCAACCAGCTCCCCTAAAACTACCTTCTAGCTCTTGAATAATTTTCCCGTTCCCCCTCACAGGACCATCAAGTCTTTGAAGGTTGCAATTAATTACAAAAATTAAATTATCTAACTTCTCTCTTGCGGCCAAACTGATAGCACCTAATGACTCTGGTTCATCCGTTTCACCATCACCTAGAAAAACCCAAATTTTTCTACCTTCATCTTTTAACAAGCCTCTGTTGATTAAATATTTTAAAAATCTAGCTTGGTAGATTCCCATAATAGGACCAAGTCCCATCGACACAGTTGGAAATTGCCAGAATTTTGGCATTAGCCATGGGTGAGGGTAAGACGAAAGACCACCTGAATCTACTTCTTGTCTAAATCTATTTAATTGTTTTTCCGAAAGTCTTCCTTCAAGAAATGCGCGAGCATACATACCTGGCGCAGAATGACCTTGAAAATATATTAAATCACCACCAAATTTTTTATTTTTTGCTCTCCAAAAATGATTCATTCCTACATCATATAAAGTTGCTGCAGATGCAAACGTTCCAATATGGCCACCAAGTTCGCCACTAATTTTATTAGCTCTAACAACCATCGCAGCTGCATTCCATCGTATATAAGCTCGTATTTTTTTTTCTATATTTTGATTGCCTGGAGATTTAACTTCTAATTCTGTTGGTATGGTATTTATATAAGGTGTTGTTCTAGTATCTGGCAAAACAAGACCTGCATTATATGCTTCAGATACAACTCTATTTAAAATGTAACTAGCTCTTGAGGGTCCATCTGTTTCTATGACAGCATTTAAAGAATCTATCCATTCGCTTGTTTCACCTGGATCTATGTCATTCTCAGAAGAAAGCTGGGAAAATATTTTTGTAACTTTTTTTTTTGTATTGATGTTTTTAGAATCTATTTTTTCTTCTTCTCTAGTAAAATCATTTTTATCAATTTTTTTTGACACCTCTACAACTGGCAAACTATTTTCTAATTTAGCTAACAAGCTACCTTTAGAGACTTTATCTCCAATTTTAATATTAAGCTCAGTAATTTTACCAGAAACTGTAGAAGGAACTTCAACACTCGATTTATCACTTTCCAATGTAACTATTGGATCACCTTTATTAATTTGATCACCAACTTTAACTAAAACTTCTATAATTTCAACACTGTCAAAGTCACCAATGTCGGGAACAGATATATTTTGAGACATAATTTTTACTAAATTCTTTGGAACTTATAAATTATATACATAATAATAAACAATATAAAATTAAATAATCTGTATATTATAGATATAAAAACAATATTAAGTCGCAGTTTAGCAGGCATTTCAAGTCAGTATTAAGAATTACATTATTCATAGAATTTAATTAAAAATAAAATATTTTAGTTTTTAATATATTGCTGTTAAACTTATCAATCTGCGCCTGTAGCTCAACTGGATAGAGCGCTTGGCTACGGACCAGGAGGCTCTGGGTTCAAATCCTAGCAGGCGCACCATAAAGATAATTAGCTACAGTAATATACATAAATTTTTTTTATTTTTTTTGTATTTATTTTAGGCTATTTATATTTTTTGAATATTTCAGTTTAGAAACATTAATTACAACAGCTAAAACAAAAAAAATAATATATGCATTACCCGTAGAAAAAAAACTTCCAGTAGATCTAAATGGTAGAACTTCAAAAAAAAGTATTAAAAAAAAAGGAACTGTTAGTAATCTAAATTTTGCATTCCTATTATAATTATAAAATTTAAGATAATTATACATAGCCATAAAAAAAATTAAATAAATAAGAACTAAACCCACAATGCCTGTATCTACCAATATCTCTATAGTATAATTATGAGGGTGGGTGTTAAAAGCTGCACTGATTCCTGGGTACTTATCAAGCTTAAAAGATTTAAATCCGTTACCAAAAATTTTATTATTTTTCCAAATTTTTAAACCAATATAAAATTGATTAAAATAACTATTAAATAATAATTTTACATCATCATTCAGGCTAGGGTTGTTACTTCCAATATTTAAACTAACCGAGTTATCTACTTTTGACACAGGGCTGTTTTTGTTAAAAAATAATTTTGGTACATTTAGAATGATCTCAGAAGTTTGATAATAAAAGTTTGATATATCTTTATCAATCCTAGTTGTTAACGGGTATTTGAATAATAAAACTAACATTAAAGAAAAGAAAAGAAATAAAGATATAATTATTTTTATTTTTTTTTCCATCATAAAAAATAAAACGTAAGAAGAGAAAAGAAGTATTATAGGCATTCTATTAGCAGTGAGAACAGTTGTAAAAAAAATTAAAATAAATAAAAAAATAATACTAAATTTTATTTTAAATTTTTTTTTTCCATAAAAAAACCAAAATAAAAAAAAAATAGTAAATAAAGAAAATTTTTGTAAATAACCGCCCGCAATACTTTCATCACCAAAGAAGCCAGAAGGTCTGTTGTTTACTATGACGTAACCAAATAAATCTTTCTTAAAAATTAGTTGAATTATTATATCTATAACAAGAAAAGATGAGAAAAAAATACTAGAAATAAAAAAAAGTTTTATATTGAAATTATTTTTTTCAATTAATTTGTTAATAACTAAAAAAAAAATTAAAAATCTAAGAAAGAAAAAAGATTTTAATAAATTCTCTTTGTACAATATGTCGTTATTTAAATTTGGTAAATTATTTATTAAAGTATTTGCGATCAGGTAAAAGAAAAACATATAAATCAAATATTTATAAATATTCTTATCCAATCTAAATATTTCTAATCTGTAAATATATAATCCAATTAAAGAAATAATAACTATATTGCTGTTTACAGCCATATTTCCAAGCGCTATAGAAAAAGGAATCAATGCTATAAAAAAATTAATGAAACCAATTTTATTTATGTAATTTTTTTTAATAAACATATATTAAAATAAAAAAACCTAAAACAAACCTATAAATCACAAAAGAAATTAAATTAAATTTTTGTATAAATTTTATAAAAAATTTTATTGTTATATAAGAAAAAAAGAAAGACAAAAAAATACCCATCAAATTTAGTAAAGAAGTAGAAAAACTTTTTTCTATTATTAGTTTATGTATGTTGTATATACTCGCGGCTCCTAGAGTTGGAACAGAAAGTAGAAAAGAAATTTTTGCAGAATCCACTCTACTAAAATTAAAAAATCTAGCCCCAGTTATAGTTATACCAGACCTACTTACACCTGGTATCAAAGACAGAATCTGAAAAAAACCGATATAAATAGCAGTGGAATAACTAAAATTTTTTTTAAGGGTCTTATTCGTTTTAATTTGATCTGAATAATAAAGAAAAATTGCAAAAATAATTGTGGTCCATCCTATTACTTTAAAATTTCTCAAATAGTCTATTAAATTTAATTTAATTAAAAGAAATCCAAAAATTATTACAGGCACAGAACTTAATATTATTTTAAAAAATAATTTTTTATTATTTACAAAATCTAAAAGTTCTTTTTTAAAATAAAATATCACAGCTAGTAAAGAACCCAAGTGAAGACTTACATCTAGAGTTAAATTTTCATTGCCAAAATTAAAATACTTTGAGACTAATATTAAATGTGCAGAAGAACTCACTGGAAGAAATTCTGTGATGCCTTGAACTAAAGCTAAAATTATTACTTCAATCATTTATTTTTTATAAATCTTTTTATATTTATAGATACACATATTTGATATGCAAAAAAATCATGGGTAAAATCATATTTTATTTATAATTATGTCAATATAATTTACCTTTTTAATCTTTTAACCACGTACATATAAGGTAAGTTAGTTAACTTTATGACAAAAAAAATGCTTCAATTTATAAATTTAGATCAAACCACACCAAGCAAAAGAACTACAGGTGAAAGAAAAAAAGATTTTCATGAGATATACAAAGAATTTATTGAAGACAAAGCAGAAGAACAATCAAGCAGATGTTCCCAATGTGGAGTGCCATTCTGTCAAATTCACTGCCCACTTCATAATAATATTCCTGATTGGCTTAAGTTAACTGCAGAAGGAAGACTGCAGGAAGCTTATGAACTTTCACAAAGCACGAACAATATGCCAGAAATTTGTGGTAGGATCTGCCCTCAAGACAGACTTTGCGAGGGTAACTGTGTAATTGAACAGTCGGGGCATGGTACAGTAACAATAGGTTCTATCGAAAAATATATTACGGATACAGCGTGGGAAAAAGATTGGGTAAAACCATTAACGATTAAAAAAGAAATCAATCAATCGATTGGTGTCATAGGTGCCGGTCCAGCCGGTTTGGCTTGTGCGGAAGAATTAAGAAAATTTGGATATCAAGTTACAATTTACGATAGGTATGACAGGCCTGGCGGCCTATTGATTTATGGAATACCAAATTTTAAATTAGAAAAATTTGTAGTTGAAAGGAGAACAAAACTTTTGAAACAGGGTGGAATTAAATTTGTTCAAAATTTTGAAGTGGGTAAAAATAAAAGCTTAGATGAATTAAAAAAAGATCATGATGCTATATTAATTGCTACAGGTGTTTACAAATCTAGAGAAATAAATATTCCAGGAAGTAATTTAGAAAATATTTTCCCTGCCATGGATTTTCTAACTGCATCAAACAGAAAAGGGTTAGGAGATAAAGTTGAACTTTTTGACAATGGTACATTAAATGCTCAAGATAAAGATATCGTTGTTATTGGCGGCGGCGACACTGCTATGGACTGCGTAAGGACAGCAACGAGGCAAAAAGCAAAATCAGTTAAATGCCTCTACAGACGAGACAGGGAAAACATGCCTGGTTCCGCCAGAGAAGTTGCTAATGCAATAGAGGAAGGTGTTGAATTTATTTGGTTAACTGGTCCAAAAAAGTTTATTGGTAAAAAACAGGTAACAGAGGTCCAAGTTAATAAAATGATACTTGGATTAGCAGACTCATCAGGCAGAAGAAAACCTGAGATCCAAGAAAATTCAGAGTATAATATTAAAGCTGATATTGTAATCAAGTCTTTAGGTTTTGATCCAGAAAATATTCCAGAATTATTTGCATCAAAAGAATTGTCAGTTTCTAGATGGGGAACAATAAAAATTGATTTAAATACTATGCAAACTAATATTGATGGAATTTTTGCTGCAGGAGATATTGTTAGAGGTGCCTCATTAGTAGTCTGGGCAATTAAAGATGGTAGAGATGCTGCCGCGCAAATTCAAAAATATTTAAAAGAAAAAATTATTATAAAAGACAGAGTAAAAGCTGCTTAATTATGAGTGATTATTTAAAATATTTAAAGAATAAAAAGTTATTACAAGATAACTTAGCTTACGATCCTAGTACAGAACATGATGCTTGTGGCGTTGGCTTAATAGCAACAATAGATGGAAAAAAATCAAGGAAAATAGTTGAATATGGAATAGAAGCATTAAAAGCTGTTTGGCATAGAGGCGCTGTAGACGCCGATGGTAAATCAGGAGACGGGGCCGGCATGCAACTTGAAATCTCACCAGACTTTTTTAAAGAAAAAATTTTATCAACTGGCCATAAGTATGACGCAAGTAAAAGAATATGTGTAGGAATGGTTTTTTTACCTAAAACTAATTACTCAGATCAAGAAAAATGTAGAGAAATTATAGAAACAGTTTTGTTGCAAGAAAATTTTTCTATTTATGGATGGAGACAAGTACCAGTTAACCCAAAAGTTTTAGGAAAAACCGCAGACATAAATAGACCAGAAATTGCGCAAGTTATATTTAAAAAAAATGAAGAATTAGAAACTAATAATTTAGAAAGAGAATTATTTGTTACTAGAAAAAAAATAGAAAAAAAAGCAAGGGAAAATCAATTAAAAGAATTTTATATTTGTTCTTTTAGCTCAAGGTCCATTGTTTACAAAGGTATGTTTTTAGCGGAAGCTCTTGCTGATTTTTATCCAGACTTAAAAGATAAAAAATTTACATCAAGGTTTGCTATTTTTCATCAAAGATACTCCACAAATACATTTCCTAGTTGGGACCTTGCGCAGCCCTTTAGAACTTTAGCTCATAATGGAGAAATCAATACTCTCAAAGGAAATATAAATTGGATGAAGATTCACGAACAAGACATGTCTAGTTCACTCTTTAAAAATGTTGAGGATTTAAAACCAGTTATCACAGCTGGTGGTTCTGATTCAGGAGCTTTAGATAATGTTTTTGAACTGCTAACACACTCAGGTAAGTTAGCGCCATTGATCAAACTTATGATGATACCAGACGCTTGGTCTAAGAGAAGCAAAACAGTTCCAAAAAATCATCAGGATTTGTTTAATTTTTTAAATAGTTCGATAGAGCCTTGGGATGGTCCAGCAGCAATTTGTGCTACAGATGCAAAATGGGTTTTAGCAGCGACAGATAGAAATGGGCTACGACCCTTAAGATACGCTATCACTTCAGAGAATTTATTTTATGCTGGTTCTGAATCTGGAATGATAAAATTACCTGAGGAAAAAATTATTTCTAAAGGTAAACTAGGGCCAGGCCAAATTATTGCAATAGATCTAAAACTAGGAAAGCTATATCACGATAAAGAAATCAAAGATTATATAGCCAATGATTATAAAAAATATAATAAGCAAATTATAGATCTAGATAAAAAAATTTTTACTGAAAAAGAGAAACCAGAGTTTACGTCTGAAGAACTAAAAAAAAGACAATATTTGTCAGGTCTTAGTATAGAAGATTTAGAGCTTATTCTTCATCCGATGGCAGAAGATGGAAAAGAAGCTATAGGTTCGATGGGAGATGATACACCTGTAGCAGTTTTATCTAATTATTACAGACCTATTTCTCATTATTTTAGACAAAACTTTAGCCAAGTAACTAATCCACCAATTGATTCTCTGAGAGAAAATAAAGTAATGAGCCTCAAAACTAGATTTGGAAATTTAGGTAATATCTTAGATTTCGACAACTTAACTGAAGAAAATATTTATGTTTTAGAAAGTCCAATTTTAACCAATTCTCAATTTAAAAAATTTAAAAATTTGTTCAAAAAAAAAATTAAAATAATAGATTGTATTTTTGATATTAACTCGTCACTTAAAGAGAGAATAGAAAAAATAAAAGAAGAAGCAGAAATTGCAGTACGTGAAGGGAGTAATAATCTAATACTATCGGATAAAAAAATTAGTTCATTGCACGCAAGTATACCCTCCGTTTTGGTAGTTGGTGCAGTCCATTCACATTTAGTAAAATTAGGTTTAAGAGGATACTGCTCAATTAATGTTGAAAGCTCAGATGTCTTAGATACACATTCTTTTGCAGTTTTGATCGGTGTTGGTGCCACTACTGTCAACCCTTATCTAGCCATCGATAGCATCTATCAAAGATTCGAAAAAAAATTATTTAATAATTTTGATTTTGAGAGTTGCGTAGCTAAATTTAAAAAGTCTATAGACGATGGTTTATTAAAGATTATGTCTAAGATGGGCATATCAGTTATTAGCTCTTATAGAGGAGGGTGTAATTTTGAAGCCGTAGGTTTAAGCAGAGCTATTGTATCAGACTACTTTCCAGGTATGAGTTCTAGAATATCTGGTATTGGCATAGTTGGAATTGAAAAAAAAATTAAAGAACAACATAAAAATTTTATTTCAAACAACATTGTAAACCTACCAATTGGAGGTATTTACAGATATAGAAAAACTGGTGAACAACATCAGTTCCAAGGAAATTTAATTCATGTATTGCAACATGCCGTTGGAACAGGTTCGTATGATCATTACAAAAAATATTCTAAAGGTATTCATGACTTACCTCCTATTAGTTTGAGAGATTTACTAGAGTTTAAAGAAAAGAAAGGTCCTATAAATATTAATGAAGTAGAACCGTTATCAGAGATTTTAAAAAGATTCGGAAGTGGGAGTATGTCTCACGGTGCTTTATCAGCAGAAGCCCATGAGACCCTGGGTATTGGAATGAACAGAATAAAAGGAGCCTCTTGTAGCGGAGAAGGAGGAGAGGATGAAAAACGTTTTGCTAGGTTACCAAACGGAGATTCTGCTAACTCAAGAATAAAACAAATAGCTTCAGCGCGATTTGGTGTAACAATTAACTACATTAATAATTGCAATGAGATTGAAATTAAAATGGCACAAGGTGCCAAGCCTGGTGAGGGCGGACAGTTACCTGGGTTTAAAGTTACAGATGAAATAGCTAAGTTAAGACATTCTACACCTGGCGTGACATTAATTTCACCACCACCTCATCATGATATATACTCAATTGAGGATTTAGCTCAGCTTATCTACGATCTAAAACAAATAAATCCTAATGCACGAATTGGGGTAAAATTAGTCGCTTCTACTGGCATAGGAACAATAGCAGCTGGTGTAGCGAAAGCTAAAGCAGATGTAATATTAATTTCTGGTCATTCAGGAGGAACCGGAGCAAGTCCGCAAACAAGTATTAAGTATGCAGGTATTCCTTGGGAAATGGGTTTAACAGAAGCTAATCAAATTTTAACACTTAACAATTTAAGACACAAAGTAACTTTAAGAACTGATGGAGGGCTTAAAACAGGAAAAGATATAGTCATGGCCGCCATGATGGGTGCCGAAGAATATGGAATGGGCACTTCATCTTTAGTTGCAATGGGATGTATATTAGTTCGACAATGTCACTCAAACACCTGCCCAGTCGGAGTTTGCAGCCAAGATAAATCATTAAGAGAAAAGTTTACTGGTACACCAGAAAAAGTTGTAAATTTTTTTACTTTTGTTGCAACAGAAGTTAGAGAAATTCTTGCATCACTGGGATATAAAACTATTAATGAAATTATTGGAAGAACTGATCTTCTTACACAAGTAAGCAAAGGTTCACCAAATCTAGATGATTTAGATCTTAACCCTCTTTTAGTTCAGGCCGATCCAGGAGACAATCTAAGATACTGTAAAGATAATCAGATTAACAAAGTACCAGATACTTTAGATGAAAAAATTTGGTCAGATATTAAAGAAAAAATAAACAACAAAGATAAGTTTAGCTTTGAATATAATATTGAAAATACGCACAGATCAGTAGGAACTAGACTTTCACACTATTTGTACAAGACATATGGAGACAATAAATTAGAAGAAGAATCAATCACTGTTAAACTTAATGGTAGCGCTGGACAATCATTAGGAGCTTTTTTAATCAAGGGATTAAAGTTAGTAGTTGAAGGAGATACAAACGATTATGTTGGTAAAAGTCTCTCAGGAGGAAAAATAATTGTCCGAACTTCAGGCAAAAGTAGCTTGGTTTCCAATAAGAACGTAATTATTGGAAATACAGTTTTATATGGTGCTACAGCAGGAAAATTATATGCCTCAGGACAAGCAGGTGAACGGTTTGCAGTAAGAAATTCAGGTAGTCTTGCGATAGTAGAAGGATGTGGGGCGCACGGGTGCGAGTACATGACCGGAGGGAACGTAATTATTCTTGGACAAGTAGGGGATAATTTTGGAGCAGGTATGACAGGAGGAATGGCTTTCATTTACGATCAAGAAAATAATTTTGAAAACTTTGCAAATCCAGTTTCAATTATCTGGCAACAAATCGAAACAGTGTATTGGAAAAATTTTTTAAAAATTAATCTAGAAGACTTCTTAAAAGAAACAAACTCAAGCACTGCTAAAATAATTTTAAACAACTATGAGGAAGAATTATTAAATTTCAAGCAAGTATGCCCAATTGAGATGCTTGATAAGTTAGATAACCCAATCACATTGAAAAGCACGGTTAAGAAAGTAAGCTAAATGAAAAAAATAAATATTTTTTGTTTTGGCTTTGGTCAAGTAGCAAAAAATTTTATAAGAAAAAATAATTCAGAAAATTTAGATATTAATTTAACTGTAACCTCTAGAGAAAAATCTGAAAGAAATAGTTTTGAAAAAATACCTTACGAAAGCTATCAATTTTCTGAAAATTATTTTGATCAAAAATTAACTCAAAGTTTAAATTTTTCAGATCATGTATTGGTATCTATAGCTCCGGTTAAAGGAGAAGATATAGTTGTAAAAAATTTTCAAAATATTCTTGAAAACAGTAAAATAAAATCAATTACCTACTTATCCTCCACTAGTGTTTATGGCAATCATAACGGAGATTGGGTAAATGAAAAGAGCACTACTAAACCAACTTCTGTAAATGGCATTAGTAGACTTAATGCAGAAAAATCTTGGTTAAATCTTGCGGATAAAAAAAATTTACCACTACAAATATTTAGATTGTCAGGTATTTATTCTAATCATAACAACGTGTTAACTAAACTTAAATCTGGTAATGCAAGAATAATAGAAAAGAAAAATCAATTTTTTTCTAGAATACATGTTGAAGATATTGCAAATATTTTATTTAAATCCCTAGAAAACTTTAAAACAAATGAAATCTATAATATATCTGATGACAAACCTACATCATCCGAAGAACTTATTTATTATGGGTCAAAACTTTTAAATATTAAAAAACCAGAAGCAGTCGAGCTATCTAAAATACAGAGCCAGATGGTAAAAAATTTTTACAAAGACTCCAAAAAAGTTTGCAATAAAAAAATGAAGAGTTTTTTTAAATATGAACTTAAATACCCTAGTTACATTGAGGGTCTAAGATACATACAAGACAACTTTATTTAATTCACCTACTATTTATTTTATATTTCTAAGGCTTTAACCATCTAGTTCTGAGTTAAAATTATTGAAAAAAACTAGGTATAAACTTTTCTCGTAAGATTGGTGTAAAAACCTTAGTTTTTGTTTTTAAAATTTATAATAATTTATATTTTTTATATAAAGTTTAATGCTGATGTCTGATAATATATAGTTCTAAAAATGTCATCTACAATAAAAGTTTTACAAGTAATACCTAAACTAGGTTTTGGAGGAGCTGAAACAGGCTGTTATGATCTCGCCCATTATTTAACAGAGCAAAATTGTAAATCATTTTTGATAACAAGTGGTGGTCAACTTTTAAAATATGTTAAGAGAGATAAGGTAAAAGTAATTCGCTTACCTGTTCAATCTAAAAATCCAATAATTATTTTTTTTAATTCTATCATTATTTTTTTTATACTGTTTATATATAAAATTGACATAGTTCATGCCCGAAGTCGTGCACCTGCATGGTCTTGTTTGTGGGCTTGTTTTTTTTCAAGAAAAAAATTTGTTACTACTTTTCATGGAACTTATAATTTTTCTGGTAAATTTAAACATTTTTATAATAGTGTTATGGTGAGATCAAAATTAATTATTGGTGGTTCAAATTTTATTTTCAATCATATAAACGAGAATTATCAAAAATATTTAAATCCAAAAAAAAAAAAATTAATGGTAATTTTTAGAGGAATTAACCTTGAATACTTTAATTCAAATAATGTATCTGAAGAAAAATTAAATATTTTAGAATCAATATTTAAAATTGATAAAAATAAATTTATTATTTTACTTCCTGGACGACTAACAAAATGGAAAGGACAAGAAATATTTATAGAATCTTTAAGTTTACTGTTAGAAAATTACAATAAAGAAAATTTTCATGCAATTATTTTAGGCTCTAATCAAGGAAGAGAAGTTTATTCAAAAAAACTATTACTTTTAACCGAAAGATATAGACTAAAGAAAAAAATAACCTTTATAGAGAATTGCAAAGAAATGCCTGTAGCTTATAAATTAAGTGATTTAGTTGTATCGAGTTCAGTTGAACCAGAAGCATTTGGAAGAGTAGCAGTGGAAGCTCAGGCTATGAGTAAGCCTATTATAGCAAGTGATATTGGAGGTTCTAGAGAAACAGTATTAAATGGTAAGTCAGGATTGCTGTATAAGCACAATGAATCAAATGAATTAGCTAAAACTATAAACAAGATTATGGAAATGAATAAAAAATCCTTGGCTTTAATGGGAGAACTAGGAAGAAAAAATGTGGAAAAAAAATTTAATGTTGATCAAATGTGTCAAAGGACCTTTACAGAGTATAAGAAACTACTTAAATAAATTAGAAAATGCCTAATATTCAACTTTTAGATGGAAAAAAAATATCTTTTAAAAAATCCATAGATGGATTTGAGCTAGTTAAACAAATTAGTAAATCTCTTGAAAAAGAAGCTCTAATTATGTCTGTAGATGGAGAACTTAAAGACTTAAGCTTTGAAATTAAAAAAGATTCAAAAGTACAAATTATCACGCACAAAGACAAAGAAGGATTAGAAGTTTTACGACACGATGCTGCTCACATTTTAGCAATGGCAGTTCAGGAATTATTTCCAGGGACACAAGTTACTATTGGCCCAGTAATAGAAAACGGGTTTTATTACGATTTTGCTAGAAAAGAACCATTTACAGAAGATGATTTAATAAAAATTGAAAAAAAAATGGAAGAAATTGTAGATAGAAATGAAAAAACTTCCAGACATGTTTTGAAAAGAGAAGATGCGATAAAACATTTTAAAAAAATAGGTGAAAAATATAAAGCAGAAATTATTGAGAGTATTCCGGCTGGAGAAGAGGTTTCAATTTATAGCCATGGTAATTGGAGTGATTTATGTCGTGGTCCACATTTACCTTCAACTGGAAAAATAGGAAAAGCTTTCAAACTAATTAAGGTTTCAGGGGCTTATTGGAGAGGAGACTCAAATAATGAAATGTTACAAAGAGTTTACGGAACGTGCTGGACATCAAAAAAAGAACTAGAAGAATACCTTCATAGATTAAAAGAAGCCGAAAAAAGAGATCACCGTAAATTAGGAAAAGAAATGGATTTATTTCATTTTAGAGAAGAAAGTCCAGGAGCTGTTTTTTGGCATGAAAAAGGTTGGATACTTTTTCAAAAACTAATTGAATATATGAGAATGAAGCAAAGACTCGCAGGATATAAGGAGATTAACACACCTGAAATACTTGACAGGAGTCTGTGGGAGAAATCTGGACATTGGGAAAAATTTGGCGAACATATGTATACTTCAAAGACACCAGATGAAAAAGTATTTGCTATTAAGCCAATGAATTGTCCAGGCTGTGTGCAGGTATTTAACCAAGGTCTAAAAAGTTATAGGGATCTCCCTTTAAAACTATCTGAATTTGGAAAGGTTCACAGATATGAGCCTTCAGGAGCTTTACATGGACTGTTAAGAGTTAGAGCTTTTACACAAGATGATGCGCATATCTTTTGTACAGAAGACCAAATAACTCAAGAATCTTTAACGGTAACAAATTTAATTTTAAAAATTTATAAAGATTTAGGTTTTAAAGATGTAATATTAAAGTACTCAGATCGACCAGAAAAAAGAGTTGGAGACGATAGCGTTTGGGACAAGTCCGAGGCAGCACTTCTTTCAGCAATCAAACAATCAAAACTTGAGTACATTGTAAACAAAGGTGAGGGTGCATTTTATGGCCCTAAAATTGAATTTGTTTTAAGAGATGCAATCGGTAGAGATTGGCAGTGTGGAACGTTACAAGTAGACCTAAACCTTCCTGGAAGATTAGGAGCGTCATATGTTGATAAAGATGGATCAAAAAAAGTTCCAGTAATGTTACATAGAGCTTTATTTGGGTCCTTAGAAAGGTTTATAGGAATTATAATTGAAAATTATGCTGGTAAACTACCTTTTTGGTTAGCACCGACACAAGCTGTAGTGCTACCTATTGCAGAAGAAAATAATAACTATGTAAAAAAGTTATTTGAAGATCTATTTAAAGAAGGTATAAAATGCGAAGTGGATTTAAGAAATCAAAAAATAAATTATAAAATTCGAGAACATTCTTTAGCTAAAATTCCAATGATTTTAGTTTGTGGAAACAAAGAAGTTACTGAGAATACGGTAACGCTTCGTAGACTTGGATCCGAAAAACAAGAAACTTTTAATAGAGAAGATTTAATAAAAAATATTCTAGATGCCAATAAACTTCCTTTAAATTAAGTGTCACATTTCAAACCTAATTATTTTCAAAGAAGAAGTAAACCGCAAGGACCGAAATCTAATCATCAAATAAGAGCTATTGATGTTCAAGTTATAGGAAGTGACGGAAATAATTTAGGAATTTTACCTTTAAAAAAAGCAATAGAAACAGCGAAAGAAGAAGGTTTAGACCTGATTGAAATTTCACCAAATGCAAATCCACCAGTTTGTAAAATTATGGATATGGGTAAATATAAATATGATTTACAAAAAAAAACAAATATTGCAAAAAAAAAACAAAAAGTAGTTTTGTTAAAAGAAATTAAAATGCGACCTGGCACTGATGTTCATGATTATAATTTTAAAGTAAAAAATGCTAAAAAATTTTTACTTAATAAAGACAAGGTTAAATTTACAGTTAAGTTTAAAGGAAGAGAAATGCAGCATATTAATTTAGGCAAAGATTTAATGAATAGAATCATTGAAGACATAAAAGAGGTAGGCAAGATAGAGACACACCCTAAATTCGAGGGTAGACAAATGATAATGATAATTCAGCCTGTCTAGTAAAGATAATATCGTCTTGTAAAGAATATTTAATCTATATATAAGGCCTCAATATTTATGCCAAAATTAAAAACTAAAAGTTCAGCAAAAAAAAGATTTAGATTTACCGCTTCTGGAAAAGTAAAAAGACCCCAGGCAGGTAAAAGACATGGCATGATTAAAAGAAGTAACGCTCAAATTAGAAGACTTAGAGGTACTACGATAATGTCTGATTCAGACACAAAAATTGTTAAATCGTATATGCCTTACAATAGGTAAAAAAAAATGGCTAGAACAAAACGTGGTGTAATTAGTAGAGCAAAACATAATAAAGTTTTAAAAAGAGTTAAAGGCCAATACGGTAGAAGAAAAAATACTATACGTGTTGCGCGGCAAGCTATGGAAAAAGCTATGCAGTATGCCTATAGAGATAGAAAAACAAAAAAAAGAGAATTTAGATCCTTATGGATTCAAAGAATTAATGCAGGAGCTAGAGCAGAGGGAATTACATATGCTCAGCTTATAAATGGTTTGAATAAGTCAAAAATTAAATTGGACAGAAAAATATTGGCTGAATTAGCATACAACAACCCAGAAGTCTTTAAAACTATAGTAAAAAAAGCTCAATCCTCCCTTAACTAATTAGGGTCTTTGATTTATCCTATACCAATAAAAGGAATCAAAAAACTCTATGATTGATTTAGACAACATAAATTCTAGCTTCGAACAAAAAATTAAATCTGTAAGATCTAAAGAAGAATTACAAACTTTAAAAACTGAATTTTTTGGAAAGAATAGTGAAATCACAAATAAATTTAAAAGTTTAGGATCTTTAGAAGTTGATAAAAGAAAAGAATTTGCATCTTCTTTAAATAAATTAAAAGATGATCTAACGAGTC